>Ga0209953_1000299_pt1 | contig 18523 bp, 14 predicted proteins | sample SalPonred_H2O_MG_FD_185713 | JGI IMG/M metagenome (GOLD analysis project Ga0209953, IMG submission 185713) | Salt pond water microbial communities from South San Francisco under conditions of wetland restoration - Salt Pond MetaG... | ecosystem: Environmental > Aquatic > Non-marine Saline and...
CTACTTCACGTCGAAACGATCCAGCATCATGACCTTGTCCCAAGCGGTGACGAAGTCCTTGACGAACTTCTCCTGGGCGTCCGAGGCTCCGTAGACCTCGGCGATGCTGCGCAGCTGGGAGTTCGAACCGAAGACCAAGTCCATGCGGCTCGCAGTCCACTTGACCTGACCGGACGCACGATCCTTGCCCTCGAAGAGGGTCTGGGTGTCGTTCGCCGGCGCCCAATCCGTGCCCATGTCCAAGATGTTCACGAAGTAGTCGTTGGTGAGCTTGCCCGGCTGGGTGGTCAGCACTCCTACCTCGGATCCGTCGTAGTTGGTGCCGAGCACCCGCATGCCTGCGGTGAGCACGGTCATCTCGGGAGCTGAGAGCGTCATCAGGTTCGCCTTATCGACCATCAGCTGCTCGGCTGGGCGCACTTGACCCTTGGTGACGTAGTTCCGCACGCCATCGGCCAGCGGCTCCAAGACGGTGAAGGACTCCACGTCCGTCATCTCCTGGGTGGCATCCGTGCGGCCCGGGGTGAAGGGGACGCTCACCGAGTGACCGGCATCCTTCGCGGCCTTCTCGACGCCAGCGGCACCCGCCAGCACGATCAGGTCGGCCATCGAGATCTGCGCACCGCCAGCGGAATTGAAGTCCGTGGCGATTCCCTCGAGGGTCGTCAGCACCTTGTCGAGCTGATCGGGGTTGTTCACCGCCCAGCCGCGCTGCGGCTCGAGGCGGATGCGCGCACCGTTGGCGCCGCCGCGCTTGTCGGTTCCACGGAACGTGGACGCCGAAGCCCACGCGGTGGAGACCAGCTCGGAGACGGTGAGACCGGAGGCCAGCACCTTGTCTTTCAGTGCTGTGATGTCCGCATCACCGACGAGTGCGCCGGTCACGGCCGGAACCGGGTCCTGCCAGATCAGGTCCTCGGCAGGAACCTCCGGGCCGAGGTAGCGGGACTTCGGTCCCATGTCGCGGTGGGTGAGCTTGAACCACGCACGCGCGAAGGCGTCGGCGAACTCATCCGGGTTCTCCAGGAAGTGCCGGGAGATCGGCTCGTAGATCGGGTCGACCTTCATAGCGAGGTCCGCTGTGGTCATCACCGGTGCGTGGGTCTTGTCCGGATCGAAGGCGTCCGGTACGAGCTTCGCGGCCTCCGGATCGGTGGGAATCCACTGCTGTCCACCCGAGGGGCTCTTGGTCAGCTGCCAGTCGTACTTGAACAGCGTCTCCAGGTAGGACATATCCCAGGTGGTGGGGGTGGGAGTCCAAGCACCCTCGAGCCCGGAACTGATCGTGTAGTCCGCGTTGCCGGTGCCGTAGCTGGACATCCAGCCCAGGCCCATGTCCTGCAGCGGTGCGCCTTCCGGCTCCGGGCCGACGTACTTCTCGACGTCGCCGGCGCCGTGCATCTTGCCGAAGGTGTGGCCGCCTGCGGTGAGCGCCACGGTCTCGTAGTCGTTCATCGCCATGCGCGCGAAGGTCTCGCGGATGTCTCGGGCGGAGGCCATCGGGTCGGGCGTGCCGTTCGGACCCTCGGGGTTGACGTAGATCAGACCCATCTGCACCGCGGCAAGCGGGTTCTCCAGGTCGCGATCACCGCTGTAGCGCTCATCGGCGAGCCATTCGGTCTCCGAGCCCCAGTAGGTCTCGTCCGGCTCGTAGACATCCGCACGTCCGCCGCCGAAGCCGAAGGTGTCGAAGCCCATCGATTCCATGGCCACGTTGCCGGTCAGGATGAACAGATCCGCCCAAGACAGGGCCTTGCCGTACTTGGCCTTGATGGGCCACAGCAGCCGACGCGCCTTGTCCAGGTTCGCGTTGTCCGGCCAGGAGTTGATCGGGGCGAAGCGCTGCATGCCGGCGCCACCGCCGCCGCGACCATCGCTAACCCGGTAGGTGCCGGCGCTGTGCCAGGCCATCCGGATGAACAGCGGGCCGTAGTGGCCGTAGTCAGCGGGCCACCAGTCCTGGGAGTCGGTCATCAATGTGCGCAGGTCGGCTTTCACTGCGGCGAGGTCGAGGGAGGCGAACGCCTCGGCGTAGTCGAAGTCCTCGCCCATCGGGTTCGCAACCGGTGGGTTTTGCTCTAGGACCTTCAAGTTCAGCTGGTTGGGCCACCAGTCTTCGGGCTGGGTGCCAACGCCGACCGAACCGTGGTCGACCGGGCACTTGCTCTCGTTTGCCATGCGTACCTCTCCTTGTGGTGGTGATTACTTTTGCGACAGTTCCGGGTGGAACGTGGACGCTTTGCTGGGTTGGTTCTTGTTGGCTTCATCCGTGTCTTGCCGGAGCGTCTGCTCGTTTCGGCACTGCGGGCACGTTCCCCAGTAGACGACCTCTGCTTCGTCGATAACGAAACCTTGATCGTCCGCTGCGGTCAAGCACGGGGTGTCGCCCACTGCACAGTCGACATCGGCGAGTGCACCACAACTGCGGCACACCACATGATGATGGTTGTCGCCGACCCGGGTTTCGTAGCGAGCAGGTGAACCTGCGGGTTCGATCCGGCGAACGATGTCCGCTTCGACGAGGGCCGACAGGCAGTCGTAAACAGCCTGACGTGAGATGGAGCCGATGCTCGTCCGTACCTGCTCGAGCGCCGAATCGGCGGTGATGTGCGGGTGGGAGGTGACCGCGCCGAGCACAGCTAGGCGCTGGGGGGTGACGTGCAGGCCTCGCTCGCGCAGTAGCTCGACATCGGTTTCCGACACCCCGTCAGACTATGTCAAAATCTGGACTCGATCAAGTTGACCAGTGGATCGAGTTGACCGGTCCATCGAACTCCGCGCGGGTCCTGGCCGCTTTACGGTTGGCCCATGGTCAGGCTGCGATGAGCACCGTCCGGGAGCGGCGCGAACTCGGGCGGGCAGCGAGAGCGACCCGTCCACGCTCGGGCTTGGCCGACTTCACGCCCGCGGCTGGGCGCAAGGATCCGGTCGAGGTGCTGCTAGCCCAGGAACTGGATCGGGAGATGGCCTTGACGCCGCTGCGTCATCGCCGCATGGCGGCTTCTGCCTTCGCCTTCTATCGGGGGTCGGCCGCCATCATGGCCGCGGATCTCGGGACCGTGCCTACGACCGGTCTGGTCACGTGGCTGTGCGGGGACGCGCATGTTGCGAACTTCGGCCTATTCGCCGCGCCCGATCGCAGCATCGTGTTCGACGTCAACGATTTCGACGAGACGAGCCCCGGCCCCTTCGAATGGGACGTGATGCGGCTTGCTGCCTCGCTGGTACTCGCCTGTTGGGAGAACGGTGCCTCGGATTTCAAGGCCCGGCAGATCGTTGCAGCGAGCGTGCGCGGCTATCGCGAGCAGATGGCGATCCACGCGCAGCAGGACAACCTCGACAACTGGTACGCGCGGATCGACGTCGGGGCCTTGTCCAAGTGGGCGCAAGCGGAAGGCAAATCGGCACGTAGCACGATGCGCCAGGCGGTGGCGAAGGCTGAAACCCGAGATGCGTGGTCCGCGCTCGACAAGATGACGGTGTTGCGCGGCGGGAGACGCCAACTCATCGACCAGCCGCCGCTGATCTTGCCGTTGGCCCTCGAAGGGGGAGTGGCGCACGCCGTAACCGAGATCCTCGCCTCCTACCAGGAGACTCTGCCTCCCGATCGTGTTCGGCTGCTCGAGCGCTACCACCTCGTCGACATCGGCCACAAGGTGGTGGGTGTCGGCAGTGTCGGCCTGCTTGCCGTGGTCGTGCTCCTGCAAGGACGAGATGCCAACGACCTGCTCGTCTTGCAGGCCAAGCAGGCGGTGTCCAGCGCACTGGAGCCCTACAGCGGCGCTTCGGTCTACTCAGAGCACGGTCAACGAGTAGTGGTGGGGCAGCAGTTGATGCAGGCGGCGTCGGATCCTCTGCTGGGTTGGGTCACATCCCCAGCCGGCCGGTCGTTCTACCTGCGTCAACTCCGGGACAAGAAGTACTCCCCGGACATCGCCCGGATGAAACCCAAGGTGCTCGGGGACTACGCGCTGCTGTGTGGAAGGGCGCTGGCTCGAGCCCACGCTCGCGCGGGCGATCCCATCGCCATCGCCGGCTACCTCGGCAACAGTTCGAAGTTCGACGAGGCGATGGTCGGCTTCGGCTTCTCCTACGCAAGGCAAGTACGTGCCGATTTCGCGGACTTCACGCGAGCGATCGCCGATGGCCGGATCCGGGTGGGCTCGGCCGAACAAGACCGCGCCTTGTCCTTGCAAGTCGATGAGTCGGGCAAAATCGTCGTTAACTCCGGAACTGTGTAAGGTCCGCTTCGTTCGGTGGGCAACCGCCGCTTTCTCGGGAGTATGCGATGACGGAAAATTCCGATCCAACGGCCGGTTCGACCACCCAGCCAGGTGCTGGTGCGCCTGGCTATCCGGCAACCTTGGAACTCGACTACCAGGACAAGCTCAGCAGGGTCACCACGATCTTCCGGTTGATCCTGGTGATCCCGATAGCGATCATCCTGGGGATCCTCACCTCCGGTGGCGAGTCGATCATCACGACCGTCAACCAAGACGGCCAGATCATCAGCACCACCACGAATGCCGGTGCCGGTATCGCGGGATCGCTGTTCTTGGTGACATTGCTGTTGATCTTGTTCCGTAAGAAGTACCCGAAGTGGTGGTTCGATTTCTATCTCGCGCTCACTCGCTTCGCCACCCGCGTGGTCGTCTACGTGCTGCTGCTGACCGACAGGTACCCCTCCGCCGACGAGGAGCAGAACCTGCACCTCGATGTGCCGTATCCGGACGCACAGTCCGACCTGAAGCGGGGCATGCCGCTGGTGAAGTGGTTCCTGGCTATCCCGCACTACTTCATCTTGTTCTTCTTGTTCATCGCGGCCTTCGTCGTGACGGTCATCGGGTGGTTCGCGATCGTCTTCGTCGGGCGATACCCGCGTGGACTGTTCGACTTCGTGGTCGGAGTGCTTCGTTGGTCGTGGCGAGTTCAGGCCTATGCCTTCCTGTTGGCGACGGATAAGTACCCGCCTTTCCGCCTGAACTAGATGCCGGGCACGGCGAATTGACCTAACTTCCTCCTCGTGACCGCCGATCCACTCGAGCGCCTAGACAGGTTGCCTCGGTGGCCCTGGCAACGGCTACTCCTGCTCAATCTCGGCGGATCGTTCTTCTTCGGCTTCTACGACATCGTCGTAGTCGGTGGCGCACTGCCGGTGATCGGCAAACAGTTCGGTGAGTCCTCGAGTCACATGGCATGGATCGTGACGGCCAACCTCATCGGGCTGGTCCTAGGGGAATTCCTCGGCGCCTGGATGGCTGCGCGCTACAGCCGGGTCCGCACTTTGCAACTTGCCTTGTTCGTCTTCAGTATCGGCATGGTCGTGTCCGCCGTGGCGCCGTCCTTTTGGGTGCTGCTGTTCGCACGTTTCCTGGCGGGTCTGGGCACTGGAGCGGATATCGCGATCGTGGTGACGTACATCGCGGAGATCTCACCGTCGCGGATGCGCGGCCGGATAACGGGATTCACGACCGTGTGCGGGTATGCGGGTATCGCGATCGTCCCGTTCTTGTCCGCCTGGCTATTGCCGATCGGGGACTGGGGCTGGCGGGTTCTGTTCGGTTTCGGCGCGCTGGGGGCCGTGGTACTCGTACTCACCCGCCGGCACCTGCCCCCATCTCCGCGCATGCTGCAGATGAAGGGCCAAGACGAGCAACTCGAGGCGCTAGTGAGTGAGGCCGAGCAGCGAGTGCGAGCGAAAGTGGGCGAATTGCCGCCGGTGGTTCCGCTGGCAGGCGATGCCAGCCCCGCACGGTGGCGACCGCTGGTGCTTGCTGTGCTGTCCATTGCCTGGATCGCCTACTACTTCGGAAACTACGGGTGGCTGGTGGTCGCGCCCACCGTCTTGACGAACAACGGCTTTGATCTCGTGGCCTCCCTGGGGTTCATCGCGATCGCGAATCTGGGACTGGTCCTCGGCGCGGTGATCGCCTACTTGGTTGCCGATCGGTTCGAACGAAAATGGCTCCTGGTAGCCAACTTCTCGATTTGGGCGTTGGCTCTCGGGGGGATAGCCGCTTTGGCGACCGGCACTGCGATCACCGTGCTGGGTTTCGTTGCCGCCCTCACCATCGGCTTCGGAGTACCGACCTTCTACGCCTTCACCGCCGAACACGTGCCCTCCCGGGTGCGCCCCTGGGGGATGGCCTTCACCGACGGCATCGGACACCTCGGAGGTGCCGCCGCGCCGCTGGTCCTGGTGGGATTCGCGATCCCGATGGCGTTCGGCTCCATGGCGCTCAGTGGAGTGGTCGTCGTTTTGTTGCTGCTGTTCGTCTCCGCGACCCGTCGACGTTCACTCGAGCAGATCGCGACCTGAGATGGATCTTGCATCGGCTGTACTCGGATAGGGATATCCGCACCTAGGGCCTGAATTCGACGTTGCGGCTGGCAGGGTTGTGAGGTGATGTCGGTGGGAAGGTTTGCTCGATGATCGCGGTGGAGGGCCTTCGCAAGGCCTATGGATCCACCGTGGCCGTGGACGATTTGTCCTTCGAGGTCCCCGATGGGCAAGTGACGGGCTTCTTGGGCCCCAACGGATCGGGGAAGTCCACTTCGATGCGCTTGATGCTGGGCTTGGACTTCGGCTCGGGTGAAACGCACTACGACGGTGCGTCATTGCGGAAGGTGGATTCGACGAGTCGCACCGTAGGTGCGCACCTCGATGCCAAGAGCTTCCACCCGAAGCGCTCTGCTCGCAACCATCTGCGGATGCTCGCCCAGGAGGCGCGGGTGCCCAACGCGCGCGTGGATGAGGTCATCGAGGAACTTGGCTTGGCGAGTGTGGCGAAGAAGGGGCCGGGAGCCTTCTCCCTCGGCATGGCCCAGCGGCTCGGACTCGCCGGCGCGATCTTGGCGCAGCCGCGAAACCTCATCTTGGACGAACCGGCCAACGGACTCGATCCGCAATCCATCCATTGGCTGCGCGACTACCTTCGTGACTACGCGGCCCAGGGCAACGCGGTGCTCGTCTCCAGCCACCTGCTCTCGGAGATGCAGTTGATGGCCGAGCGGGTAGTGGTCATCGCCAAGGGGCGGTTGATCGCCGACGATTCCATGGCGGCGCTAGTGGCTCGCGCGGATGGTTCGTCGGTGAGCGTGCGAACCGACAGCGAATCGGTGCCCGCCTTGCGCACTGCGCTCACAGATCGCGGATTCGAGGTGGCAGTAGGCGAGGACGATTTGTCGGTGAAGGGTGCGACCACCGAGCAGATCGGGCGTATCGCCTTCGAGATCAGCGTGCCGATCCTGGAACTGTCGCAACACCAGGCATCGCTGGAGAGCGTCTTCTTGGAACTAACCGACTCCGAGCAGGGCTTTAGGACAGGCGGGGCCGCATGAGCCGGGTCTTGGCCTACGAGCGCGTGCGAGCCGCCACGCTGAAATCGACGTACGTCTTCCCATTGATAGGGGCCGCGGTGGCGTGGGCCGCTTCGGCCCTGTTCGTTGGCATGGGCGCAACTGGCGATGACGTGGACATCAGTGATTTCGTCAGCCAGGTCTTCACTCCGATTTCGGCCGTGTTCTTGACCATTCCCTTCGCCCAAGCATTCGGCCACGAGTACCGGGACGGCACGATGCGCTTGGCGCTCTCGGAATACCCGCAGCGTTCACGGCTATTCGCTGCCAAGTTGATCGTGCCTGCGGTGATCGCCTTCCTCGCGACGCTGATAACCGTGGCCGGAGTCGCGGTAATCGCTTGGGCTGGATCGATGTTCTTCGACTACGCGGAGATCACCGGATTGTCATCCATCGCGGGCGTGGCGGTTCGTGAGGCGGGCTTCATCGTGCTGTGGGGGCTGCTGGTCGCCGCCATCACCGCGCTCACCCGCAACATGGGTGCCGGCATCGCCGGAGTGCTGGTCTGGGGTCTGGTGCTGGAGAACCTGATCGCATTGTTCTTGGTCGACCGGATTCCGGTGATCGTCGAATGGCTGCCGATCAGTCAGGGCTTCGGCTGGGTGCAGACAGGGGAGCCGACCTTGATCGTGCCGCTGGTCCTAGCCGCTGGAGTCTTGACGGCGATCTCGTATGTGAAGTTCGTGCGCACCGACGCCTAGAAAGACGCGGCCCGCTCTTGCGCTAACCGGGCCAACAGCAGTGCGACGTCAGTGGGCGCCTCCACTCGCCATAGCGCGGCCGAATCACCGGCACCGACCTTGATGCCGACATCGTGACCGCTGAGATCGGCGAAGACCGACTCATCGGTCAGGTCGTCGCCGACGAACAGCACCGTCGAGGCATCGAAACGTTGGCGTAGTGCGCGAACCGCGTCGGACTTTTGGGCATGCGCCACGCTGAGCTCGATGACTTCCTTGCCGTGCCGGCCGAGCACACCCGGGTAGCGACCCGGACCCATCACCACTGCGCGGATCAACTCCGCGCCCGCCTTCGGTTCGCAGCGGCGCACGTGGATCGCGATGCTGCCGGGCTTGGTCTCGATATGCGCGCCGGGGACGCCCGCTAGGAGTTCCTCCGCAGCCGTGGTGCACTGCTCGAGTAGGCGCTGCTGGGCCGGATCGAGCTCGAGGGGTGCATCGACCTCGGCTCCATGGCTGCCGACGAGGTGGATATCCGTCGGCAGGTTCGCCACTTCGCGCAAGTTCTCCAAGGCGCGCCCCGATACGACCACCACGCTCGTCTGTGGGAGGGCGGCGAGGGCTTGCAGCGCCTGCACCGCCTCGGGCAGTGGGCGTGCGGCCTGGGGGTCGGCGACGATCGGGGAGATCGTGCCGTCGTAGTCGACGCACACCAACAGGTGCCGCGCCTGCGCAAGTTGCTCGAGCGGCAACTTGGCTTGGTCGCGATCATCGGCAACCGCGGCGGTGGTGCTCGCGAGCCCGGTTTGCAGCGTGTGCAAGAACTCCTCGGCCCAGGCCTTTGCGTCCGTGTCGAATACCGCCGCGCGCAACGCGATCATCCGCGATTGAAGTTCCGCCGGATCCGCCTCGATAGCTTGCACGATGGCCTCGCTGACTCCGGTGGTGTCGTAAGGGTTGACCAGGTAGGCCTGCGTCAACTCACGTGCCGCTCCGGTGAACTCGCTGAGGACAACGGCTCCGGTGTCGTCGTTGCGGCATGCCACGTACTCCTTGCACACCAGATTCATGCCATCGCGCAGCGGAGTGACCAGCATGACGTCTGCGGCCAGGTACAGCGCAATGAGTTCTTCGCGCTCGAGCACTCGTCGCAAATAGTGGATCGGAGTGGCACCGAAAGTGGAGAGCGCACCGTTGAACCGACCCACGAGGAGTTCGATCTCATCGCGGATTTGCTGGTACTGCGAGATGGTCTCCCGGGAGGGCACGGCTACCTGCGCGAACACGGTGCTCGCCGGATCGAGCCGTTCGTCCTGCAGCAGTTCGGCGAAGGCCTTCAAGCGGATGTCGATGCCCTTGGTGTAGTCCAAGCGATCCACGCCGAGCAGAAGCGTCTTCGGGTTGCCCATTTCCTCCCGGATCTGCGCGGCCCGCTCGATGACCGCTGGATCGCTGGCGGTGCGCGCGAAGCCCTCGGCGTCTATCCCGATGGGAAAGGCCCCGATCGCGACACGTCGACCCTGCCAGCGCACCGTGCCCTCGTGCGCGGTGAGACCGAGGAACCGCTCGCAGGAATACACGAAGGCGCGAGCGTCGTCGTGGGTGTGGAAACCGATCAGGTCAGAACCCAGCAGGCCCTCCAGGATGCGGCGGCGCCACGGTAATTGCGCGAACAGGGCACTAGGTGGAAAGGGGATGTGCAAGAAGAAGCCGATGTTCACATCCGGGCGCAGTTCACGCAGCATGCCGGGCACCAACTGCAGTTGGTAATCGTGCACCCACACGGTCGCACCCGGCGCGGCGACTTCGGCGACCCGCTGCGCGAACGCCCGGTTCACCCGCTCGTAGGCGCGGAAGTGATGACGGTGATAGGCCGGCGTGACGATGGCGTCGTGGTAGAGCGGCCAGATGGCGGAGTTGGAGAACCCCTCGTAGTAGTCGTCGGCATCGTCGGGGTCGATCGCCACGGCTTCGAGTCGCAGCGATCCGGGCTCGACCTCCGGCAGTTGGTCGCCGGCACCGATCCAGATCGCATCTTGGGTACGCAGCACCGATTCCAGGGCGCTGACCAGGCCGCCGGGGGCCAGCCGCCAGCCGATGATCTCCTCATCTGGGTCCCCGTGGAGGTAGACGGGCTCTACCGGCAGCCGGTTGGCCACCACGACGAGTTGGCCTTCTGCCTCCTGCATGGCAGGTATCGCCTCCGCGAAGTCGAGCCCGGCGCTGGCGGCCGGGCGCCTCCAGCATACGCACGCCGTGGCTGCCAGACTCCCTGCCGAGAGCCGCCGCCGGGGCGGCGCGAGCCCGGGAGGGGCGATGGCGAAGGTCGGTTTCATCGGTTTGGGCAATGTCGGCGCGAAGCTCGCTGGCACCTTGCTGCGAGGCGGTGTCCCTACTGTCGTGCTCGACCTCGATCCGGCTGCCATGGAACCCCTGCTCGAGGCCGGGGCCCAGGCCGCGGATTCACCGGCCGACCTCGCGCGTTCGTGCGAGGTGATCATCACGTGCCTGCCGTCCCCCGCCGTGGTGGCCGAGGTGATGGAGTCACCGGAGGGCGTGCTCGCGGGATTGCAGCCCGGCTCGGTATGGGTGGAGATGAGTACGACGGACGCACAGGAAGTGGTGCGCCTTGCCACCTCGGTGGTCGAACGTGGTGCCACGGCCGCGGATTGCCCCGTCTCCGGCGGTTGCCACCGGGCGGCAACCGGCAACATCTCGATCTTCGCCGGATGCGATCGCGAGACTTTCGAGCGGCTACTGCCGCTGCTATCCATCCTGGGTCGTCGTGTCCTGCACACCGGCGAGCTCGGAAGTGCCTCGAAGTTGAAGGTGGTCACCAACTACCTCGCCACGGCGAACCTGGTGGCCGTCAGTGAGGCGCTCGCTGCCTGCGCGAAGGCCGGCCTCGACCTCGGTGTCGCCTACGAGGCGATCGCGGCGTCGTCGGGCACCTCCTTCGTCCACGAAACCGAATCCCAAGTGATCTTGAACGGCTCGCGGGATATCAACTTCACGATGGATCTGGTCAAGAAGGACGTCGGGCTGTTCATCGCGATGGCCCAGCAAGCCGGCATGGAGTTGGAATTGGCCTCACTCGTGGCGGGCATCTTCGACGACGGAATCGATCGATACGGATCCCGCGAGTGGTCACCGAACATCATCCGTCGCCTCGAGGACGAGTATGGGATCGAGGTCCTCGCTCCGGGCTTCCCGGCCGAAATGGTGGACGATGAGCCGGAGGAACTCGGCGGCGAGATCGTGGTGCGCGGCTAGTGGGCCTCGAGCGCTGAGCGGATGGCCTCGGGCACCGGGGTGGGTGTGCCGTCGTCGTCGACGTTGACGTAGCGGGCAGTGCCGGTGAAGACCGATGCACCGGCACGGGTGATGGTGTAGGTCAAGATCACGCTGGAATTGCCGACCTTGTCGCATCGCACGTCGAAATCGAGGACATCGTCGATGGCTGCGCTGTCGTGGAAGGTCGCGTCCATGTGGGCCAAAGCGCCGTTGTAAGGCGCGGCGTAGAGGTCGCTGGGCGCGAACCCGAGTGCGCGGAAGTACTCCGTGAACGCTTCATCGCACATGTCCAAGAACCTGGAGTTGAGCACGATCCCAGCGGAGTACACATCGCGGTAGCGGACCCGGTACTGACCGACGTGCATGGCTAGCGCGTCATCACGATCTTGCCGCGCAGTGTGCCGTCGATCATCGCGGCGAAGCCTTCTCGCGCGTCGTCCATGGCAAGGGTGCGGTCGATGATCGGCTGCACCCCGGACTCGGCGAGCAGCGCGAGCAGCCGGTGGAACTCCTCGGCGGTTCCCATCGTGGAACCCACGATCTGCAACTGCAGGAAGAACACTCGGTTCAGTTGCGATGGTGGCATCGCGCCGGAGGTGGCACCGGAGACGACGATGGTGCCACCGGGGCGCAGCGATTTCAGCGAGTGATCCCAGGTGGCTTCACCGACCGTTTCGATGACGGCGTCGACCTTGTCGGGCAGCCGCGCACCGACCTCGAAGGCCTCATCTGCACCGATACTGACGGCCCACTCACCCTTGGCTGCATCCCGGGAGGTCACCCACACCCGCAAGCCCATGGCCTTGCCGAGCACGACCGCGGCTGTCGCGACGCCGCCGCCGGCACCTTGGATCAAGACGGTATCGCCGGCGTTCGTCGCGGATTTGGTGGCCAGCATCCGGTAAGCGGTGAGGTAGGCGGTCGGCAGGCAGGAAGCTTCGGCGAATCCCATTCCTTCGGGCAGCGGGATCAAGTTGGTGGCCGGCACGCGCACCTTCTCGGCGAAGGTGCCTGGATAGACCTCGCTGAGCAGCGAGCGCTTGGGGTCGAGCGTCTCGTCTCCGCGAACCGGGGTGCCGATCACCGCATGCACCACGACCGGTGTCCCGTCCGGCCCGATTCCAGCAGCATCCGTGCCCAAGATCATCGGCACCTGTTCCTCGCGCAGCGCTTGGCCCTTGAGCGCCCAGACATCGTGATGGTTCAGACTCATCGCCTTGACGTCGACATCGACCCAGTCCTCGGGAGTGGGTTTGGGTTCGATTTCGCCGATCCCCAGTACGGAAAGCGGGTTTTCACGGTCGATGCCTGCGGCGTAGATAGCGTGCATGCCCGAAACGCTAGTGGACGCGCGCACTTGTGCACGACCCGAATCGCAACTAGCGTTTCCCCGCCGGCTCACTCCCAGCAGCGTCGTCCGTACCCAGCCCTTCGCCGGTGCCTCTCACCTCACCTCGCACCCATCGCATATCGGCGTGTTTAACCAGCTCAGCCGAACCAGCCGAACCAGCCGAACCAGCCGACTGAGCCGGCTCAGCCGATTCCTTCATCATCGTTCGTTCCGCGGGAGGCACCATGAGCACTTTGGACGTGCGCACCGACGAAGACACCCTGATCCCGGTACCCGAGCGGGCGGCGCACCGCAGCGTCCGCGGCTTGATCGACCAGGACTCGATCGTGGTCGTCGGGGCCAGCGCCCGGCGCTCAGCGGTCGTGGCCGAAGCCATCGCCGGGCGCAGCCAGGCGTTCTTGGTGCACCCCTCTGGTGAATCCATCCTCGGTGAGGATGTTTACCGGTCGGTGCGCGAACTGCCCGAAGTTCCCGACTGCGGATTCATGCTCGTCGGCCACGAGGCGATCGTGGAGGTGATGCGCGAAGCGCTCGAGTTCGGCATCCGAGCGTTCGTGATCCCCGGACTCGGGGCGGAGGCCGGTTCGCGGGCCGCCGATCTCGTGCCGCAGATCCTCGAACTCGCCGACTCCTACGACGCCGCCATCCTCGGGCCCAACTGCATGGGCATGGCAGTACCCCACGGTGGCTCGATGTGGGTGGCCAACGTCCCGAAGTCCTTTCGGCGCGGGCATGTCTCGGTCATCGCTCAATCCGGCTCGATCGCCGATGCCATGTTGAACTGCGGGCCGCGCATCGGTTTCCGAGCCGTGTTCTCCACGGGCTCAGAAGGCAACCGCGACGCAGCCGATTTGCTGATGGGACTAGCCGAGGACGAGGAAACCAAGGCCATCGGGCTGTTCGTGGAGACCGTGCGCCGTCCCGAAGCCTTCGCCGACGGGCTGCGCGCGTGCGCGGAGGCCGGCAAGCCGGTCGTGTGCATGAAGGTGGGGCGATCGCGGGTCGCGGCGCAGGCGGCCTTGGCGCACACCGGGGCGATGGTCGGATCGGCGAAAGCCTTCACGAACTTCGTCCACCACCACGGCGGGATCGAGGTCACCGACACCTCCACGTTCATGGAGGCGCTGGAGATCCTCGGGCAACCGAAATGGCCGATCGGAATCCGGCTGGGTGCGATCTCCGAATCCGGTGGCGAGTGCGGAATGCTCGCCGACGCCGCCGAACCGACCGGGTTGGAATTCCCGCCGATGCCCTATGAACTGGTGGCATCGCTGCAAGAGCGGTTCCCGAATTTCTTGAATCCGCAAAATCCGCTCGATGCCTGGATGGTCGACGATGCCGAGGTCGTCTTCCCGGAGTCCTTGGAACTGATGGCCCTGTCGGGTGAGTTCGACATCCTGCTCGCGCAGGTGGACATCACCCAGTACCGCGGCGACGCCGAGAACGATTGGTGTTTGGCGATCGTGCGTGGTCTGGCCGAAGCCACGAAGGACCGCCGGATCTTCCCGGCCGTGACCACCGTGCACGTCACCGATCCGCCGCGACGCATCGCGAACTTCGCGGCGTCCAACGGGGTCGCGCTGTTGCGGGGAACGCGGGCTTCGGTCGAGGCGCTCGCGGCGGTGTCGACCTGGCACCCGTTCACCAGCAAGGACCTCGATCCGCACGAGGAAGTCGATCTGTCCGATCTGCTGCGCCCGGGTGCGTTGAGCGAACATGAGTCGGCTGAGGTGATGGAGCGCTACGGCATCCCGATGGCCGATCGCCGGCTCGCGGAAGGATCCGAGGCCGCGGTCGCCGCAGCGCAGGATCTCGGTTTTCCCGTGGTGGTGAAGATGAACGGGCCCGCCCACAAGGCCAGCGTCGGCGGGGTGGCGCTGGGCTTGAACTCCGCCGAGGAAGTCTCGGTGGCGACCCAGGCCTTCGGTGGTTCGGTTCTCGTCGCGCAGGAGATCGCTGCCGGGCCGGAGGTGATCTGCGGGATGACGAGGGACCCGCACTACGGGCCGGTGATCGCCGTCGGCATCGGCGGGCGCTACGCCGAGGCGCTGTCGTTGACTGCAACCTCGCTCGCACCCGTCACCCACGATCAGGCGGTGCGGCTCGTGAGTAAGGCCCCCGGGCTGGCCAAACTCACCAACGAGGAGACCTTCGATGCCATCGTCTACACGGTGCTCGTGCTCTCCCGCATCGCCGTCGACCATCCCAGCATCGTCGAGGCCGACATCAATCCGCTGATCCTGGGCCCCAACGGCGCGGTGGCCGTGGATGCGTTAGTGGTGTGCGAGCAGGTCGGCGCGGACGGGTAGCACCCGCCGCACGAGTTCGATGAGCGCTGCCTCGTCGACCGGATATCCGACGTACTCCGAGGCCTTCTTGAGCACCTTCGTCTTCTCGCCCTCGCGCTTGTCGTCGGGTTTGGCCAAGGCGTTCGACCAGTCACGGAACAGCGCCCATGCCAGTTCGCGCTGGCGCATCACCGTGTTGATGCGTTCCATCTGTTCGTCGGTGGCGGGCAACCGCCAGGTCTCGCTGATGGCCTGGGGCAGTACTTCCCGGTAATCGTGGCCGCCCTGCGCGAACACGCCGGGGGTGGGCGTCAGTGCGTTAAGCATGTCCACGAACGTCATCAAGAATGTGGCGCCGGGGACCCACTGGGTGTTCCGCGGGGCGCCGATGGGTCGGTGTGGGCCCAGCCAATCCGGCTTGCGCCAGATCAACTGAGAGCCGAACTTGGGGATTGGGTCATCGCCGTTTTGCAACAGCAGGTAGTGGATCTGCTCGCGCTGATCTGCAGGCAACTCGATCCAGTCGCGGATAGTGCGGGGCAGGTAGATGTGATCGGGGCCCACGTCCGGTGCTTGCTCGATAGAGCGATCGCCCCACAGCTGCTTGCGCCATGTGGTGGCCGACGGCGTGCCGATCCACAGCGCGTGATCGACCTTCGCTCCAGGTAGGCCGTAGGTCCAGGTGCCCTCGAACATGCCCTCGCTCACCTGGGATCCCAGGCTCTCACCGAACAGGTAGAACATCGGTCGGCGCTCGGGTGCGATGTCCAGGAGCCTTTTGGTGATGCCGTCGATCACCATGCGGGTTTGATCCACTCCGGTCGAGACATCGCCCAGGGAGAAGCTCGACGGCAGCACGGAGTACTGGATCGCCGCCGATGCGCAATCACCGCCGGTGAGGAATTCGAAGGTCTCGCTGGCGACATAGTTCACATAGCCCGAGCCGGTGGGGGAGAACAAAGCGAAGTGGCTGCGCTCGAGCGCTTTGGTGCGGTCGATCTCGCGCAGTAGTACCGCCACCCGTTCGTGCGGATCCTCGGCCACGTCCAAACTGCCGTAGACGCGGATCGGCTGGCGCGCGTTGTCGGTGCCCATCGCCGAGTCGATGTCGGTGGGCCGCAAGGTCGCGGCCAGCCAGCGTGCGCCCTCGCGGGTCTGCTTGAGCCAGTCCAGGCCCGATTCCGGGCAACCGGTGATCTCCGGGATATCGGGGGGAGTGTGCATGCCCGGTTCCACGGCACCGCCGCCCTTGGTCAAGAAGGCCGACGCCTGGTTCAGTGCCGCATAGGCCACGCCCAGGCTCACGCCCAGGGCGGTGATGCGCCCGAGGGCTCGATGGTCCTCGGGCTTACCGCCGAGCGTGGCACTGGCAAGACGCGCCATCCCGTGCGTCAACAGCGACTCAGTACGCGAGATGCCGTACATCCCGCCAGCTACCGCGGCCCCGATGGCGGCCATCTTCACCGGCGCCACCTCGCGCACGGAGTCCTCGAAGAAACGCTTCTGCCCGGGCGAAGGGTCGTCGTTGGTGACCTGACGGATCAGCGACCCGGGCGCCGCGCGCCACGGGGAGACCAGCGCCCAGCTACCGGCGGTTGCCAGCGCCGCTGCCGCTACACCCCATTTACGCCCGGTGCTGCGGCTGCTGGTCAGGGACGATGCGGCGCTCGCGAGTGACCCCACGACGGCGGTCCGGCCGATGAGTCGGACTAGGGCACGGGGCTTGGGCTCATGTTCGTGCCAGTGGGTCCCCAGGAAGGCTGCGAGTCCGGCGGCGCCGAGGCCAGTGGCAACTGCTAGCCGAGGGCGGGTGCCCGGATCGGGTTGACCGCTGATGCGCGATGCCAGGGCATCGACGATGGCGTCGGCCGAGGAGAACACCCCGTAGGCCAGGGCAGTGCTCGCCCCACTGATCACGGCTTGGTCGGTGGTGCCGCGGGTAAGCAGGTTGGGCTGGAAGGTGCGGCCGAGGACGATGCCGGCTCCGATCAACCCGGTACGGGCCGGATGGTCCATGCCGCGGGACTCGGCCAGTGGCTGGGCCGAGATCGCGCCGGTGGGCTGCGGGTCGCTCATGCCCGAAGGTTAATGGGGGGTGCGCAGCCCGGGCCAGGGTCGCTAGAGTCGAATCCGGCAGCCTGACGATCGGCGCGCGATGGCGCCTGCCGTAGGGACCCCACGGGAAGCACGAGGCACGATGTCGGCACCCACTGCAGAGCAGCCAGCACCCATGTCGATGGGGCAGACCTTGGATCAGCATCCGGGCTTCGGGGCGGTCGGATCCTGGGCGGCGGAGCAACTAGCCCAGGAGTATCGATCCGTTCGCAACCTCACCGAGGATCTCGCCGCGCCGCTGAGTCCTGAGGATCAAACGGTCCAGACGATGGCCGATGTGAGCCCGACCAAATGGCACCGTGCGCACGTAACGTGGTTCTTCGAGGCCTTCGCCCTAGCCGAATTCCAGCCTGAGTTCGCACCGTTCCAGGACACCTACTGGACGCTGTTCAACAGTTACTACGAAACCGTCGGCCCGCGGTACCCGCGGCCGAATCGTGGCTTCATCTCCCGGCCGGGGGCCTACGAGGTCGGGGACTACCGCGCGCATGTCGACGACCGGATGCTGAACCTGATCGCGGACTCCGACGACGCCAGGCTCGAGCGCCTTGCTCGGGTTGTCGAGCTCGGTTTCCATCACGAGAACCAACACCAAGAACTGCTGCTGATGGACATCAAGCACGTGTTGGCGCAAAACCCGCTGGAACCGGTCGCCTATCCGGGAACCAGGCGAGCGGGCACCGCTGCCGCACCGATGCGCTGGCTGGAGTTCGACGGTGGTGTGGTCGAGGTCGGCCACGACCACGGTGGCTTCTCCTTCGACAACGAATCACCCGTCCACCCGGTGCTGCTGCAGCCATTCCGCGTTGCGGATCGACTCATCACCAACGGCGAATGGATGGATTTCATCGCCGATGGTGGCTACCAGCGCCACGAGTTGTGGCTGTCCGACGGCTGGGGTCGAGTAAACGCGGAGGGCTGGGATTCCCCGCTGTACTGGATGTGGGATGGGACCAGGTGGCTCGAGCACACGTTGCACGGCACGCGGCCGGTGCGCCCGCAGGAACCGGTCCTGCATGTCAGTCACTACGAAGCCGATGCCTTCGCCACCTGGGCCGGCAAGCGCTTGCCGACGGAGTTCGAATGGGAGTACGCGGTACGCGAATGCGGGGTGCTCGCCCCCGGATCCGACGGCGGCATCACCGGATTCCATCCGGAGCCGGCCTGCCCGAACGACCGCGATGCGACCCTCACGCAGGTATTCGATGCCGCCTGGCAGTGGACGTCATCGGCCTACTTGCCCTACCCGGGATTTCAGAGCCCCCACGGTGCCATCGGGGAATACAACGGCAAGTTCATGTCCGGGCAGATGGTGCTGCGCGGCGGTGCGTCCATCACGCCGCGAGGCCACGCCCGCCTGACCTACCGCAACTTCTTCCCCGCATCGGCGCGGTGGCCCTTCACCGGTGTGCGGCTCGCTGACGGACCCCGCTGAC
>Ga0209953_1000300_pt1 | contig 18515 bp, 19 predicted proteins | sample SalPonred_H2O_MG_FD_185713 | JGI IMG/M metagenome (GOLD analysis project Ga0209953, IMG submission 185713) | Salt pond water microbial communities from South San Francisco under conditions of wetland restoration - Salt Pond MetaG... | ecosystem: Environmental > Aquatic > Non-marine Saline and...
GGAGTCGCGAAAGATAGGGGTATTCTATCGGCGTGTTCTCGGTTTCAGGTGCTTTGAAAGTTACCGGATGAGAGTCTTGGCTCTGTGCGGTTGGAATGGTGTCATTAACCGGGTGTAATGGATACTATTCCCCCCGTAATGGGGTAGAGCCCACAGTGGGCGGACATCAAAACCATTATAAATCAATAACTTATGCGTGGCGCCCGGGGCCGGACACAAAAGCCCCATGAATAAAGGCTTTGCGTTAATTTGGGGGAAAACTTTCTTCCCCACACAAAATTTCACTTCGGTGTCAGCAGGGCGCAACAGGGACGATATGGAAAAGCAGGTCAGATTGGTCTTGTATGCCAATTTTCAAGATTGTTTATTTGGGTCCGCTTCTTACGCATGGAGAGATCGCAAACCTAGTGAAACCTTCGCTGGCGCGAGGCAGGCCCTAACTTGGTTCCTGTCGCAACCGCCTTATATCTTCGATTAAATCAGGTAATGCTGTCTGAACCGTATCCCAGACCACATCGAGATTGATATCGAAGTATCCGTGTGCAATGCGATTGCGCATTCCACGCATACTGCGCCAAGGCACCTGATTATGCTGCGCAACAAATTCAGGAAACCCATCCATAATTTTAGTTGAGGCTTCTCCGACGATAATCAGACTCATGATTACAGCTTGCTGTGTTCGCTTGTCCTCAATAAAGTCGTCTTTGCTCAGGCCCTCGATAAAGACACAAGCGTCTGACGCTGCCTGCTGGATGTGCTCGAGGTAATCTCCAAGCCGGTTTTGGCTCATATCGGTTGGGCTTCTAAGAGTACTTTCGCTCTGAACTTAGCAGGCAAATCTGCCGGCGTTAAGAGATCAACGCGGGCACTTAATACTGTCTCTAACTCGTCCTGTAGGCCACCGAGGTCAAACAGTGTGGCGCCCGGCAAGGCATCAACCAGTAAGTCGATATCACTTCCCTCTTTGTCGGTTCCGTGCACCACCGACCCAAAGACTCTTGGGTTAGTTGTGCGATAACGCATGACTGTTGCCCGGATTAGGCTACGCTTAGCGTTCAGGATGTCCGACGGCTTCATGAGAATCTGTTGAGCTTTGATGCTATCTATCTTAGGCAATCACGCGGCGTAGTGCAATATAAATGCTCATCCCCTACGGAATGGGGTTGGAATATTTAATCGAATTTAGTGGGGGGCTTGATCCCAATGAGGAGAATGGCAAAAAAAATTATGAATCAATTACTTATCCGTGGTGCCCGGGGCCGGACACGGAAGCCGCATGGATAAGGGCTTTGCGTGAGTTTGGGGAATTTTTTTGTTCCCCACACAAAATTTCAAATCGGTGTCAGCAGGGCGCAACAGGGACGATCTGGAAATGCAGGTCAGATTGGTCGTGACTTGGCTTAATCAACCCTGTCCTTTCGTTGATGCACGCAATGCTTTACCAAGGTCGGTCAAGCGGTAGCGTTGCTTACTCGACCGTGGTGTGTCTGGAAGCGTCATTTCGATCAGGCCTTCGTTTATCCCGTATTGCTGGTAGTTTTCACGGAAACATTTGTACCTGAGGAATTTATTCCTATGGGTCTGCAAAATCGTCACAACTTCTTATGACGATGGCGGTTATGGTTTGTGCATACGCGGCACCTGTACAATCTACTACAGCTTCATTGATATTCGCGCTGCGCTGAGAAGAACACTCGAGTTGGTGAGGCGTGATCATCTAACAAAACTAGGAGCTTTCATGTCCAAATTCAGATCAATCGTGACCAAGTTGATACCGATGTCAGTGCTGTTGCTTGCAACTCCTGCCCATGCAGTCGATATGGTCGGTACGTGGGTGGGCGTGGCAAGTGTGGCAGTCATTGGCCCCAACCCCCATCACGACACCACTGAAGTAGACGAGGTCCGATTTGCTAACACCGAATTTACTTTCATCATAGACAAACAGCAGGGTCGTAACTTTTCTGGATATCGATTCTCAAAGAACGGTTTCAAGGACAACTTCGTCGGCGCGTTTCGGGCCAACATGAAGAGCGGTGTTATCGCGGACTCCGATGGCACACGCACATTCGATATGGTGGGTGACAATCTTATCGACAGCTGCTATACGCACACGGTAGCGGCGAGCGGTAAAAGTACAGTCGCCGAGTGCAATGAGCTCAGACGACAGTGACATTTCCCCCAATCCACGACACCGGGGTTTAATAGGCCACTCGAGCGAGCCGCTACGTGGGCCGAAGTCATCCGTTTTCCTGACGGATTGGGTAGCGAGTTCACTAATAACTTCGGCTTGGTGCTGAGACTGACCGAGCATATAATCTTTCTGCAGCATTTCACGAAGCCAAACTCTTCTGGGTGTAAGCATCGCAGGTAGTCAGTTTTAGACCGAACAAACTATTAATCACACCTGAAAACCCTGGACGCTAACTCCGAAACTCAGCTTGAGGTAACCATTAGGAATTTTCTAATGGTTCCGCAGGAGGCGGGCTTTGAACACTGTTCAGTTCCCGCGGTTATTTGATGGCGTCTTACTGTTTCGGCGAGGTCGATTTACAGCTTGAGCGTCGGTGGTTTAGCGTCAATTTGGGGAAAAAAACAATCTTCCCCAAGCAAAATTTCGCTTCGGCGTTAGCTTCGGCGCAACAGGGAAAATTGGGCAACACAGGTCTGACGGCGTTGTGTGCTCCAGCTTCAGTGTGATGTTGATTTTGCCGTCACATCATTGGCCCAGCTCAAGTGGGTTGCGAGCACACTTGAAATGCGTTCCGACATGAAGGGCTATCAACACCAGCTTTGTTAATGGCGTGGTTTGGTATCCTGCGTCTTTTAATGATGTGTCATTTGGTTAGTGGATCGACAACCCGTTGTTTCGACTTGGGAACGGCGTGAGCCCATTCCCCAACGGTCTCAGCGGTGACTACGCTTATTGCATTGATGTGGTAATTAACCACAGACTGAAACTGGAGCGTTTATGAAAATAGCAGTTCTCGGCGCTGGTAACGGTGGTCAGGCCTTCGCGGGTAGTCTTACCTTAAGTGGCCACGAAATTCATCTCGCGGCTGTGCCGGAGCACGACACACAGATTCGAGTCCTGCAGACTTTCGGTGGTGTGTTGGTCGAGGGTCGGACCGCTGAAGGGCTTGAGGGTGGTTTTGCTGAAGTCGCCCGGGTGGATACGGACGTTACTGAAGCCATTGCGAGCAATGAACTCATCATTTTGACAGTGCCTGCGTACGCGCAGGATGTTTACCTCGAACAAGTAGCCAGACATGCCAGAGATGACACCATGGTGTTGATTCAACCGGGCAAGTTTGGCGCTTTACGTCTGGTGAACTTGTTGCGCCAGCAGCAGCGAGTACCTAGTGCGCTATTGATCGGTGAAACCAGCACTTTTCTGTATGCAGCCAAGATGCACGGATTAGACCGGATTTGGTTGCGTGGCGTAAAAAAAGAGCTACCGCTTGCTGCTTGGCCTGCAAGTCGTACTCAGGAAATGCTCGATAGGTTACACACCGTCAATCATCAATACGTTCCGGCACAAAATGTGTTCGCCACCTCAATTGACGACGTCTCGTATGCGATACATCCGGTAACGACACTGTTGAATTTGTCGCGCCTTGAGGTGATGGGCCCCTACCGTACGGATTGTTATGACATTACGCCACAAGTCTCGCGCATGGTGGAGGCAGTTGATGACGAACGTTGTCGGATTGCCGCAGCATTCGATATTCATGTCAGTCCATTTCTGGAGCAAGCCAAGTCCATGTATGGCATGCAAGGAGACTCTGTCTACGAAGCCATGCAGCAGACGACGGTGCACCGAAACCAGATGACGCCGCACGGCGCTGACCATCGGTATGTTACAGAGGAAGTCCCCTTCGGACTCGTGCCTTTATTGGAACTAGCCAAAGTCGCGGGCGTGCATGTGCCCGCCATTCAGGCCATCGTTACCACCGCATCGCTCGTCAATGCGACAGACTACGAGCGTGAAGGCCGCCACCTCGATGCCTTGGGTTTTGGTTCAATGTCAGTTGCTGATATTTTGCAGAGGCTTTAACTAACCTATGAGCAACAGTCCATGTGGCGTGGCACGACGGCATCGAACTCTCGAACAACCCGACCATCGATGATCACGGTGCGTACACGACCAATATTGACTTCTTCGGTGATCACGATGTCAGCACAATAACCGGGCGCCAGTCGCCCGCGTCTCTCGGCGGCGGCCTTGAATATCGCTGCTGGTCTTGAAGTGGCCATCTCCACGCCCTTTGGTAACGGCACAATGCCTTTGCGCCACCATCGCTGGATTGCTTCGAGCATGGAGTCCCAATGCCCCGCAGCGTAGTCAGTCGACAGTGTGTCGACCAGACCTGAGGCCATCAATGCATCAATCTCTTTGGGGGTCACAAGCTGACGCGTGCTAACCGAGTCCAACACAGAAACGTCAATAACTACACCCGCGTCCTTCAGTTTTGCGGCATAGACCAGCATGTCCTCAAGTGGTATTGATGTGTGGTTCATGTGACCCGCAACCAGGATCGCATCCCGGTAGAGCGGTTTTGTGGCGATCTCCAGCAGGGTGGCAACCGAGGGCAATGCCGTGTGAAAGACTGCTGGATATTGTGTTTGCGCTGACAGAGCGGCGGCCTGCTCAAAGGTTTTTAACGAGTGTGCAACCGGTTCATAGGCGTAGCGCATAATCGCCTCTTTTAGTTGCGCGACTTTGGGGTCTTGGCTGTTGTTCTCTTTGATTAAGCCAAGCTTCAGTAGACAGCCATCAAATGCCTCATCGCGCTCAGGCAGCTCGCGTCTTGCGCCAAGCAGGCTGTCAATCAGTTGCCCGGCTTGTGCCGCATCAATCTCTTGGCCAAAGATTTCCCTGACCGCTTGAGGTACATATTTGTAACTCGATACACCACCACCAAGCGTTGCACCACTGCCCACTTCGCCAATGGCCACGGCTTGCCCGCCGGACAGCATCTCTTGGGCATGAAGTGCCTCGTGTCTGCCGCTCAGTCCAGCACCATCTACTATGCGAGCGGCGGCGAAGGCCTCAGCAAAGTGGGTGGTTGATATAAATATGCGCATCGGATGATCATCGAGCGCTGTCAGATCTTGCTGATCACCTAGACCGCACACGTTGATCAGGGTGGTGACGCCAGCAGCCAAATGACGGTCTGCATTGCGCCAGGCGTGTTCCCTGTCAAGGGGTGCTGCGGCAGAAGAGAACACGGGACCGGTGGTGCAGCCATGGGCGTGTGCATTGACCACGCCGGGAATCACGAATCCTCGCTCAGCATTGATGACTCGAATGGCGTGGTCATTGCCCACCAGCGGCGGGCGGTTACCGCTGGCATCAATATCCACAATCTTGTCGTTGACCACATGAACGGTGGCATTGCTAAGCATGGTGTGACCATCTCCAGTGATCACCGTGCCTCCTACGATGTATAGCTCTGATTGTTCCACGGCAAGCCTCTCGCATCAGTGTTTAGTTCCCAGAATACCCTGCAATGTAAAACATTAAGACAAGTGGTTGCTCGAGGCAAACATCGAACGTGTGGCCGTGGCTTGACGCTTCATGTAACAGACTGATACTGTCCGTCGGTGTTTTCTTTGGTGTATTGCTATGCTGGGTTTATCCGCGCCTAACGCTGCGAAAACTTCGACAGATCTCGAGCTGACTCAGCGCGACATCGCATTCGGACTTTCAGGTGTTGCTGTTAGTGCAACGATTGTTGCGTTTGATGCAACCATAATTAGTACCATCCTGCCGGATGTGGCTAGGGCGCTCAATGGCATGGATTTGTACAGCTGGGCAGCTGCAGCCTATTTTCTGGCGGTCTCGGTTACCATCCTGATTTTTGGTCGTTTGAGTGATCTGTTTGGCAGAAAGGCACTCATGTTGTGCTCACTGCTTGTCGTGTCCATCGGTTCAATTGTCGGCGGTCTAGCTGGCAGCATGGAAGTCCTCATTCTTGGGCGCGCCATCCAAGGCATCGGCGGAGGCATGTTGATTGGCACAGCCTTTGCTGCGCCTGCTGATCTCTTGCCCGACCCCAAAGTAAGGGTGAAATGGTTGGCGTTTTTGTCTGCCACTTATGCAGTGGCTAGCGGTGTAGGCCCAGCGCTCGGTGGTGCACTGACAGAAGCATTTGGCTGGCGTGCAGCATTTTTTGTCATTCCGCTTACGGCTGTTTGTGCTGCTCCGCTACTTTGGTTTTTTTATCCTTCCAGGCGCAAACCAAGCGTGCAGTTAAAAATAGACTGGATCGGTCTGTTTTTGTTGGTCTATGCCATAGGTGTGCCTTTAGTGGCGATTGAACAGTTTGGCCGGCCAGATAGCACGTGGCCCAATTGGCTGGAATGGAGTTTGATCGCCTCGGGGTTAGGTGCGGCCTGGCTATTGTTCACAGTGGAAAGAAACCAACAGACACCGATTTTTCCGGTCCGTATTTTGCAAACGCGTTCCGCACGACTGCTTAATCTCTCCTCGGTGATCAGTGGTGCGGTCATGTTTTCGTTAATTTTCTACGTGCCACTGTTGTTCCAAGCGTCATTTGATCTGTCACCAACCCAGTCTGGATTGTTGATCACACCCATTGTGGCAGGCGCGCCAGTTGGCAGCATCATTAATGGGCGCTTATTCTCACGTGTTCAACGCCCACAGTACATTATGGTCTCAGGCGCGTTTGTCTTAGCTGCTGGCTGCGGTCTGTTATTGACGCTGACCGCGGAAAGTTCAGTGCATGTCATTTTCTTGATCATGGGGCTGTGTGGCGTGGGTTTAGGGCTGCTGCTGTCGAATTACAACTTGCTGATGCAAATCGTTGTGCATCGGGATGATGTTGGCGTTGGGACTGCCCTGATTCAAACCACCCGCGCATTAGGCAGTGCTATCGGCACGACATTGGTAGGTCTGGCGATTGCGCACACATCGATCACGACCGGTATACAGATAAGCCTTGCAATCTGCGTTGTACTTTGCCTGATCACCGCCTATCTGACTTGGCGCGTCACCTTACCCCAATAAGACACTTTGTTAGGACAAACCTGGGCGCGGTGATAACTGGTCATTGCCTATTGCTAGGGAAACTCCAGTTTTTGGGCGTCCCGACTGCCTCTGGTCAGCCACGGTGCCTTGGGCAGGACACGGAAGTCGCATGAATAAACGCTTTGCGGGGTTGGGGAAGTCCTTTTGTTCCCCACACAAAATTTCACTTCGGTGTCAGCAGGGCGCAACAGGGACAATCGGGAAAAGCGGGACAAAGTCGCTTTGCGGCATGATGGCAAGACAGCCATCATGCCGCAGTTGTCGAATTAGGAGAACAGCTCCGAATGGGTGCCGCTGCGCACAAACACGACGAATCCGTGCTTGCCAGAGTCATCGAGCTTATAAATCAAAAGAAAGTCACCACCGATATGGCACTCACGATATCCCGCCCAATCACCAGTTAGTGGGTGATCGAGCCACTCAGGCGGAAATGGACCTTCGTTACCAGTCAACAAAGCCATTGCCTATTTGAGTCGGTTCATGTCATACCGCCCCGAGTGAGAGAGTCGTTTCCAGTCTTTTAGAAATTCTTTGGTGTAATCGGATGCCCGAGGAAGGTTGGCGCGTTTACTTGAGGCTGGCTTTTTCGAGGTCATCAATCAGAGCATCGGCGTTGGTGAAGCGAGCACGACGGCTCTTGATAATTTCATCGGTTTGAGTCATAGCGGCACGACTACGCGCATTTGGGGCTTTAACCACAAAAGGAAGCTCTTTGTCGGCGACGACTCGTGTGAGAAATACACGAACGGCGTCAGACACTGTTAGCCCCATTGAGGCTAGCGTTTCGGCCGCTTGCGTTTTGATGCTTTCATCTATGCGTACATGCACCATTGTTGTGGCTGCCATAACATGCTCCTATTGAGAGTGTTTGATATACAACGTATCTCAATTGAGAGGCAACGTCAATCGTGTCAAGATTGATTGCGTCAATATTGCGCCCGCCTAGGGCACGTATCCGTCGGGGGACGATTTATCGTTGTGCGGCTTGCTCGTCACCACATACTCAGTATGCTTTTTTGGGGGTGACTGTTGCTTGATAGGCTGTCGTTTTAAACACTAGGAGTGTTGGCCATTCCGTGCTTCGTGTTAGCCGTTTTGAATTTGAATGACTTAACGGAGTCGCGAAAGATAGGGGTATTCTATCGGCGTGTTCTCGGTTTCAGGTGCTTTGAAAGTTACCGGATGAGAGTCTTGGCTCTGTGCGGTTGGAATGGTGTCATCAACAGAGTGTGATGAATGCCCGTCCCCCGTTTATTGGGTAGAGCCTCCAAATCCAACGGCATCACCGAGGGTTTCCACACAAAAATGGAAATGATCTCTCGTCGTGCTTTCGGATTTAGGAACTTTGAAAATTACCGCATGCGAGTACTGGCTCTGTGCGGTTGGAATGGTGTCATCAACAGAGTGTGATGAATGCCCGTCCCCCGTTTATTGGGTAGAGCCGATATTCAATCGGGTTTGGTGGGTGCTTGACCCCGATGGGGGGGTAAAAACCTTTAAAATTCAATGGCTTATAAACCGTGGTGCCCGGGGCCAGACACAAAAGCCGCATGGATAAAGGCTTTGCGTGAGTTTGGGGAATTTTTTTCGTTCCCCATGCAAAATTTCACTTCGGTGTCAGCAGGGTGCAACAGGGACAATCGGGAAAAGCGGGACAGATTAGTCTTGTAAGCCAATCTTCAGGATTGTTTATTTGGGTCCGCTTTTTACGCACGGAGAGATCGCAAACGTGGTGAAACCTTCGCTGGCGCGAGGCAGTCCTAACTTGGCTCCTGTCGCAACCGACTTATATCTTCGATCAAATCAGGTAATGCTGTTTGAACCGTATCCCAGACCACATCGAGGTTGATATCGAAGTATCCATGTGCAATGCGATTGCGCATTCCACGCATGCTGCGCCAAGGCACCTGATTATGCTGCGCAACAAACTCAGGAAACCCATCCATAATTTTAGTTGAGGCTTCTCCGACGATGATCAGACTCATAATCACAGCCTGCTGTGTTCGCTTGTCCTCAATAAAGTCGTCTTTGCTCAAGCCCTCGATAAAGACACAAGCGTCTGATGCTGCCTGCTGGATGTGCTCGAGGTAAACTCCAAGCCGGTTTTGGCTCATATAGGTTGGGCTTCTGAGAGTACTTTCGCTCTGAACTTAGCAGGCAAATCTGCTGGCGTTAAGAGATCAACGCGAGCACTTAGTACTGTCTCTAACTCGTCCTGTAGGCCACCGAGGTCAAACAGTGTGGCGCCCGGCAAGGCATCAACCAATAAGTCGATGTCACTTCCCTCTTTGTCGGTTCCGTGCACCACCGACCCAAAGACTCTTGGGTTAGTTGTGCGATAACGCATGACTGTTGCCCGGATTAGGCTGCGCTTAGCGTTTAGGATGTCCGACGGCTTCATGAGAATCTGTTGAGATTAGATGTTACCTATCTTAGGCAATCACGCAGCGTAGTGCAATATAAATGCTCGTCCCCTACAGAATGGGGCTGGGATATTTAATCGGGTTTAGTGGGTGCTTGACCCCGATGAGGGGGGGAAACCTTTATAATTCAATGGCTTATAAGCCGTGGTGCCCGGGGCCGGACACGTAAGCCGCATGGATAAAGGCTTTGCGTGAGTTTGGGGAAAACTTTTCTTTCCCCATGCATAGTTCACTTTGGTGTCAGCAGGGTGCAACAGGTGAGATCTGGAAAAGCTGGTCAAGGCAATCTTGCGTCGCTTTTTTGATCTGGTGCTGATTTCGGTACTGCCGGTGTGTCACATGTAGGCCTGCTGACGGGGTCGGCCCCCACGGGTTCGACGTTGTGCGAGGTGAGCCGTGACCCAGTCTTCAACGTCCGTGCGTCGCCATCTTGGATTGCTACGAGGCGTCGTGCTCTGAATTTCAGTGCGCCTTTAGCCACTCGCGCAGGGCGTTGTTCATTCTAGTTTGCCAGCCAGGCCCGTCAGACTTGAACGCATTGATGAGGTCGGTCATCAAGAACGCCAATTGTTGTGATTGCACCGTTAGTAATTGACCTTGCCAGTTAACCCTGAGTGTTGTACATTTGTACAACAATTGGAGTTAACTATGCTAAACGCTTACCTTCGCAAATCAGGTGGTTCGTTAATTATGACCATTCCACCGTCCTTTGCTGAGCAAAATGGCTTGGACGCGGGTTCGTGCGTCTCGGTGGATATTAATGGCGCTGAGTTAAAGGTCAAGCCTGGCCGCAAGCGTAAGACCCTGGCTGAACTGTTGGCAGCTACGCCGTCAGATGCTGGTCGAGTAGAGGGCTGGGATGAAATGCAAGCCGTCGGGGCTGAGCTTTGACGCCTGGCCGTGGGGACATTCTGCACCTGCAGTTTGACCCGGCGAGCGGTAAAGAGATGATCGGCAATCACTTTTGCTTGGTGGTATCACCAAAGTCATTTAACGCGAAGTTCAAGCTTGCCATGGTGTGCCCAATCTCTGGTGGCGCCGCACATGTGGCTAGAGACGCCGGTTTTCTAGTTTCACTGATGGGACAGGGGTTGCGAACCGATGGCTCAGTTCATGTGCATCAATTGAAAAGTTTGGATTGGGCTGCTCGCAAAGCCAAGTTCGTGGAAAAAGCACCCGTGCCAGTTATGCAAGAGGTTCTGGACTGTCTAGTGGCAGTATTTGAAGATGACTGAAAGGCAGTAGGCATGGCTCGTGCCGCGATTATTACCTAGATAAAGAAGACACGAGTCTAACTCTAACCACGCGGGCCAGTGTGGCGGCGGCACTAGGAGACGATTGAGTGCAGCTCGGCTAGTGTCCATCTTTGATACCAGTTGTGTTTTGGTTAACGACTGAGCTTTCATTTCTTTAGCAATTTGTCAGGCAATGACGCGCTTGATAGCGACTGCTGTCGCTTCTCTCAGCATCGATTCTTCCTGCAGGAACTCATCAAAGCTGCCGCCAATATTTTGCTTTGCCATCATCATCATCTCCGTTTCAGTTGCTTCAGGCGGTCTTTAGCCAAACCTAGGTCCGGCTTGGGCGTGGCCTGTTGCTTCTTGATTAAGCCGTGAAGTAAGACCATGGTGGATTGATCCAGTGAAACAGCACGCGGACAATTCGGTTTTCGAGCTTGATGCGTACTTCCCAGATGCCATCACCGAGGTTACGCACCAAGGGCATACCAAGGGGCCAACCCAACTAAACCGTTTTGATGTCTTCGCCAATGACTTTGCTTTCGATGGCTGGCAAACTCTTTAGCCATTCCCTGACCGGTCCAGAACCGGCATTGGTCGATTCTGAAGAAGCGAATATTAAGCGTCGGCGTCATTTCGCGATAAAAAATGTGATGCACGAAGTCAAGACGCCGAGACGCCGAGCATTTAAACCGCAAAATTTGATTACCAGGCTAATTTGAACCATAAGATCGAGTTGTTTGAATTTTAATTCGTGTTATTTCAGCGTGGTTTTTCTAGATCAAGGGATACTACGTTTGTCTAAGGAAGCCCAAGATAACGATTAACCATCAAACAGTAACGGTGATTGCCGGGACGGAGACCCCTTCTGGGGATGGTTTGTCCGGGGCGCTGCGCTGCACCATTGTGTTGCCAGATGGCACACGACGAGCTGCTATTTTGAAACGTGGACCGGTCAGCGAAATTGCAGCTGAAGCTTTTGCTGCCTTGGTACTCCGAGCATTGGGCTTACCAGCACCTGAGCCATTTTTCGTTAATGAAAAGACGGGGCCCTCCTTTGCTAGTTCCGATGTAGGGTATCCGAACCTAAAGCAACGTTTGTCGTTGGTAATAGCGCAGTATCTGCGCTTGTTGGTCAGGGGAAATCATCGGTGATCTTGCTCCAAAGTGAAGTTTGAGCAGGACGATGAGGGCGACGACGGCAGAAATCGAGTCTGACAAAGCTCGAAACAGTCTTTGCGCACCGACAACAGTGCCTAGACTGCCTCGAAACCGCCACCCCTATCGGCTCAGGCACCACTTCAGCAGACACCTCGGGATCAAGTGAACCCTGATGCGTTACTTTTTTAGTTGCGCTGCACGCCAACGTGCTTGACGCTCAGCATTTTTAAGGCGCCCACGGCGGGTAGATTGATAGCGTCTGCCTGCTGCCTGGCATCGCTCAGCTCTCGCGCCCGATGCACAAGCCTTGGAGCAGTAACGGTTGCCACGATCACAGTCGGGGCAAATCCGCGCCAGTGCGCAGCAGGCCTTGCACATAAATTGTCGAGCAGAGTCCATGAGAATCTCCCATGGAGCGCTCGACAAGGACGTGCGCTTCGTGAAACACTACGTATGCAACGGCCTGTCGCTCAGTCAGGTTCGGGGCGTGGCATCGTAAAGCGTCGAAACTTTGGGCGATGTCACGCCTGCTCCCCACAGGTGTGGCTATTGTGCCCCTGCGCAGTACCAAACGCTAGCCTGATTCGATCATCAGCTGATAAAGCCCACCGGATAGGTCACGCCCAAAGCAATCAGGGGCGTTTCACGCCTCGCTACGCTCGACGCTCAACGCCCCTGATTGAAAGACAAAAAAGAAAAATCAAAAACGACTCGAAATCACCCTTGAACCCTTAACGCCGTCAAATAACCGCGGAAATCAAGAGGCGTTCACACCGGGGCTGGAATCAACAGCCTCATGAATAAAGGCTTTGCGTGAATTTGGGGAATAATTTTCGTTCCCCACAAGAGAAAGCACAACTCCCACGCTAAACATGGTAAGTACAGAAGACGAGGTTATTCCACTAGCCAACGCGCTATTGCAGGCTGAACGTTTTTTTAAAACCACCACTGCAACTGTGCCTGTAGCATCTGGCTGCTTGATTGGCCTGAGAGCGTCGTGGCATACACCACGTTCAAGCGACTCGAAGGACCAAGGCTCGCACCAATGCCAAGCTCAATGACTGCCGCATCTCTGGCCATCGGCGCCGCACTGACCGTAAAGTCCGGGCCCGTGGCAAACGTCAGTGTGGTGGCAGGTGACAAATCCCCCCAAGCCCGCTGCCAACCTGCCGATACACTGGCCTGCCAGCTCGTCTTCTCGGTTTGCCACTGATGACTGAGCCTGGCACCCAAGGTACCAAACCCTACTTGCGCATGGGTGGCTTGACCCGCGAGCGCTGCCTCGGCACCCGTCTCACCAAAGTTAGAGGTGTGTAGCCACGTCTGGCTGATTTGACCAAACGGTGAGAGCGTCGTCTCACTGTCTTTTCCTTTGTCCAGACTAATCGGGGTACTCAGGTCCGCAAACAGTTGCGTGGACCTAGAGGCCACTGTGCCATTAGCATTGCCTTGATCATCAAGTGGCAGGGTACGACTGACATCGGCGGTGTTCCATGACTGCACCACACCACCGTTTAGACGAAACACCCCGGTCCCGTAGGTGCCATAGAGCAGCATCGAGTAGCCTTGCGTGACCGCCCGGCTCGCCGCCACACTGGTGCTGGTGTTACTCACCGACAAACCACCACCGAGGCGCAAGTGCGGGGTCACCTGATGATCCACCCCGAGAATGAACCCACCGCTGCTGGCAGTCGCCTTCTGGGCATCGGCATTAGCACTAAAGCGGTCCCAGTTGCCATAGGCTTGCGCCCACACCGTGGTGTCTGTGCTGATCACCCCTGGGGTGCCGTCTACCTGGGTCTGACCCACTTGCTGCAGGCGCACCGTATCGCCACTGTCTAACCAACTGTCTTGTAAGCGCCAGTTCACCACCTGCGCCACCAAGCGGCTGTTATAAAGCAGCGCCGCTTGATTGGCACTATAGATCTCGCCTGACCAGTCCTGATACCAATTGGCCAATTGCCCGGGGTTGTCATTCAGAATCACATCGTTATAGGGCTCTGCACCTGCGCCTTGCCCATCAATGGCATTGGCCACCGCACGCTGGTTGTTGGTCTGTGCAAAGCTTGCCATCGGCGTCTGGTTGCGCTCGGCCACCACGGCAAGGTCTGTGCTGGTGGCAACAAAGTCCAGATCAATGAACGTGTAGTTCGTATGCAGGTTCTCAAACGTGCCCTCTAAGGTGTTCGACTGCAGTATTGGGTAAAGCCTGTCGAGAAACACCCCGTCTTCAGCATTCAGTTCAAACACCGCCCCGCTGCTAATCGTGGTGGTGCCTGTCACCACCACCAGATCACCGTTCTGATCGGCATCAATCTCATACAAATAGGTCGATCCAGACAACAGATCAAGATCACCATCAACCGTTAACGTGCCCACCGAGTTGCCCGGTGACAAGACCCCTGCCAGCTCGGTGGTGCCCACCGTGCCGATACCTTGCAAGGTCGCCTCAGATCCTACCGTCAATGTAGAGCTGGCTATCGAGCCATCCACACGCAAGATGCCGCCCGTAATCGTGGTGTCTCCCGTATACGTGTTGCTGCCCGTTAAGGTCAGCATCCCGGCTCCAGCCTTGCTAAACCCACCCACACCAGAAATGTCGTTGCGCCACACCGAGTCATACCCCTGGGTGTCAACCGCAAAGACGGGCGCAAAGATCGAGTCGTTGCCAGGAATTAATGAAGGATGACCAAACTCGATTGGGCCTTTGACCGCGCGCTCAAGGTTTAGCAACCCGTGGCCGTAAATCGAGGCATCGCCAATCTCAGTGGCTGTCGTCAAGAGCACTTCAATCACCTGGCGTGCTGTCATATACGGGAATGCCTGCCTGACTAAGGCCGCGCCGCCTGATACGAACGGCGCCGACATCGAGGTTCCCGTTAGCAACCCGTAACGATTGAGAGGTAGTGTTGAAAATATGTGGAGACCAGGTGCTGCCATGCACCAGTCTGCTGTGAGCCCGCACTGATTGCTATCGGCAACTAGACGACTCACGCCGGTATCTTTATCAATGTCAATATTGACAACAGCGATAAGACTGCCTGCCAGATGGGAGTAATTAATGGTCTGAGTTTCTTGGCGTGTGATTTGATTTGCCGGCCATGTAGCCGGATCTTCTAAGTCAGCATGATAGTCATAAAGCCTGTAAACAGCGTCTGCTGGGTCGTCGGTGTAGCCAAGCGCTGATGTTGCCGGCTTAATAAGGGGAACCAAGCCATAGCTTGCTGGATTAACTGACGCCTTCGGCTGCTCAATACGGTTGTTACCTGCTGCAAAAACCATCACTATGTCGGCATCCGCAAATCTTTGCAGATCTTCTGCAAACCACGCCATTCGGTCAGCGTGGTAAGCCTGAAAGTCGACGACTTGGTAATTGCGTGATGCAAATGAAGGTGTCCCTGCGTCAGCCAAACTCACATTCAAGACTGTGACGCCTGCGCGCAATGGGTCTTGTTCCCATTGACTCGATGCTGGATACCCCGGGCTATCAAGAGCCGCTATGTTGGCAATTGATGCATCAAACGCCACCCCCATCATGCCCACACCATTACGTGCTGCCGCAGCAATTCCTGCGACATGCGTGGCGTGTATTGGAAAGTCTGGATAACCTGGGTTTGGAAACGGCGGATTCGGTGTTGGCCAATAAATTCTTGTTGCAAACTCAGGGTGACTGAATTGCATTAGCGAATCTAAGATGCCGATTTTGACACCCGCACCGGTATAACCCATGGCATAAGCTTCTGCTGCACGAGTGTACTGTAGGCCCCAGTTGGCGAGATATTCCGGTGTGACAAAATCGTTCGCTGATGACTGCGCCCAGGCCACACTGCTGAAGCAACAGAGCAGGCTTGCAATTTTCTTTGTGTGTTTCGAATTCAATCTTCATCACTGCTGTCAGGTAGATTGGGTGAATTTTAAGGCTAAAGCCAATATTGACAAGGCTTAGCGGCCGATTTTTTTTGGTGCCGATTTGAGCGCTGAATTCGCATTTTTGAGTGCTTTCGGAAGGTTAAGCTTTTCGGGAGCAGCTCATGAACTACGGCAACACCATCTTCGCGCAGATCATGGAGTTTGTGCCGTGGACCAGCGTGACGAGGATTGTGAATCGGTGCGGTGGCAACGCTGGTACCAGTCGGTTGAGTTGTGCAGAGCAATTTCGGGCCATGGCCTTTGGTCAGCTGACTGCTCGCGAGATTCTTCGGGACTTGGTCACGACGCTGGCAGCACACCCGATCAAGCGATACGGGTTGGAGTTCAGGCATCCGGTGCAGAAGTCCACCCTCGCCGACGCCAACGAATCGCGCGATTGGCGCATTTGGGCCGATGTGGCTGCGGTGCTGATCAAGCAAGCGAGAAAGCTTTACAGCGATATCGATTTGGAGCTGAACATCAATGAGGCGGTCTATGCCCTGGACGCCACGACTATCGATTTGTGTTTGAGCCTGTTTGACTGGGCTCACTTTCATCGAGCCAAAGGGGCAGTCAAGCTGCATACGCTGCTCGGCCTGCGAGGCAGCATTCCAGCGTTTATCCACGTCAGCGACGGGAAGATGCACGAGGTCAATGTGCTGGACTTCATGCCAACCGAGCCTGGTGCTTTTTACGTGATGGATCGCGGCTATCTCGACTTCGAGCGACTGCATACCTTGAGCCAAAGTGGCGCATTCTTTGTGACTGGAGCGAAACACAACACGCGACTGCGGCGTGTTTATTCCGCGCCCAACGATCGGGATACCGGCATCATGTGCGATCAGACGGTCGCCTTTACTGGCTACGCTGCCCAACGACACTATCCGGATCGACTCAGAAGAGTTCGATTCAAAGATCCCGACACGGGCAAGACCTTGGTGTTTTTGACCAACAATTTCATGCTGCCACCAATTACCATAGCGGCGTTTTACAAGAACCGCTGACAGGTCGAACTCTTCTTCAAATGGATTAAGCAGCACCTGCGTATCAAGAAATTTATGGGCAACAGCGAGAACGCTGTCAAGACCCAAATCTGGGTCGCGGTGTCCACTTACGTGCTGATTGCCATCATCAAGAGGATGGCTTCAAATTGAACCGTCGCTTTACACTTTTCTACAGATTTTGTCGGTCTCGGTTTTTTAGAAAACCCAGCTTTCATGCGCCTTTGCGGGCAGCGAGCTGCAGAACGCTGAGCCTGAGCTCTCTAACCAGTTGAATTTATTCGAAAATTGACCGGGCAGTAGTGAGTTCGCGTATGAAGCAACTCGTTTTAAATCCTACGAGCTCTGTTGGGGGCATGCTTGATGAGTCGTTACACAGTTCATGGTGATGCGGGTGAGCTCCAACCTGGTTCAGATGGTTTGGTTTTGAGGAACAGGATTGGCATCGCTTCTCTTGGCGACATGAATGAACTATGAATCTATGAAACGCTGTGTGAGGCTAGCGATGCGTTAGAGTTCGATAGAAGCTAAGTTGTCAACTTGATATTAGCAAAACGGCGTTTGGCAGGCTCTTGTAATTTTTGTTCAAGCGATTGAACGGTTTGTCCTGTTTCAACTGCTGTTGAGCTAGCCACTGCACGCCTAACAGCGGCGAGGCTAGGTTTTCTATCAGCTGAGGTTGATTTTTTTGTCACACGCATAGGATTAAGTGTACGGAATATTTTCTATCCAGAGGTTGTCACTTTCGTGTGTCAGTTCCAGGGTTTAGCCGATTCAAGTTCGAATGCTTAATCGGAATCAATGAAAGGTAGGGTGAAACCCAAAAACTCCCCTAAAAATCAAGGGTTTATAAGCCGTGGTGCCCGGGGCCGGACTCGGAAGCCGCATGGATAAAGGCTTTGCGTGAGTTTGGGGAATTTTTTTCGTTCCCCACGCAAAATTTCACTTCGGTGTCAGCAGGGCGCAACAGGTGAAATCTGGAAAAGCTGGGCAAGGCATTCTTGCTTCGCTTTTTTGACCAGATCCTGATTTTGGTACCGAAGGTGTGTCACATGTAGGTCTGCTGACGGGGTCGGCCAGCACGTGTCCGACGTTGTGCGAGGTGGGCCGTGACCCAGTCCTCAACGTCCGTGCGTCGCCATCTTGGATTGCTACGTTTGCCGTCACTATCGAGGCGCAGGCGAATGGCCACCGGAAATCCGGGTGCCAGTGCAATGGTCTCGCGAATGTATCTCGCCGGATAGCCAAGCATCGCGCCAACATCTTCTGCGCTTAACAAGGCTTCGGGTGACATTCTCGCTGCAATCTGTCGAGCAAGTTCGGCATAGTTCAGTTCGGAAGCAGTATTTATCATTCGAGTGCATCTCTTTGCTGCTAGATACTCAAAAGCATGCAGAGCATTCTGGCGGCGAATGTTGAAACGGATACAGCACGCAAAGTGGGGACTAGGTCCGCACCTCGCGTGCGTTTCGTTTTGCAGTCTTCTCCTGCTGTCTTCAGCCCGATTACCACGCCATCGGCTGATTACTGGCGCGACGCTCATCCCTGAGTATCGACCCCACAGGCTCATCTCCGAAATACACCTCGCGCTAGAGGTCGGAGCAGAGCCCATGGATTTCACCTGTTTTGCTTCTACCCAGGTGCCGTGCAGGTAGTCACGCAATCGCGTGCCGCTAGGGCAGGGCGTGATGTTTATCGATGACTGGTTGTTAAAGAGCGTCGATAAATAGTA
>Ga0209953_1000301_pt1 | contig 18514 bp, 19 predicted proteins | sample SalPonred_H2O_MG_FD_185713 | JGI IMG/M metagenome (GOLD analysis project Ga0209953, IMG submission 185713) | Salt pond water microbial communities from South San Francisco under conditions of wetland restoration - Salt Pond MetaG... | ecosystem: Environmental > Aquatic > Non-marine Saline and...
CCGACCGTGTTGCCGTGATGTATGCCGGACGATTGGCCGAGCTTGGCCCAACGCGTGACGTACTAACTAAGCCGCAGCATCCGTATACCCATGGCTTAATGGCATCAACGCCAGGAGCGTCACATGGTAAAAGCCGCTTGCACCAGATTCCGGGATCCATGCCTCGACTAGACGCAGTTCCGGATGGTTGCGCTTTTCACCCTCGCTGTCCCTATGCAACAGACAAATGCCGCGAATTGCCTCAACCGCACATCAATGCAGGTCGTGCAGCATGCTGGCATCCCCTGCTTAAAGAAAAGGTCCTCTAATGGCGCTGCTACAGGTCAAAAATCTTAGCCGTGTATTTGATGTATCCAAACCTTGGTTAAACCGGGTGATTGAGAGGCGTGCCAAGGCCTTGCTTAAAGCGGTCTCAGATGTCAGTTTCAATGTGCAGGCGCGCAGCACGTACGCGCTTGTTGGCGAGAGCGGATCGGGGAAATCCACGATTGGTAAGATGCTAGTTGGATTGCTTAGGCCTAGCGCTGGTACCGTTGAAATCGACGGTGTCGATCTCGCGAACGAAACTGATGCGGCCAAGATCGATGCGGTTCGATCCAATATCCAGATGATCTTCCAAGACCCGTACGCATCTCTTAACCCACGCTGGAAAGTCGAGGACATCATCGCCGAGCCCGTTGCCGCTCGAGGCGGCGAGACCACTGGTTTAGCACAAACGCTGCTCGAACAAGTCGGACTTTCGGCGCGCGATGCCAGGAAATTTCCTCATGAGTTCTCCGGTGGCCAACGACAACGCATCTGTATTGCGCGTGCGCTTGCCTCAGAACCGAATCTAATCATCTGTGACGAACCGACCTCCGCGCTCGATGTCTCTGTTCAAGCACAGGTGCTTAACTTGATGAGCGACCTAAAAGACGATTTTGGGTTGACTTATGTGTTTATTAGCCATGACTTAACAGTGGTGCGACACATGGCAGACCGCATCGGTGTTCTATACCTGGGGCGTTTGGTTGAAGAGGCGACATCCGATGAACTGTTTGAAACGCCTAAACACCCCTACACACAAATGCTTTTGGCCGCTGCCCCACTGATCGATGGCTTTGGTCGCGAGACTCAACCACCCGAAGGTGAGATCCCCGACCCAATCAATCCACCCTCTGGTTGTGCGTTTCACCCGCGATGCCCAATTGCTCAAGACATTTGTCGCGAGCAACGCCCTGAAATGCGCGAACTGGGCGGGATCCGAGTTGCATGCCATCTGGCAGATACAACCTAGCACATTGGTGTGCAAATCAGGGGCGCTGGCCATTAAGCCAGCGCCCCTGATCGTTTAATCCATCCCGGTCACTTTGGGCATGGCACCAGGCTTGGGCTTGATAACACGCTGCACCAGCACCACTGCCACCGCGATGCCAATGCCGATCAGGTCCGTGGTCCAGCCGCCCTCAATCATTGACAGTGCTGCCACCGTCAATGCGACTCGTAAGAACCAGACGGCCATGCCCCCCATGAACCAACCCTGCACAGCAGAAGACAAGAGGAACACGCCAACCACGGCAGTGGCACCGGCGCGCAGAATTTCAAACCAGGTGCCTTCCATCAAAAGCGCCGCGTTGTAAAAGAACATAAACGGCACGATGAACGCAGCAATCCCGATTTTGAATGAGGCCGTTGATGTCTCCATCGGATTGGCCCCGGATATGCCGGCAGCAGCGTAAGACGCGAGCGCCACTGGCGGTGTGATGGCTGAAACCACCGCAAAATAGAACACAAAGAAGTGCGCCGTCAGTAATGGAATGCCCAGACTGACCAGACCCGGTGCCACCACCGATGCGGCCACCGCATAGGCAGCCGTCGTTGGCATCCCCATGCCCAGCAAAATCGAGATGAACATGGCAAACACCATGGCCAACAATTGCGACTGATCGGCAATCGCTAACAACAAGTTAGAGAAACGCGCCCCCACACCCGTTAACGAAATGACACCCACAATGATGCCAGCACAGGCACACACGGCGATGATCTGAATCGACATCTGACCGGCGTTCTCAAACGATTTGACAATCGACTTGATTCCCATCGGGTAAGGCGTGAGCCAACTGACCACAGCCGCGCAAGCGGTTGCCAGTGTGCCGGCACGAATCACCGAATAACCCATGAACAACGCTGCGATCAGGATAATGATCGGTAAGAATAAGAACACGCGCTTAAGCATCTCAGCCACGCGCGGCAACTCGTCGTCACGCATACCTCGCATGGCCCGTTTGGCAGCTTCCAAGTCGACCATGAAGTAAACCGATACGAAATACAAGATAGCAGGAATGATCGCAGCAATGGCAATATCGGCATAAGGAATGCCGGTGATCTCAGCCATGATGAAGGCCCCTGCCCCCATGATCGGCGGCATGATCTGGCCACCAGTCGAGGCAGCGGCTTCAATGGCCCCTGAAGTTTTTTTGTCGTAACCGACTTTCTTCATCAACGGAATGGTCAGCGAACCAGTGGCCACCACGTTACCGGCTGATGTGCCATTGATCATGCCCATCAAGCCTGACGCAAAAATCGCCACCTTGGCAGGACCACCCCGCGCCCGACCCGCAAGTGCGAAGGCAAAGTTCACGAAGTAGTCACCCACACGCGATGACTGCAAGAACGCGGCAAAGATAATGAATAAGATGATGTAGGTCGACGAGACCGCCGTGGTTGGCCCCAGAATACCGGTGTCGGTGTAGACCTGACTAAAGAATCGTTCCCAAGTGATTTGTGGTGAATTTAAAAACCCTGGCAGCAGATGCCCCACAAACACGTAAATCAAAAATATCGCGGAAATAAAGACCAGAGCCAGGCCAGCAACACGTCGCGTTAGCTCCATGATGAGCAAAGTACCAGCAACCGCAGCAATTGAGATGCCGATTGGAGCAAATGGCGTACCCGTGGAGTTACGCATCAAGGTGCCGTAGATCACCACCAGATACACCGCCACCGAAACACCACAGACAGCCAATACGACATCGGGCAATGTCAGACTGGCACGGTCACGACGGTTAAACCAAGACAACACAATAGAGAACACGGTGGCGACCATGAGCGGCACGCCAAAAAACCAGATCTCTTTAAAACGAATACCCTTATCAATACCATTCCACATGGTGCCGTTAGCAATATCAACAGCAAACCAGATTGCCACGCCCATGGAGAACAGTGCCGCTAGTAGCAAGAGCACAGAAACCGCATCAATCCAGCGCGGGCTGCGCGAGACGTCAGTCGGATATCCACAGCCAGCAAACCACAAAAAGCCCAAACCGAGTGCACCCGCGATGTGCACAATCCGGAAATTCCATGTCTCCATCGGAAAGTTCGGCAAAAACGGGAGATCAACGAAACCACCCGTCATGCCCGAAATCGACAAACCATTGAGTGCAGCCATATGCAAAAACGCATAAATCGCGGCCGCAGCGGCGATAAATGTCAGGCGCCCACCGGTAAATACACGCCGGTTAGTCTCAACTGGCTCTTCGTCTACACCTTCAGCCAGAACTGGGTTGGCGGGATCATGCGGGGCTTGAGTCATGGCAATTTTTCACTTTCTATCAGACAGTCATAAAAACGGGCCACACCCGATTGGCGTGCGGCCCGTTGGTAAAGCGACTAAATACTACTACAAGACAGTGAGATTTAACGCTTGAAGATCATGTCTGCAGGAATCGACTGACCGTTCTCATTAAACCACTTGGCCGCACCAGGATGCCACATCAGAACGTTGTTCTTGGAAGCGTTGGCAGGCACGGTATTGCGCGCAGCTTTGTGAATACTCATCATGCGATCATGATCACTCATCACAACATTGACGGCGTCGTAGACGAACGAATCTGGCAATGCGCAATTGGCAATAGCAAAGTTCCACATAGACACCGAACGCACCGGCGCGGTCAACGTGGTGTAAGCAGTGGCCGGAATCTCATTGGCTGCGACTGGGAACGTGTTCATGATCTGCTTTTGCTCATCAGCCGTAAACGGCACGATGTTGATCTTGGTCTGAACCTCGAGTTGGCTAACAGCAGGCACTGGCACACCAGCAGCGAATGCGATCACATCAAGCAAGCCGTCTTGCAGCTGACCAGCCAAATCGGACCAGCCACCGTTACGTCGCTCAAAATTCACGCCAAGCTCTTCGAGCATTTTGGGGAAGTAGGTGTCAGAGGTCGAGCCAGCTGGACCGAAACCGATCTTGGCACCGTCAGGAATATCTTTGACTGTCGTGATACCTGAAGAGGCCAACGTTGTGATTGAGAAAGGCGTGGTGTACATGGGGAACATGGCACACGCATTATCAAGCTTCACACCTGGAGCGATTGGGTTGTTACCATCCATTGATTCACGCGCGGGGCCCAGTGTGGTCATACCGAACTGGGCATCACCCATGCTGACCAAGGCCATGTTTTGCATCGGGCCGCCTGTGATTTCGGCTCCACCGGTCACACCAAGCTCTTTGGAAACCAAGTTAGCCCAACCAGACCCATACGTAAAGTATGTGCCGCCCTGAGAAGCTGTACCAACCGTGAAACTTTTGGGCCAGTAGCTACGGTCTTGTGCGGTGGCGGGCATCGCAACCAGTAGGGATGTAGCTGAGGCAACGGCCACAGAACCCAGAATTTTTTTGAACTTCATAGACTTCCTCCAGTAAAAACGGGCGGCGGTCCGCAGACCAACCGAGCGAAACGATCGATGGGAATAGTATTTTTTAGTTACTTCCATGCGATGGATGCAGAATATAGCCACCTGGCCTTATAGTCATTAGGGTTTACGCCAATTTCCCTGCAAACCACTTGCGCAAGAACAAACAAGCGAAAAAACTTAGACTCGAGACAAGATATATTTAGCCGTCATTAAATCAAGATGGGCGCCCCCACCGTTTTTAAACACCGTGATGGCCTCATTCGATTCCCGCATAAAACCGCCACTGGCTAAATCATAAAAGTCTGCTTTGATCGATTGCTTATCGATCACACCGTTCGAGATAGGGATAAGCAACTCACCAATATGCTCAATGGTGGTGTCACGACTATCGACGTAAAGTTCGCCACGTCGCATAACATCGTCATCGGCTTCGCGCATGTCGGCCCGGTAAGCACCAATCAAATCAATGTGCTGCCCCGCCCGCAACCAACGCCCTTCAATGATGGGTGTCTGACTCAAGGTCGCCGCGCAAATGATGTCGGCCTTTTGCACTGCTTGGCCCAGATCGGTAACTGCCGTCACAGAACCGTCAACGCCGAATTGTTCAACCAGCCTTTGCGCGGACTCGGGACGATGGTTCCAGATCTCAAAGCTTGCTTGGGGCCACAACACCCGATAAGCCGACAGTGCCGTGGCCGCAATGCGTCCGGCACCCACCAAGAGAATCCGATTGCTGTTTGGTCTGGCGAGTTTGCTAGCCGCCAACAAACTATCGCCCACTGTTTTAAAGCGCGTTACCAGATCAAAGTCGACCATCGCTTCAGGCGTACCCGCTGCATCGTCATACAAAAGCACGTTACCCTGCACCGAAGGAAGTTGTCGCTTGGCATTGTCCGGAAATATGGTGGCGATTTTTACCGCCATGCCCAGGCCATCAATCCATGCCGAGCGCATAAGCAAACTCTGATCGGCGCGCTGCAAGACCCGATCGCTGATGCGTGCTTTCGGCAGCTGATGTCCAGCCTCCAATGCCGCAATTAACTCAAGCCAGTCTAGCTTTGCCTGAACATCTGTTGCCTGTACGATTCTCATCAGCTATCTGGCCTTTGGCTACTCATTTACTGGCAGCGCGTCGAGGCCGGCCATGAGCCGGTTTGCCATACGCTAGACATGGCCAGTGCTAACTGCTCGATATTGCGCTGCTGCGCTTTGACCAAGGGTGCCACCCCGGGCTCGACCGATTGGCTCAGCTCGGTGTAGCAGGTCAGGCTCGTGGTGCTTTTGTTAGATGCTGATGATGATGTTGATGCAGGGGTTGAGGCTGCTGTTGACGCGCCCGGTCTGATTTGCCAAACAGCTGTCAAGGCGGCGAACTGACCAGGCACCAGATCAAAACGTTGAATATCAACCGAGAACTTGGTGACAGGGGCTTGTTTGCCGCTGGCCTGTGCGCTAGACAACGGCGGCATCCCGAGTTGCTGCGTCAGCGCCACTGCCAAAGCATTGCTGACTTGCTTACTCAAGGGCGCAGTCCACCGGTCGTGCGCCAGTTTCATGAGTTGATCGTCAGACTGGCGTACCACCAACATCGTGTCATCGACTGGTGGGGGCACATTAACAGTACCCAACGTGTAGAGACCTGGGGCTTGCGCGGCGGGGGCTTTGCCCGCAGCGGCTTGCTCGCTGTTGGCTGTCAACGTGTAATAGACATTGGGTGTGCCACCACAGCCAGCCAAAGCCGCACCCATTACCAGCGCGGTTAATACAGACTTGGTCATCTATCTGCTCCTAGCGTTTCACGCGAATAAGAGGTCGACGGTTCACCAAACAGTAGCGAATTCGGACGCTCGCGAACCTCATCGACCAATTGACGCGTTGACCTCAACACCTCATCGAGCTGCTGTATTGACTGCTCAACATCATTAGGCAAACCATCTGAAGACTTCAGCAAGCCGTTAACCTCATCGAGGGTGCCCTGCAGTTTCTGAAGCGTCTGAGACAACTCGGGGGTAAGCGTCTGGTTCAGGCTCTTGCCAACGGCGGTGAGCTCTTTAAGTGAAGACGCCAATTCCTTACCGATTTGTTCAAACGGGATCTTATCAATCTGCTCAACAATCTGACTGATTTGCTTTTGCAGATCGTCAAGTGTTTGTGCGGGTACCGTCGGAATGTGAATCGGCAACTGTCCATCATTCTTTACGTTGGCAACATTCCCCTCACGATGGATCAATTGGATGTAAAGCCCCCCCGTTAAGAGACTCGCCTCGCGCAACTGGGCGCGCATGCCTTGATCAACCGCGACCTTGATGAGTTTGCCCAAACTGCTCGGATCCGGGTTTCGGGCTTTTATCTCCTCATACGCCGCACCGAGCATAGCTGGATAAAGCGTGGCTTTGACTCGCGTGTAAAACCGTCTATCGGCCGGGTTGATCTCAAGCTCGACAGAGTTGATCACGCCGATGTGAACACCATGGAAATCAATCGGTGCGCCAACCTTGAGGCCACGCGTTGACTGATCAAAGTGCATCAATACAGGTACCGAGGGCCCTTCAGGCAACGAATTGGCTGCCTCGTGATTGGCAAAGAGCTTAAACACCTTGTTCTTGGGCACCGGGTGATCTGGGCCAAACGAGGCAAATGAGATGCCACTCGAAAGTAATGAGGCGAGTGAACCGATTTGCACCTGCAGACCGCTGGTACCCATGCCGATCTGTACACCGCTCTCATTCCAAAAGCGTGTGCTGTTAGTGACATATTGGTCGTAGGGCTTATCAACAAAGATATCTAGGTCAACGAACTTGCCGTTTTTATCTAGTTTGTATTGCGTGACAACACCCACCGGGATTTGTAAAAAGTAGATCGGTGTCCCAGGCTCTATTGAACCAAGTGTCGGTGTACGTAGGCGAAACCGCGAACCCGGGCGATCGCTGGAAATCGGCGGCGGGTTCTCAAGTCCAACAAACTTGAGCTTTTTAGACATGGTTGCATCTTCGGCTCTGGTGTCCGCTTCAATGTATGAGCCCGACAGCAAGGTGGCTAAGCCAGAGATACCGGTCACTCCTATCGTAGGTTTAACCACCCAGAACTGGGTCTGGTCTGTCGCCAGTGCTTCAGCATCTTTGTCAAGCTGTGCCGTGACAATGACATTTTCTCGGTTCTTGCTCAAGGCAATATCGGTGACCAATCCGACCAAGACGTCACGGAATTTGATTTTTGTCTTACCCGCCTCAATACCAGAGGCCGAATGAAACGAAATCTCGATCACTGGGCCCTGATTGGCCCATTGGCGCCAGACAATGGTCGCACCAATGACCGCTGCCACCAGTGGAATTAACCACACCCAAGCCATATTACGGCGTGGTCTGTGTCCGACCTTTGGCGTGGTCACCTTGGGTTTGGCTTGATCGTTTGCGTTGGTCTCAGTCATACAGTTGCAGTCACGGTCTGTTCTGGGCGGTCTTGGATGGGTTGGTCAGGTGGTGCCCATTGATCATCAGACACCGAGACCTTGCGGCGATGCCCCGCTACTCGCCAAGAAAGTCTCGGGTCAAATGACATGGCTGAAAGCATGGTCAACACCACGACCGCGCCAAACGCCACCGCGCCACCGCCGGGCGTAATGTCGAGCAAACGCCCAAACTGCCCAAGCGAGACCAAGAGTATCACGACAAATACATCGAGCATTGACCAATGACCGATCGACTCGACTAGTCGATACAAACGTGTACGTTGCGTTAGCCCCGTGGATCGCCGGCGTTGCGTGAGCCACAACAGCACCGCTAGCAGCAATATCTTAAACAAAGGCACAAAGACGCTGGCGATAAACACCACCGCGGCGATGTCCCACGAGCCCATCTGCGCCAGTTCAATCACACCCCCCAAAATCGTGTGACCTGTGGTGCCACTAACGGCCGTGATAATCATCACTGGCAACGCATTGGCGGGTATGTATAAGATCGCTGCGGCCAGCAGCAGCGCCCAAGCCTTAGGCAAACAGCCCGGGCTTGGCGCGGCTTCAATCTCGGGGGCAGCCACCGACGCACCGGCATCAATGGCCATTAAGCGAACTTTTTCTGGATGTAACTTACCAAGTGCGGTAAAAAAAACCGCGCTTAAACCGGTAGCATACAACCCCAAACCAACGTCCAATTGAGCCAAATCCACCAATTTAACAATGGCCACCAGCGCGCCCAACAAAAACACCGGCACCATGCACCACGGGCGCACCAAACCCAAAAGCTTTAACCCCGCCTCAAAATAGAAAGGCGCCTTACCAAACACGATCGGCACAAACAACGCCGCTAGGACCAATAGCAGCAACAAAGGCAGCGCGAAACCCACCAACCCAGTAAGCACTGCCACTTCCTCGTAACCCGCATGCCAGGTTGCACTCACTGCCCCTAAAAACGTCGTGGCTTGGGATGACCCCTGGAAAGACAAGGTGGCAACCGTAAAACCATTTGCCACTAAGAAAGTGATGATCGCACTGATAATGATCGCCAGCCAGGCGCTTGGCGTAAAGGGGCTGTAGTTCTCCAACACCTCGTGGCAACGAACGCAGCGCGCCCATTGCCCAGGCTCGAGCTCGACCCGATGGTAGAGCGCGCCACAGTGGTGACAATTCAGTTGGATGGCTTTAGACGTCAAAATAAGCTTGGCTCAGCAACAATAGCAATCAAAGTGTATTCGAATCGGCTGTGTGCGTTGTGACAGCAGTTACCGTTAGGGTGACTAACCGACCTAAGATGCTTCAAGACGGAAATTATCAGGCACTCTCGCTGGCAACACGCAAGCCACTCAATTCGGTTTAAAACCAGTCAAGCAACAACGGGATCCAAAGCGAGGCCAACACCGCTTGGGCAGCCAATGCCAAACCAGCATAGGCGCCGGCTTGGTTGCTGACCTGTAGCGCCCGGGCAGCACCAATGCCATGCGAGACCGTGCCAAGGGCATAACCGCGCCGCATCCAGGCAAGCTTGGTGGTGCCCTCGCCCATCAGCCCAAATACCGTGCGGGCCAACAACGCGCCGATCAACCCGCTTAACACCGCAAATATCGCTGCCAATTCCGCAATACCGCCGATGGTGTCAGCCAGACCCATGGCCACCGGTGCAGTCACAGACTTCGGAATCAACGACAACGCCACGGACTCGGGTACGCCAAGCCACCACGCTATGCCAAACGCGCTAAGTGCGCTGACTGCGCCGCCACCAAGTGCGGCCAAGGTGAGCGCCACAGCATGGCGCTTTAACTCTTGGCGACGCTGCCATAGCGGCAAGGCCAAAGACACCACCGCTGGCCCCAGCAAAAAGTGAATGAACTGTGCGCCTGCAAAATAGCGCTGATAGGGAATATCCAGCCACCAGAGCGCACCACCCAACGCCACGATGCTCCAAAGAACCGGATTAAGCCACGGCGTTTGATCGTAATGCTGATAAATGGCCAAACCCAGGACATAAACCAGTAATGTTGCCGTCAGACCAAATAATGGCGTGGCCGACAGATACGTCCACAACTCGACAAACTCAGCCATGACCGCGCCCTTGCCCGACATCGGTCTCGGAATCCCCACCGACCACCGGTTCACGAATCAGCCAACGCAGCAACAAGATGGTCGCGGCAAGCCCCAATAGCGTGGAAACCACCAAGGCCAAAGCAATCTGCCACCAAATGGTTGAAAGCAATTCGAGGTGAAGAATCACCCCCACCCCAACTGGAATAAAAAGTAGCGATAGGTTTGACAGTAAAAAGCCAGCCACTTCAGATACATGTCGCTGCACCCAAGGCACCGCAAGCGATGGCCATAACAGAACCAAGCCAATGACCGGGCCCGGCAGGTCAAGCGCAAACAAGCGGGCAATGGCCTCACCCAATACCTGATAGAGCAATAACAACGTAAAACCGATCAAAGCTGACATGCTGATACCCTTGGCGCCTTAAACGCTAGCCGTTCACTAGCCCTTTCACCGGCAGTCTAGACGAAATCGTTCCTGAGCCCTACGCTCACTTGGCGGGTATCTCAAGCGGGTGACCCACCAACTCAGGCATTTGCGCAAGGCTTAAGTACTGTCTGGCGTCTTGCACCCCAGCGCTTAACCACCCCTCAAAACTCGCCTGCGCCAACACCACAGGCGTGCGCTTCTCATCATCTGGTTTATGTAGCCGCGACATCAACGGGTGGCCATCGGCGTTAATGGTCAACATCGTGAAAGACGCCACCACTTGATCGGTCTTAGGCTCGCGCCAGCGCTGCCACAAACCCGCAATGCCCATGGGCTCACCATTGGCCAGTGCAATCTGCCAGCGCACCGCGCGTCCCGTTTCATAGCACGGCTCATAAAAAGCATCGGCCAACACAATGGCCCAATGGGCGTGGCGCCAGGCATCTCGATAGCTCGGTTTGCTATCAACGGTTTCAAGCCGAGCGTTATAGGTGTGGCGCGCAATTTTGTTGTCACGAGCCCAGGGCGGAATCAGACCAAAGTTTGCCAAACCAAGAGCGGTGCGACCATCGCGCTGACTGCGCACCACGATCGGACCCTGATAGCCGGGATAGACTTCCTTGGCTGCAGCCGGCAACACTGGGCTCGGCAAAACCAGACCAAAGGTGGATTGCACCCAATCTTGGTTGACCGTTGGTGAGTACACAGCACACATCGTTTGACGACAAAGCTCCGCTGTTTAAAGAAAGTGCATCAGTCTTTTGTGCCATTCAAGGTGCGATAGGTGTTGATCACTTGACTGTCATCGGCCCGCCCATCACCGCGCCCTGATGCGGCCAGATACATTTGATGGGCAGCTGCTGCGATCGGCAACCCCGCGCGCATGTCGTGGCCAGTCTGCAAAACAATACCCAAGTCTTTTACAAAAATATCCACCGCGCTTTTAACTTCAGGGTCCTGCTCAAGCATGCGTGGCCCCCTGTTTTGTAGCATCCAGCTTGAAGCCGCAGACCCACTCATGATTTGCAGCAACATCTCCAGATCAAGCCCAGCCTTATCGGCTAGCGCAAACGCTTCGGCTGCCACTGCGATATGAACGCCGCACAACAACTGATTAATGGTTTTAACCATCGCGCCCTGACCCGGTGTTTGACCAACATGAAAGACGCGCTCACCGAGCACCTGCAAAAGCGGTGAGATCTTCTCGTAAGTTGCCGACTCACAGCCCACCATCATCGTAAGTGTGCCGTTTTGTGCGCCGACCACGCCTCCAGAGACCGGCGCATCAACCAACTGATGGCCCACCGCTTCGATTTGTTGCGCCAATGCCTGCACCGACGCTTGGGCACACGTGGCCATCAGAACCACGGTCGAGCCCGGATTAAGTGCAGCAAGCGCCCCATTGGCAAAGAGCACTTGCTCTGCCTGTGCGGCGTTGACCACCATCAGCATTAACACCTCGGCACCAGTGGCCGCTTGTTCGGCGCTTGCCGCTGCTGAGCCGCCGGTGGCTTGAAGTTCGGTTAGTGCAGCAGCGTTCAGATCAAAACCGCGTACCTCGTGGCCAGCTTTCACCAGATTCTGCGCCATGGGCAATCCCATGGCACCAAGCCCCACAAATGCAATTGTCGTCACGGTTGTCTCCTGAAACTGATCTTTAGGTTGGTTGGGTGTTGCGCGCATTGGCAACGATCAATTCGCATTCTAGGACCAAACCACCGCAGTGCACACAAATACAGCCCGCGGCCGTATATACAAGTCTCGGTCGCTCGCTCGGTCAGACGGTGTAACAAATCGCAACCTTGAGGGTTTTTACTCACCTATACCGCTTGTACAAACGCACGAAAGCAAATAAATTTGCGTTATGTAACTAATTGCATATATTCTTTGCAACTAGTTTTTAGTTACATCCCTTTAACCTGAATTCAGGAGATGTTCTTATGCACAAGTCTCTAAGCAAACTGCTCGGCTCAGCCTTGACCGCTGCCGCTCTCGTGGGCGGTGCCGCACAAGCCGAAACCCTTATCGTGGCAACTGACACTGCCTTCGTGCCCTTTGAGTTCAAGCAAGGCGACAAGTATGTCGGTTTTGATATTGACATGTGGGATGCCATTGCCAAGGAAATCGGCGTTGAGTATGAACTCCAGCCCATGGACTTCAATGGCATTTTGCCGGCGCTGCAAACCAACAACGTTGATGTCGCCTTAGCGGGCATCACCATCAAAGATGAGCGTAAGAAGGTCATCGACTTCTCTGACGGCTATTACGACAGTGGTTTCATGATCATGGTGGCTGCAGATAGTGACATCACCGGCTCGGCTGATCTTGACGGCAAAAGCCTCGCCATTAAAACCGGAACGTCCGCGGCTGACTATGCCAAGGAAAACTTCACCGGCACTAAGTTGCGCCAGTTTCCCAATATTGACAACGCCTATCTCGAGCTAGTCACAGGCCGCGTCGATGCGGCCATGCACGACACGCCCAACGTGCTGTACTTCGCCAACACGGCCGGTAAAGGCAAAGTCAAAGTCGTGGGTGAGCAAATGATGGCACACGAATATGGCATTGGTTTCCCTAAAGGCAGCGAACTCGTGCCGCAAGTCAACCAAGCGCTAGCCAACATGAAACAAGACGGGCGCTACAACGCCATTTACGAGAAGTGGTTCGGCACGCTGCCGCCTTCGAAATAAGCAGGCCTTGCCTTAAACAGGCTCAACCCATTACTGAAGCTGCAGGAACCCCACCATGGAATTTGATTTTTCCGTCATCATCGATGCCTTACCGGCCTTGTTTAAAGGCGCACAACTGACGCTGTTTATTACCGTGGTCGGTTTGGTAGGTGGCAGCTTGGTGGGGTTGATCTTCGGGCTGATGCGAGCCTATGGCAACAAGCTGATAAACAGCATTGCCTTTGTTTATATCGAAGTGGTTCGTGGCACACCGATTGTGGTGCAAGTCATGTTCATTTACTTTGCGCTGCCGGTGATTGCCGACATTCGGGTCGACCCAATCACCGCAGCGGTCACCTCAATTATCGTGAACGCCGGCGCTTATATCGCTGAAATCGTTCGCGGTGCGTTTTTATCTGTACCTAGGGGGCTTAAAGAAGCTGGGCTAGCCCTTGGCATGCCAGTCTGGCGGGTACTGGCGTTTGTGGTTGGTCCAGTGGCGTTTCGTCGAATGACCCCGCCACTAGGCAACCAGTTCATCGTGAGCTTAAAAGACACGTCGCTCTTTATCGTCATTGGTGTGGGTGAACTCACCCGGCAAGGACAGGAAATCATGGCAGCAAATTTCAGGGCCGTTGAGATCTGGAGTGCCGTGGCGATTTTTTATCTGGTCATGATTGGTGTACTGACCTTTGCCCTTCGAGCTGTAGAAAATAGGATGCGCATTCTGTGAAGATGGTCGAATTTAAAAACGTCAGCAAACGCTTTGGCAGCACCGTGGTGCTCGATGGCGTTGACCTTGAGATCGAGGCTGGCGAAGTCGTGGTACTCATTGGTCCGTCTGGCTCTGGCAAATCGACGTTGCTGCGTTGTATCAATGCGCTTGAAACCATCGATGGTGGCGACTTGTTGGTTGACGGTTTAAGCGTGCGTGGCAGCAAGGCCACCGTGCGTGAAATCCGCCAGGAAGCCGGCATGGTGTTTCAGCAATTCAATCTGTTTCCGCAGATGACCGCCCTACAAAACGTCGCATTTGGTCCACAACAAGTGCGCCACACGTCTAAGGCGCAAGCCGAACAAGAGGCCATGGCCTTGCTTGAGAAAGTCGGTTTGCTTGAACGCAAGGATCACTACCCCAACGAACTATCGGGCGGACAACAGCAGCGGGTGGCCATTGCCCGCGCGCTCGCGATACGCCCCAAACTCATGCTGTTTGATGAGCCTACCTCAGCGCTCGACCCCGAATTGCGTCAAGAGGTGCTGCGCGTGATGCAGGACTTGGCTGAAGAAGGTATGACAATGATCGTGGTCACTCACGAAATCAGCTTTGCCCGCAAGGTGGGCACGCGCCTGATTTTTATGGAACACGGGCACATTGCTGTTGACGGCGCGCCAAACGAATTGATTGACCAAGCCAGCAACCCGCGGTTGCGAGACTTTTTGCAGCACGTGGGGTAATGATGCTGAGCTTCCTACAACTTAACGGCAGCCACCACGATGTCGGTGTGGCGCTTGGACAATTCGGTGCGCAGGCCCTACACCACTACGCTAAAACCAGCCCTGCCTGGCAACACGTCATGGCGTTTCGTGACCACTCGTTGGTCAAGCACATGCAACAACAAGTCCAAGCTCAACATCCAGACTATTGGGCTGAACTCCAAGGGCTAGCACAAGGCCTGGAGATGCCTCTGGCCGATGTGTTCACATGGAACTGCCGCGGAGACCTCTGGGCCTGGGCACCCGATGGGTGCACCACCATTCAGAAGCCTGGCGCGCCCAACCGGTTGGCCCACAACGAGGATGGCGACCCTTTGTTTGCTGGTTACTGTGCCATGGTGCATATACAAACCGAGAGCGATCCTGGTTTCACGGCCTTTGTTTATCCGGGATCATTGCCAGGCCACACCTTCGGAGCCAACGCCGCGGGTTTATGCATGACGGTTAATAACTTACGAACACTACATGCGCAGGCGGGCTTGCCACGTATGGTCGTCACCCGTGCCATGATAGGTATGCCAAACTTGGCCGATGCCCTGCGCTACGTGCAATCGGTCAAGCCCGCCGGTGGGTTTCATGTCACGCTCGGTCAAGCCAACCAACGCCATCTCGTGAGTGTTGAGTTCAGTCATCGTCAGTGTTCGCTCATTGAACTGAACGAAGCATCAGGCCATGCCAATCATATGATTCATGCCGCCATGCAACATCAGCCACAAATCGTCACGGGGTCTTCCGGGTTTCGTCAGATTCGGCTCGAACAATGCTTGCAAGCCCATGCTGATATCGAACCTTTAGAGATATTGTTTGACACAAAAACCGCCGAGTTCCCGGTTTTTAGGGCTGACCCAGCGGATCCTGACCAAGAGAACACCTTAGCCAGTGCACACTTTGAAGTAGGAACAGATGCGCTACAGTGGCAGGTGCACCAAGGTCAGTGTTTTGAGCCGGTTTACTGGTTTAAGAATGACCAGCTCATGACCCCTGACGTGAAAGCAACCAACGCATGCAACATGGCAACCAACCCGTAGCTCGAAACCTCGATGAACTCAAATCGCTCATCGTGGCGATCAATCGTGGACAGGCTAGCATCACACTTGGCAGCAAAACGCTGCAAGTGCTCGGCGCGCTCGTACAAAAGCCACACGACGTTGCGCTGCACTCGATTTCCGAAGTTGCCCGTGGCGTTGGTGTCAACGCATCAACACTGACACGCTTGGCTGCCCGCCTGGGCTTTAGCGGTTACAGCGAGTTTCAAGCAATCTTTAAGCAAAGCATCACAGCCAGCACACCCTTTTATTCTGAGCAGGGCAAGCGCTTGCTCGGCAATCAATCCCGGGGCCCGACAGACAAAGCTAGCCAAACACTAGAGACCGTGGCTCAAGACTCTGTGCGCAACATTCAGACCATGCTCGCTGCACTTGACTCACCCACCCTGATTAAAACCGCACGGCGTTTGGCGCGTGCCAGACGCGTCACCCTGTATGGTTTACGACAATTCCACGGTATTGCCAGTTATCTGACCTACGGTCTAAGTCTGGTCAGGCCGGATGTGAGCTTGCTCGATGCCAGCGCGCTCGGCGTAGCCGAAGGACTTTCATCAATGACCCCCCAGGACGTTTTGGTGGTCACAAGCGTGGCACCGTATACACGCGCGGTCGTTGATGTTGCCAAAGCCGCGCATGACACTGGCATTGACGTTATTGCCTTGACTGACAGTCTGACCTCACCTCTGGTGGCACATGCTGCCTACGCCTTCGAGATCTCACACGAGGGCAGCTACATCAGCAATAGCCTAGGCGCATACCTCGTGTTTTGTGAGGGGCTCGTCAATCTTGTAGCTAAAGAGTTGGGCACCAAGGGGCTAGCATGCCTAGAACAACGCGAAGCCATGATCGAACGGTTAAAGATCGAAACGCCTTAGCTAGACCCAACCTCGGCAAGCCCAACGAAGCGTTATGCCCCTTGCAGTGCCTGCGCCACGAACATCAGGCGATCCTGACCCCAGAACATCTCACCATCGATGACATAGGTCGGCGCACCGAACACACCGAGATCAATGGCCGATTGGGTGTATTTGTCAAAGGTTGCTTGAACAATTTGCGAGTCCACTTCAATTAGATGGTCTTGCGAGAAACCACACTCACCGAGCACCGCTGCCAAGGTCTGTTTATCCGCGATATCTCTCTCTTCAGACCAGACCGCTGCCATCAAGGCGCCGCTGAGCTTAAACGCGGCGGCATCGCCTTGGGCTTGTTGTACCGCGATGATCAGTTTGGACGCCACAGTGGAGTCAACCGGAAAATACTTCGGCTCAAGCACAAGCGGCACACCGAGGTAATCCCGGTACCGAGCGAGCTCTGCGAGTCGGTAAGCTTTTCTTTGGGCCGAGCGGTCTTTGAGCTGAACGCCACCGGTGGCTGCGAACACTCGCGCCATGTCAATGGGACGCACAATGATCGAAGCACCAGCACCGTGCGCCATGTCAGCCAGACGCTGGTGCCCCAGATAAGTCCATGGGCTTTGCGGGGCAAGGTAGTAATCAATCTCAGGGATTTTGGGCATGTGGGTTCCTAAAATTCGGATCAAGGTTGGTTCATCTGCTTGCAACCTTAATACATTGCCGCACTTTTGGGCACTTGCTTCCAGCAAAAAACCCTGCTGCGCAACACCTCCACCGGTCAGATGTCGGGGATATAAGGCAACTAGCATAGCTATCAAAGCGGCCAAAGATTGACCGGAAAGACCCAGCCTTCTAGACTATTTGGTGACCACTGTGGAGTACCGTCTTGAAACACGCACTTGCCGCTTGCCTGATTGCCACCTTGCCGGCTTTTGCCTTGGCAGAAGACACCCCTGAGGAGTTCATCGGCATTTGGGCAACGCCGAACTGCAGCAGCGCAACGGACACGCTGGTCTTTTTCAATGGCTTTTACCTGTGGCTTGGTGAAGAAGAGACCACGCTATCTGGTCTGAGTCTGGCTGGCGAGGCTGCCGGCGAACCGTCCGATGACTTTACTCGGCTAGAAGAGTCTGATGGTTATCCAAATTTCTTTCAGGTGCTGCCTGATGGGCGGCTGCGCGAGGCGTTTTTACCGGACGGTGCTAGTTTAGTGCCTCGCCCGAAGCCGATTGGGCAAGCACCGACTATGCGCGCTGCGGCAACGCCCTGCCGCGCGACAAAGTCATGTTGCACGGCGAGGCCTTAGCCGTTTTATCCGTGGTCAACGATGCCCAAAGTGTTTGCTCGACTAATCAGCCCGCCTGTGCCACAACCCTGTTTGACGGCGTTGATGTCACCGGCGACGGCAACCTGAGCATCGCTGAAATTGCGCGATTGTTTAGGGTAGCCGGCTACGTGGCAGCAGTTTCTGAGGAAAACGGTGCGAGCAACGACGATTTGGCTGCCGTGTTGGCAACCAGCCTACCCGTGGCGCCACTGATGGCTTCTGCCATCGTCAACTCATTCGATTATGATGACAACGGCACGGTCTCATTGACCGAACTCAGTCAAGACCGTAACAGCGCGATGCAGGGCATTGACCCTAAATCCGGCGATAAACTTGGGTCAAGATTGGATCGTATGAAGGAAACATTAAAACCACTTGGGCGCATACTGGAAATCTTTGGGCAATGAGTTGGGCTCGTAAACTTTACCTGTGTATTTGACGGTGTATCGAACCAAGCCACGAACCAACTGTCAAACGAAGAAGCGTGTAACGGTCAAACGTA
>Ga0209953_1000302_pt1 | contig 18513 bp, 26 predicted proteins | sample SalPonred_H2O_MG_FD_185713 | JGI IMG/M metagenome (GOLD analysis project Ga0209953, IMG submission 185713) | Salt pond water microbial communities from South San Francisco under conditions of wetland restoration - Salt Pond MetaG... | ecosystem: Environmental > Aquatic > Non-marine Saline and...
GCCATATACTTAGCAAAGTCACGGCATAGGTCGAGATATTCCACAGCGTCAATAACTTCCTGATATTCTGACAGAATATGAGAAACAGCCACATAGTCTTTTCTGGTCATCATTAGAGGTGTCCTGCCTTTCGCATATCTTCAGTTACCTGGTCAAGTGCTTCACGGTAGATTGTTTCCTTTTGTTCGTCAGTCAGTCTGCCGAACATAGCACCGATTAGCATAGTGTTAGCCAAGTCGCCATAGGCTACCTGGTAGCCGTTCACCATATCGGTGACGGTAGGGTTATATTTGTGGGACATAGTTTTCCTTTCGTTGATATTAGTTAGTGTAGCACCGACCACCGACATTACTGCCAGACACTGGTTAGCATACAAGGCTCACAGTTTAGCAGGTAGCCAGTTTCACCGCTTTCGGTGAACTTAGTGTAATAAGACACCCAGAGGGTTTCTTCTTCACAAAGGTCGCAATACTGTTCGGTGTCCTCAATGCGGACGGGGGATAGAGTTTCCTTAATCATAGTTTACCTTTCTTCTTAATACTATTACATTAGCCGATATCGCTAGGTGTGTCAAGGCGACACGCCCACCGTTATCATTTTGTTATCGGATAAGTTTTTCCGATATCCCTAAGACTCGAACGGTCATAGGGGCAGAACGACTTAGAGAAGTCGCTCTCAACGAAGATACGCCCACACGAGACGCACTCTCCATAGTGTTTCTGATACATTTTTTCTAACATAGTTTTCCTTTCTTTGATACCCTCAGCTTACAGCACACCACCGACATCGCAACTACTTGGAGCACAAAATCTAGGCTTAGTTTTTGTAGGTCGTAAACAATGCTTCGTAAGTTATCCACAAAGTTATCCACAGGCGGGCCGGGCTCACAGCTTTTTCCCAGGGGGAACGACTTTAGTAGTCGTCGCCCCCAATAGAGGCAGCCACCAGATAGTGACCACCCATAGCAACACCAGCGCGGTCACACTCCGCGTGGTCCACGAGCCCATCGCGGGGCTCAGAGCAAAAAATGCATTTTACAAACATTTTTCTCCTTTCTCAGTTCGTGTAATAAAACTATCATAAACCCCTGACACTTGTCAAGTCTTAATCGTAAATAAAAGATAACGATTTGATAACGGCGGCCCGGCCGTTCCCAGGAAACTTTAAGGTTACTTGATAACCTCAAAGTCGAAGATTTCTCCGTTACGGAGCATCTCCTGGAATTTGTGGATGACCACATTGTACTCATCCATTTTGAAGTAGCGTGCTACTTTTGGAGCGGTCTTGTGAGACCTAGTGTTAATTTGAAACAATACCATTTTAGTTTACCTTTCTTTGTTTGATGACTATAGTCTTTCACACTATTTCTAAAATATCAAGCCCAAAACCCACAAAATTTTTAGATGATTTTTGTAGGTGTCGTACAACAGATCGTAAGTTACTAACAGAGTTATCCACAGGCCCGGCCCTTCCCAGGAAACTCTCAGGTTTCCAGGTTAGGGTATGCTAACTAAACTACTGACATAGTTAGGTCAACGGTTGACGCTTGCATTATGCTATAGCCCAGAAACTCCTTGTGGAGTTCAGCCCAATAGCCCTCGCCTGTTCCTACTTTGAGGTAGTAGTCTTCCGCACTTGGGCGGGTAGCAAAAACCTGGCTGTCAACCATTGCCGCATTGCTACGCTTATAAACCTTTACTGAATACATTACCTGTCCTTTCGATTGATTACTAACTATTCTATTATGTACCACTGACATTGAGGCTATGCGATAACCTCATAGTCGTGGATTTCTCCGTTACGGAGTTGTTCTTGCATTTTCTGAATGACAACATTGTAGTCAGACATCTGGTAGTAGTGAGCAGTCTTGCCACTAGTAGCAGTCTTGTTGATGTTGATTTGGAATAGTTTCATTAGTTTACCTTTCTTGTTTATATAACTACACTCTATTTGATTTTGTTTAGTTTGTCAAGCCGACACGCCGAGCGTTACCATTTTGTTACCTAATCGGCTCGGCAAACTCGGGGTAAGTCTCAAAGCAAGACTTGCAGAACATATCACCTTCATCTTCGATGATAGTCACATAGTTACCACAGGGACCACAGTACCCTAAGTCTAACTCTCTATCTACTACATATGACATATTTTCTATCCTTTCTATTTAACCTAAGTCTTTCAGATAAATCTTCAGATGTCAAGGCGACACGCCGTAACACCGTAAAAAAGTTATCCACAAGTTATCCACAGGCCCGGCCCCATTTTTAGGATCGTGTCAAGCCGACACGCCGACTATCCAGAAATTTTTTTCTGAACAGCCAGCACGCCGACGGCGACCACTAGCCAGCCAGCCAGAGCTAGCGCGGTATAGGGAAACAGGGCATCGGCAAAAGCAACACAAGTACCTAGCCATATCAATGAGAATGTTTTCATAGTCTTAGCCTATCACTGACCAATGACACTGACACGCTGTCCATAGACAGACACGAACAGCTTGTGAACAGCTTCCGCTTCTTCAGCGGTGTGAGCAATCATCTTTTCAATCACTCGACCAAAGTCATCCTTTGCGATTACTTCAAACATTTTAGTTTACCTTTCTTTTAGTACTTCAACCTTATGACTATAGTCTTCCAGACAATGTAGCAAAAGTCAAGCGCGACACGCCGATAGGCTCAAAAATAGTTATTTTTTTATTGGCGGGGTACGGGTATAGATTAAAAAATATTTGACAACAGCGTACGGGTATGCTAACAGTGTGCGGACTACTATTTTTTGTTTATTTATGTATAAGATGTATCGTACACATAAAAAAAATATTCTAATTTTCTCTATTTTCATTAGCTGTGAATTAGCTGTGAATGTGTTAACCTTTTGTTAACCTTATTATATAATGGGGGTATGAAGAAAACACGATTTATTAAGAAAAAGGACTCTAAACTTCCTTTATTCACTAAAGCTATGAAAAAGAAAGCTAAGAAGTCTTTGGCAGATGCTTCGTAAAGAAGTCCATAGGATCTAACACTTCTTGGTTTCTATGCACTTCAAAGTGCAAATGTGGACCAGTGGATACTCCTGTATTGCCAACAATACCTATAATTGTTCCTTTAGGTATTTGATCTCCTGGCTGCAGCCTTGTTGAAATATCTGTTTCTTCCATATGCGCATAAATAGTTGTATATTCTAATTCGTTTTCATGAATGACATGGCGTACTACTGCGCGGTAGCCGAAACTACCATCCCACCCTATATCAACTATTTCACCATCCATCACATTATAGATAGCTCGTCCTTCTCCAGGAGTAAAGTCTAATCCTTGATGATATGTTGAACATGATCGACAATTGGGAACATATCGATATCCAAAATGTGATGTTCTTTTCCAATATTCTTGAACAGGCCACATAACATCTAATAGCCATTCTTGTTTTTCGACGGTAGGTGAATCGCCTTGAACAACTATAGTTTGACTATTAGTATTATTGTTGGATTCAACATATGGTTGACTATTTAATAAAGGAGTAACACCCATAAATGCTTGGGGTACTAATAAAGAAAGTAATAGTGTTGATACTATTTTCATAGACACAGTGTAACTAATATAAACTAGTTTTGCAAATCAGCCTTAGAAACATGTTTAATATTATATTTTCTTAAATAAATTTCTATAAGTTTCCAAGAAACTTTAAGCTCTTTGCTAATATCTGAAGAAGTGTATCCTTCATCAATTTTCTTCTGAAGATATTTCTCGTCCTGATGGAGTTTCATCGTCTCTCTCTCTATTATCTACAAGATTGGCTAACAAATTATCAAATCGTGAATCACGATATTCGTGTAATGATCTTACTATATCATCAGGGTTGATGTCAAGCTTGTTGAAAGAATCTTCTACGTTATCTAAATCTCTCATAAATATCACCACTTATGTAAAGGACATTTGGCTTGTTTTAAAGTAGATTTCAACTTCATAAAACAACCACATTTGCGACATCTCACTGATCGCTTATTGAAAAATTCGCAGGTATTACAAATAGACAACCTATATTCAATTAAATCTTTATCTGACCTAGGTTGACGGGGATCAAACAAATCAGAAAACTCTACGTCGCCATTATCTTTCATACTTCTCCCTGATGCCAAAGGGTATTTAAAAACCTTTCCTCATGATTCTTATCAATAAACCCATAACCACTAGTATCAAAACATTTTGTACAAAACTTTAAAATCATATAACCACCATCAGGACCTTCGACGGTATTCTCAAAATAATTATGTTCGCATTCCACACTACAAGAATATCATAAAAAAATCGAGGGTACAGAACCGAAAGGTTCCTTGATCAAAACATTATTCCACTACATTCTTCTTGATCATAATCCCGTTATACACAATATCCGATAATCATCTATTTTCACATATATTGCATATGGGGGATATGCTTATGTTGTGTATTGATAGGGTACTCTTATTCACGGCGAGCTTAAAATCGTATTATTTTTTATAAAATTTTTTCGAGTTGTGCCCCGCCGAATTTAAAAACACAAAATATGGTATTAAAATAGAATAGTTATGAACTTAATAATTCTTGCTGCCGAATCAACGCCAGGAGTCGTAACATTAGATGTATCTTGGGCCTCAGACGTTCTAGCCCTTATTGGCATAATATCAGCCATCGGTGGAGGTATTGCTTTATGGGTCCGCCACGAAGTCAAGAAAAACTTTACCGAAATCAAATCCGAATTTAAACCAAACGGCGGTAGCTCACTCAGAGATCAAGTAAACAGACTAGAATCTCGTCACGACGAACTAGACTCAAAAGTAGACACTATGGAAAACTCCATTAACAAAATGGATGGAAAAGTAGATACTATTATTAATTTCCTTCAAGGCAAACAAGACAAGAAATAGCTTTCTTCCCGCCCCTATTATATATATTATAATAATATATATAACTACTATTTATATTTAATAATTAAAAAGTATTAATAGGGTATCACACTTTCCTGATAATTTAAATCCATTCTGAGAAAAAATAGGTTACAATTATATAACAAAGAAGTAACTTTTCCTTGATTTAATAATTTCTTTTATCTTGATTATTTATTTTATTAGAAATTATATTTAGATCAGGCTAGCGCTCAGGTCCGTCTCTCTCATACCCACCGCCTGGGCGCTAGTCTTATTTTATGGTGTATAATTATATTATGAGTTTATGTGCTGAAGATGTTTTAGGTGTAGAGCCTATCAACGTAAAATGGAATGTTGTAAGAGGCGATACGGCAACTCTAAGAATTGACTTTTTTGAGCAAGACGAAGAAACAAGGCACGATATTAGTGGTTGGAGATTTGAATCTACCGCCTACGACCCACGAACCAATAACTTTTCAGAAATGGATGTTACGGTTAATGACGGATGGGTAATCATTACTGCAGATGAGGGAGTTACCTCTCAGTGGGGAACTGGAATCCAGTCGAGAGTCACGGAACTAAGCTTTGACCTTGAAGTGACACTAGATGACAATACGGTGTGGACAGCAGTAAGAGGATTTATTTCAGTAATTGGCGATGTAACAGGGGGAACGCTGTAGTGAATGTTGTTGTCAAGGCTTCTACTTATTCCCCCAGCATTCCAGCAGTTATTGCTGTTCAAGGAAAAAAATATCCAGTAAAAAAATAAGCTCGTGATATAATTAATCCAGGAGTAAAACAATGACATTTCCAGGAACTTACGACATCAGTTATTACAAAGGGGACACTCTAGAATTTAGAATATACCCCAAAGATTCTAACGGCAACCCATTCCCACTATCTCAATACGCAGGGTCCAATGGAACAACGAAGTTTACTATTGCACCAGCTCGCGGAACAACAGAAGGGGCATTTTCTGGATATGCAAAAATTGCAAATGAGCAAACCTATATTACTTGTGCAATAACACCAATTATCGGATCTCAGTTAACTGCTGGATCTGACTACGTATATGATGTTGAAATTGCAAGATCCGATTCGCCATATGATTTTGTATATACACTGCTTACAGGCAACATTTCCGTTTCTGAACAGGTTACTCCAATTGGAGACATTTCACCACCAAGCGTTGTTGAAAATGTAACGGTACAGGATGAAAGCAACGGGGAGATTGACATCACTTGGTCTGCACCAAGTTCAGGACCACAGCCAACAGCCTATGACTTGTATATCATACCCTACGACCCATCATTTGAAAATACTCAAACCTTAAGCCTTTTAGTGTCAACACTGCCTTCTGTAGAGGCTTTCAATCCCACCAACCCTACAGACACATCCTTTACATTTACACAAACAACCGCAATTTCTGTTGGACTAATTAATTTACCCTCGGCACCATTAGTTCCAGGATTGGGATATATGTTTGCTGTTGTTGCTAGAAACGATGTTGGGTCCTCAAGCCCAGTTGGTAACTTTAATGTTACCGCGGGAACAATTGATCCCGTCATTGTTTTAGGAGGGTCTTAATAATTGGCAGAAGTAAACCTATCTACTGAAGATGTCACGGTTCTAGGTGGACCATCTAGTATTACATTAGAAACAAATGTTGGTCCAGTAGGAAACCGTGGTGTTTTTGTTATGTATGGATTGTTAAATCCAAACGACCCTAATGCTCAGTTTATTACTACCCCACAATTTTTTGATTTGTATATCGTTACTGACCCTGCCAGTGAAGAATATTTGCAAATTTTTCAGTTTGTTAACCAAGATGGTCAAAATCAGTGGATTCCAGCAATTAAATTAACTATTAACTTTTATGGTGCAAATGAAATTTTGACTTTTGTAAACGGGGAAGCCAGTATGGAAGTTAATGTCTTTGACTTGGGCTTGGTTAATCTAAGAACAGAGTTTGCTACTCTTCAAGGAACTAAACACTTTTTTAATGTTCAGGCAACTTTAAGCAATTACAATGCAGAGTCATTGTTTAACTCTTTTATCGGAGAAGACCATCAGCCAGCTGCTGTTTCGGTAAAAGTAGACGATATCATTCAAGATGGGGTAACTAATGAGCTACGTGTTCCAATAACTTTTAAGGCAGCAGAGTTTGATGGAGTTAATTGGCAACCCATTCACGGCAAAAACGTTATCGCTAATATTGCTATTTTTGTTGTTGACCCAACACCAGTTCTAAGCTTTGGAGGAGTTTCTTAATGCCAGAAAATATTGGAGGCCCATCCGCACCATTTAATACAAGAATTCCCAGCATTACAGATAATGCTGATATACAAACTGCTCTAAGACTATATCACTATGGTTCTGACACAAGTGCACCTACTACAGTACCCCAAAATTCTATTGCGGGTCATTTTTCTGTTATCCAAAATGCAAAAATAGATAAAACACCAGTATTAATTACTTCTCAAGAAAACCCAGACATGTTTGAAGAAACTGGATATTATGTTCAGGTAAGCAATCAGTCAGCAGATGAAAATCCAAACTATCCAGCACCATATGCTGGATTGCTAACTGTTGTCAACAGTGGCGACCTGGTTTTTCAGCAATACCAGGTAGTTGGTGCCCAAGAGCCAGATACTGGCATTAACGCAGAAAACAGGTCATATTGGAGATTTAAGTACTATGACTCTAGTCAGCAATCGTTAGAGTGGGGAGAGTGGAGAACATTCCTAGAGGCTGGAGAGTTTACCGCTCAAGGCGACCAGCGTTATGTAAGAACTGCTGGTGCGGAAACGTTTATATCAAACTACTACACAAAATCCTTGTCAGATCAAAAGTTTTTGACAATTGAAGAGGGTAATCAGTTTAAGTATGTAACAGAAAATGTTGTTTCTGGAAGCAGCTATACTCTTCAGTATAGTGATATTAGTAAGGTAATTGCGGTAGATAGTGCTGCAGACTTTACAATTACAATACCCCTAGATTTTAACGTTCCTTTCCCAAACGGGACACTGATAAATATTTATGCATTAAACACACACAAGGTTAGTGTTCAAGGAGCCACTGGTGTTACAGTAAGACCTTTTGCGAACAATAGGTTTAAACTTTTTGATCAGTATGCAGAAATATCTATTAGAAAAAGAGCTACAAACGAGTGGGTAGCTGCTGGAAATATTCTAGAAGACTAATTCTTTATTTCAAATAACACTATCTATTTATTAATATGTTATAATTAAAGTGTTATGAGTACATACAGTGTTGGCAATATCCCCCCCCAGGTTCTGTGGACAATTGTTCGTGGAGATTCTTCTTCTTTTCAGGTTTATGTTACGGATGATCAAAAAAATGCTTTAAATATTTCTGACTGGGATATTGATATGGAAATCAGAAGGAATAGTGCTCTTGTTCTTTCTTTATTCCCCGCCCCAAGAGCAGAAGATGGTAACGGTGAGTTTACCGTAACCCTTAGCCCGACCCAGTCAGAACAAGTATCTACGCAAGACGTTTTTGACGTTCAGCTAACAAATAAATCCGACCCTGACGTTGTTTGGACGGTTATTCAGGGTAAAATTAATGTTATTGAGGATGTAACAGAAGCCACCACTCAGTCAGGTTCATAATGACAACAAAAGTCTCTAATCTGCCAGTTGGATATATGAGAGATGCCGAAGCGGTAGACTATCCAATTGCTTCTGTTAATTATAAAAAAAATAATGCAAAGGTAGATCAAAGCCTTCCATTCAGGGTTAGGCTAACTAATATTACCGTTTCAGCCTATGGACCATCTAATCCAGCACCAATCGGTATCGCAGTTATCGGATTCAATAATTACATCCTTTAGTTTTTTTATTTAAACAATGTTATAATTAAATTACTATGGCTAGAGTAGATGTTGACTATTTAAGATCCCGCTTTGAGACAGGCGACAGGCCTGACGGTCAAGACTTTCAGGACCTAATCGACACCTTGATTGCACAATCTGAAGATCTTGGAACATTTGGAAACAATGAGCTAGAGATAACTGGTATTGAAAATACAACAGTTATTGACGCAATAGATTCTACCAAATGGAGAATGGTTAAATATTTAATCAGCCTTTCGAAAACTTCTGACGGCGATAATAAATTTTACGTTACAGAAATTAGCATACTTATTGACGGCACTAATATTAATGTCGCAGAGTATGGTGTTATAGACAATGATGGGGATATTGGAACCATTAGTGTCTCTAGGGATGGAACTACCTTAGCAATTGAGGTTGTTCCTAATCCAGATATTAGACCAATTACTGTGCGATTTGCGCGTATTGGTCTCAAGTCATAAAAGGAGATGAAAACAAATGGCAACCGTTACAAAAGACTTTAGAGTCAAAAACGGATTAGTTGTTGAGGGTACTACTGGTACTATTAACGGCAGCAATATCCTCACAACAGCAAATGATACGGACAGCCTTACAGAAGGAAGCAATCTTTACTTTACTGATGCTAGGGCAAAAACATCAGCAGCTAACTTGCTAACAAACGCAACACTTGCTAATATTACTATTTCTGGTGACGGAGATGGTCTTGTTATTACCGCAGAAAACGGTGTAGCAGATTCGACTACAACTGATTTGACTGAGGGAACTAACCTCTACTTTACAGATGCTAGAGCACTAGCCGCAGTTCAGTCAAGTTATGAGGCATACGCCGACCAGGCAGAGCTAGATGCAGTTGCATCAGCAAACACCTATACTGACGGAGAAATTCTAACACTAGATGGCTCTCTTAAAACATATGCTGACCAGGCCGAGTCTGATGCAGTAGCTACAGCAGCAGCTGACGCTACTTCCAAGGCAAATGCTGCAGAGGCAAACGCTAATAGCTACACAGATGGAGAGATTGGAACACTAGAGTCTTCACTTCAGACGTATGCTGACACAGCAGAAGCCGACGCAATTACTTCAGCAAATGCATATACCGACGGTGAGATTTCTACACTAGATACCTCACTAAAAGCATATGCCGACCAAGCAGAATCTGACGCTATTGCTACAGCATCAGCCGATGCAACAAGCAAAGCAAACACTGCCGAGTCTAATGCAAATGCATATACAGACAATCTAATTGGTGATGTTACTGTTGATGGATCAGCTGGAAACACTGTTACTGACAGAATTTCTTCCGCAGTATCTGGCTTGGTTGATTCTGCACCAGGAACTCTAGACACTCTTAATGAGTTAGCAGCCGCACTTGGTGATGATGCAAACTTCTCAACAACAGTTACTAATTCTATTGCCGAAAAGGTTGCAAAGTCTGGCGACACAATGACTGGGTTCCTCACACTACACGCAGATCCAACAAATGCACTACACGCAGTTACTAAGCAGTATGTAGATGCAGCCGTTTCTTCTGGTGTGGGAGGAATTGATACCGATGCAGTCCCAGAGGGAAATAATAACCTTTACTTCACCGACGAGCGTGCACAGGATGCAGTTGGTGCTGCAATTACTGGTGGAACACAAACAAACATCACAGTAACCTATGATGATGTAAACGATGTTTACAACTTTGTTGCAGAGAACGGCGTGTCTGACTCAGATACAGATGATCTAGCAGAGGGTTCAACAAACCTTTACTTTACAGATCAGCGTGCCGTAGACGCACTAGAGGCAGTTGTTCCTAACTTTACCGAGGTAGACATTAACAGCGTTGCAACACAGGTTGCAGCTACCGTTAATCTATCAGATACAAATCAAACAGCAGCTTACTCGTTTGATTCTGGTAGCTACCGTAGTGCAAAGTTTGTCGTAAAGGCAGCATATGGCACACACACCGAGGTGTCAGAAATTCTAGTAACACTAGACACTTCCGACAATATTGCAATTACAGAATACGCTGTAGTTTCAACAAACGGAAACCTCGTTGACGTTACCGCTGGAATGAACGGTACAAATGTTGAAATTCTGGCTACCGCTGGAACAGCAAACACTGATGTTACCGTTGTAGGTACATTAATCGCATAATGATATAATCTTGGTGGGGGCCATTAGTTTGGCCCCCACCAGGAAAGAGAGAATATGGCAACCAGTAATAAAGATTTTGTAGTCAAAAATGGCCTTGTTGTAAAGGGTTCTAGCGCTACGGTAAATGGTAATGAAGTTTTAACAACTGCTTCAGACCTCAGCAGTCTAGTAGATGCGCCAATTAGTATTGGATCTAGTTATCCAACCGATAAAGAAAACGGTGCATTATTTTATAACATATCTACAAATAGAATGGCTGTATTTTACGATTCGGTGTGGAGAGAGTTAGCCTACATTACTGAGGTTGCTGCTATTTTTGGTGGAGATGCGGAAACGAGCTACTTCGCAAATAGCTATGACGGGGGGACTGCCTCAACTGATATTTTTGTTGGGTTTGTTGATGGCGGCACTTCCGAATCTGATGTAGCAATAGAAAACTACACAATCCAGTAATTTTTTTATAATTTTGTATTATAATAATAAGGGAGCATTTATATGGCAACATTAATTCAAATTAGAAGAGATTCTCAGGCAAACTGGATTTCAAACAATCCAGTTCTAGCTGTTGGCGAAATGGCTTATTCAACTGACGAGCAGAAGCTAAAAGTTGGGGATGGCTCTTCAGACTGGTCTTCACTTTCTTATATTAATGCGCTGCCATCAGAAATTACATCAGAAATTTCTTCCGCAATTGATTCAATTGTAGATGCAGCCCCAGGAACTCTAGACACTCTTAATGAGTTAGCAGCTGCAATTAATGATGATGCAAGCTTTTACACTACAATAACTAATTCTATTTCTTCTTCTATAGATGCATTAGACACTGATGATATTGAAGAGGGGTTAGCAAACCTCTACTTTACAGATCAGAGAGCACTTGATGCTACCGCTGCAGCTTACGACGTTGCTGGTTCAGCTTCTGCTGCACAGGCTGCTGCTCAGACATACACTGATGGTGAGATTTCTACACTAGATGCCTCTCTAAAGACATACGCTGACACCGCAGAATCTGATGCTATTACCTCTGCAAACAGCTATACCGATGGAGAAATTTCAACGGTAAACACAACAATATCTAATTTAGATACCGACAATATTTCAGAAGGATCAAACCTTTATTTTACAAATACTAGGGCGCAAGATGCAACACCTGGAAGAGTTGTCGCTGACTCGACAAAACCAGGGTCACCATCAAATGGAGATGGCTGGCTAGACATCTCTACGGGATTTCTCTATGTATATCTTAATGATGGTGATTCTTCTCAGTGGGTTCAGGTTTAATAGTTTAAATAATTAACCTGATATAATATTCTTATGAAGAATATGGGGCTATATTTTGTTAGTTAGGGTTTATCAAAGACGTGGTACCGCCGTTGAATGGGCAACTACTAACCCCATCTTGTCAGAGGGCGAGCTTGCTTTAGAGTCTGACACCAACTCTTTTAAAATTGGTGACGGAACCACTTTATGGAATGATTTAGAGTATGCCTCTGGTAAGTCGGCATATGTTATTGCTGTTCAAAATGGTTTTGTTGGTACCGAGCAAGAGTGGGTAGATAGCCTTAATGCTTACGGTATTGCTGTTAATAATGGCTTTACTGGAACTGAGTCTGACTGGCTACAAAGCCTTAGTGCTTATGGTGTTGCTTTAGATAATGGTTTTGCTGGTACCCAGCAGGAATGGCTTGCTAGCTTAAATGCTCATGGTGTTGCTGCTAAGAATGGCTTTGTTGGTACAGAGCAAGATTGGCTAGACACTCTAGATGCTTATGGTGTTGCTGTAGAAAACGGGTATTCTGGAACAGAACAACAATGGTTAGAAAGCATAACCGCTTATGGTGTGGCTGTTCAAAATGGTTTTAGTGGAACACAGGAAGATTGGCTAGAATCCATTACCGCCTATGGTGTTGCTGTAGACAATGGTTTTACTGGAACAGAGCAAGAGTGGCTAGATAGTCTTACTGGTTATGGTATTGCTGTAAACAATGGTTTTACTGGTACCCAGCAAGAATGGCTAGACAGTTTAACGGCTTATGGTATTGCAGTAGACAATGGCTACACAGGAACAGAACAACAATGGCTAGAAAGTTTAACCGCCTATGGTATTGCTTTAGAAAACGGTTTTACAGGTACCGAACAAGATTGGCTCAATACTTTAACAGCATATGGCTTAGCTGTTGCCAATGGTTTTACTGGTACCCAGCAAGAATGGCTAGAAAGCCTGACCGCTTATGGCATTGCTTTAGAAAATGGTTTTGCTGGCACAGAGCAAGATTGGCTAGACTCTTTAGTTGGACCACAAGGAGACACTGGGCCACAAGGTGCTGGCCTTATTATTCTTGGTGCTTTAAATAATGAATCAGGGCTTCCTGCTTCTGGAGAATTGGGCGATGCTTACATTATTGAAACAAATCTTTATATTTGGAACGGTACTGCTTGGGAGAATGTCGGCGGTATTGGAACAACAGCATTTATTGACACAACGCCCCCTTCTGGAGCTGTTACTGCTGGATCTTTATGGTATGATTCAGAAACAGGCAAAACATACATTTATTTAGATGATGGCGACAGCTTTCAGTGGGTAGAAATTTAAAAAGGTGCTATAATAATTAAGGAGATATTATGACTTTAAACTTTCCTTCATCCCCCGCCGATCAGCAAGAGTATAATGGTTATATTTATGATGCTACTAAAGGGGTATGGAATAGAAAAGCAACTACTACCGATAATGTTGCTGAAGGCAGCACCAATCTATATTTCACCAACCAAAGAGCTATTGATGCTGTAGGTGAAAACCTGGCATTAACAGACCTTTCTGATGTCGATACTTATGATGTGGTTGATGGTCAGGTTATTGTTTATAATGCCGCTGGAGATTCGTGGGAGCCAGGAACTTTAACTCTAGATTCTCTTTCTGACACGGATATTTCAGGGGTAGCGGACGGTGAAGCCCTTGTATATGATTCAAATACTTCAACATGGGTACCAGTAAACATTACTGTTAACTCTATTGATGATGTTTCTGATGTTACTATTACTACCCCCGCAGATGGGCAAGTCCTCACATATAACAGCGGTACATGGGAAAATCAAAACATCGTAATACCAGAATCATATCCACATCCATTCACCATGTTAGGGTAGTGGTATGGCAGAAAACTACAAAATTTTAAGTCAAGAGTTTGCAGAGAATGTTTTTGTTGATAAAAGTTTTGCTGCTGTAGCCTACAACTCGGACACCGCAGCATATTCTATCGATGCGATTACTTGGACCCAAACCACTTTGCCTGTTAGCGCAAACTGGCAATCGGCCACCTATGGTGATGGCAAATTTGTTTCTGTAGTTCAAAATAGCACCACCGCAGCCTATTCTACTGATGCTATTACTTGGACTCAAACCACTATGCCTGCTAGTGCTGGCTGGTTCTCCGTCACCTATGGTGATGGCACATTTGCTACTGTAGCCTACTCCAGCTCCACCGCCGCCTACTCCACCAACGGTATCAGCTGGACACAAACCACTATGCCTGCTAGTGCTGGCTGGCACTCGGTTACATATGGTGAGGATATGTTTGTTGCTGTAGCTTATGGTTATCCTTCTGGAAGCACCACCGCAGCCTATTCTACTGATGCTATTACTTGGACTCAAAGCACCCTGCCATCTAGCTCTGAATGGCTTTCTGTCACTCATGGTGATGGTATTTTTGTTGCTGTAGCCCGTACCACCATAGCTGCCTACTCCACCAACGGAATCACCTGGACTCAAACCACCATGCCTGCTAGTGCTAGCTGGCAATCCGTCACCCATGGTGATGGCAAATTTGTTGCTGTAGCTGCTGGCACTTCAACAGCAGCCTACTCAACCAATGGAATCACCTGGACACAAACCACCATGCCTGCTAGTGCTAGCTGGCGTGTAACACATGGTAACGAAAAGTTTTTTGCTTTATCCTATAATTCATCCATCTCCTCTCAATCCACTGACGGAATTGCTTGGACTCAGAATAGTATGCCCTCTGTTGCAAACTGGATCGAAGCCACCTATGGTGAAAAAAACGTAAACTTATCCAAAACCCTATACACAGTACCTTATAATACCGAAACAGCAATTTCATATATTGCAATAACAAATACTGGAGCAAGTGGAAGTTATAAGGTAGGAATAGTTAAATCTGAAGATTCTGCTACCCCTGGAATTTCCGAGGTACAAGAAATTATTCCCACAAGAACAATTGATGCTGGTGCAACAGATGAAATAGTTGGTGGTATTACACTTTCTGCGGGGGATCAAATAAGAGTATTCACAGAATCTCCTGACATTACCGCCCATATTTACGGAGCTGAAATATCATGACAATAACAAATAAAATTTTAGGACAAATTACTGTTGATTCATTAGTTGAAACACCTGGTATTGAAAAGCTTGGGTTTGCTGCTGTATCCTATGACTCTTCCACCGCAGCCTATTCCACAGATGCAATCACCTGGACTCAAACTACTATGCCTGCTAGTGTTGCCTGGGACTCCGTCACCTATGGTGATGGCACGTTTGCTGCTGTAGCCTACCCCAACACCGCAGCCTATTCCACCAATGGTATTACCTGGACACAAACTACTTTGCCCACTTCTCCTATAGGTGATTGGCAATCCGTAACCTATGGTGACGGAAAATTTGTTTCTGTGACAGGCGACCACCTTACCTTTGCTACAGACTCTATCGCAGCCTACTCTACCGATGGCATCACTTGGACAGAAACTACAATGCCAGCAGCGAGTGTCTGGATCTCCGTTACCTATGGTGATGGTAAGTTTTTTTCTCTATCATATTATTATTCCAATGCAGCCTATTCCACAGATGCAATCACCTGGACTCAAACTACTATGCCTGCTAGTGTTGGCTGGAAATCTGTTACTTATGGTGATGGAAAATTTGTTGCTGTAGCGGGAGCCTTTAGTCCAATTAACACCGCAGCCTATTCCACAGACGCAATCACCTGGACACCAACCACAATGCCTACTAGTGCTACCTGGGTATCAGCCATATATGGTAATGGTACCTTTGCAGCCGTATCGGGAGGATACCAATCCTCCAACACCGCAGCCTATTCCACCAACGGAATCACCTGGACACAAACTACTTTGCCTGCTAGTGCTAACTGGAACTCTGTTACTTATGGTGATGGCAAGTTTGTTGCTGTAGTCAAAAACTCCACCACAACAGCCTATTCCACAGACGCAATCACCTGGACACAAACTACTTTGCCTGCTAGTGCTGACTGGCGTTCCGTCACCTATGGTGAAAACGACATAATCATTTCAACTTATGACCCTAAAACAATTTACACAGTACCTGCTAACACCGAAACAATCGTAACCAGTATTTTTGTATCAAATACTTCTGCATCATCAGATACATACGATTTTGCGGTGGTACCAAGTGGGGAAACCTTCTCAGACAAACATAAAATAAGATATAATATCAGTATGCCTTCTAATGATTTTAATATAATTGATGCAAAGCTTACGCTTTCAGAAGGTGATTCTTTAGTTGCCCTCTCAAACGGGGTAGATAAATTAAACATCACAGTATTCGGTACGGAGATATCATGACATCAAATTATAAAGTTTTAAGCCAAGAGTTTGCTGAAAATAGCAGTTCTGCAAAAACCCTCTACACAACACCATCTTCTACAGAAGCATCAATATCCTCTATCTCCGTAATCAATAACGGAACAGTATCAGGAGATTATTATTTGGGGGTAGTGAAGTCAGCTGATTCATCTACCCCTGGAATTTCCAATACCCAAACAATTATTCCAAATAAAACACTAGCAGCTGGTGCTATTGATGAAATTGTTGGGGGTATCACATTATCAGCAGGGGATCAAATTAGAATTTACTCTGAATCCCCCGACATTACAGCACATATTTACGGAGTTGAACTATCATGACATTAGAACACAAAGTTTTAGGACAATTAAATGTTGATTCATTAGTTGAAACACCTGGTATTGAAAGTGTTGGGTTTGTTGCTGTAGGGTACGACACCACCGCCGCAGTCTACTCTACTGATGGTATTACATGGACTGGTAACACTATGCCTAGTAGTGAAAGCTGGTCCTCCGTCACCTATGGTGATGGTAAGTTTGTTGCTGTAGCCTACAACTCCGGCACCGCAGCCTATTCCACTGATGGTATTACTTGGACTCAAACTACTTTGCCTGCTACTGTTAATGCTGGCTGGCGCTCCGTCACCTATGGTGATGGTACATTTGTTGCTGTAGACTCCAGCTCCAACACCGCTGCTTATTCTACTGATGGTATTACATGGACTGGTAACACTATGCCTAGTAGTGAAAGCTGGTTTTCCGTCACCTATGGTGGTGGCAAGTTTGTTGCTGTAGTTCGTGACTCTACTCCTAATAGTTTTGATACTGCGCATTCCACTGATGGTATTACTTGGACTGGTAACACTATGCCTAGTAGTGAAAGCTGGTCCTCCGTCACCTATGGTGATGGTAAGTTTGTTGCTGTAGCCTACAACTCCGGCACCGCAGCCTATTCTACTGATGGCATTACGTGGACTGCTAGTACTATGCCTAGTATTGAATTCTGGCAATCCGTCACCTATGGTGATGGCAAATTTGTTGCTTCTGTATTATGGAAGGATGACAATAGTATAGCTCTTGCTTATTCGACAGATGCTATCACTTGGACACCTGTATCTGTTCCAGGATTTAGTCAATCTACCAACTCTGGCTTATCCTCAGTTGCTTATGGAAACGGTGTTTTTACCGCATTTATCTACTGGATACCAGGCGACAGATCGCTTGATAGCGCCTACTCTACAGATGGAGTTACTTGGACTGTAGCAGTTTTGCCTACTCCGCTTCAAGCAGATCCCTGGAACTCTATTGCTTATGGTGAAAAAGATGTTATCATTTCAACATATGACCCCAAAACAATCTACACTGTACCATCCAACACCGAAACAGTCGTAAGCAGTATCTTTGTATCGAATACTTCAGATTCATCAGACACATACGATTTTGCGGTGGTACCAGATGGAGAAACACTATCTGATATTCATTACATTAGAAAATCAGTTGAACTACCCGCAAATGATTTCCATAATATTGAAACAAAGCTGACGCTTTCTGCGGGGGATCAAATAGTAGCAAAATCATTGTATAATAATATACAGATTAACATTTTTGGAGTAGAAAAATCATGAGTTTTAGAAGAATAGTAAATGGTCAAGATGTTTTTAATAACATTAATGCCAATTCAGTAGATGCCAATGCGGTCAGTGCGAATACAATTAATGCCACCGACATTTATGCAGATGTTGGATTTGATACTTTTGTTGCTGTATCCAGCAGCAACACCGCAGCCCACTCCACTGACGGTATTACGTGGACTGGCAGCACCTTGCCTAGTGCTGGCTGGCGATCCGTAACCTATACAAAAAGAATTTTAAGTACAAAAATTAACGATTTACTTTAATGCTATAATATTAAGGTACCAAACTTATAAGGAGACAAAGTGCACACATATACAATTAGCGAAGAAAACACCATCGAGGTTTTTGG
>Ga0209953_1000303_pt1 | contig 18461 bp, 23 predicted proteins | sample SalPonred_H2O_MG_FD_185713 | JGI IMG/M metagenome (GOLD analysis project Ga0209953, IMG submission 185713) | Salt pond water microbial communities from South San Francisco under conditions of wetland restoration - Salt Pond MetaG... | ecosystem: Environmental > Aquatic > Non-marine Saline and...
ATCGGTAACGTAGGCGGATCTTCTGCTGTAGCTATCGTAACTGGCTTGGACTTCACGCTGACTAACTCCTTCGCCCCTACCTTTGTGATTGGTGACGATAGTGCGCCTTCCCTTGAGTATGGTCGTGCCGAAGTAGAAGGTACACTGACAGCTTACTTTGAAGACGCTTCTCTCATCAACCGTTTCCTCAACGAGACTGAGACTGAGATTGAGGTATCTGTAGACGACCCTACAGGTGGTAACGCTTATACCTTCTTGTTCCCTAAAGTCAAGATTAACTCTGCTGATGTTGGTGTCGATGGCCCAACTAGCCGTATGATCTCTATGTCCTTTGTTGCTCTGTATGATGCGACAGAAGGCACTAACCTGAAGATCACACGCCCAGCATAACGAATACCTAGCTAGGTACGTGGAGGCTCCTGAGTCGGGTCGGGGGTCTCCACATTAACACAACCCGACAATAACCCCCCCGATAAGGAAACTCGACATGGATTTAATGAACCTCAAGCCTACAAGCGACACTGTAGAAGTTACCCTAGTACACCCTAACACTGGCGACACTCTTAAGAACGACGACAAGTCTGATATGACCGTTACAGTGTACGCAAGCCATGCTAAAGAGCATAAAGCTGCAATGCACGAACAGACTAACAAGCGTCTCAAGGCTATGCAGAGTGGTAAGAAGCAGGAGATCACAGCGCAGGATATGGAAGAGGCTGGACTAACGCTCCTCTCTAAGATTACTGCTGAGTGGAACATCACATACGGTGGTGAGAAGCCCCAACTTACTGTCGCTAAGGCTAAAGAACTATACAACGAAGTGTTCTGGATTAAGGATCAGATTGAGGAGGCGCTTGCTGACTCTCTGGATTTTACGAAAGCCTAACTTCTCAGTTGTGTGATTGGGCTGAACACCAGTTCAACCTTAACAAACCTGACAAGAATGGCACAACAGAACGAGAACATCTTGAACAAGTAGAAAGGCAGATCGGACGTAGACCTGAAGCACTGGAACCCCCGACAGTATTTCCTCAGTCTTTAGCTCATGTCTGGTCTGCCTTTATTACTTTAAGCAACAGCAGAACACAAGGCTTTTCTGGCCCCAACCCGATAACATACGAACAAATCAAAGCATGGAAAGAACTGACTGAGACGCCTGTTTCCTCTTGGGAGGTAGTAGCAATTAAGCGTCTTGATACAGTTTATATGGGGATAGCGAATGGCTGATGACGTAAAGTTTGTGATTGGGGTTGACGATACCGACATACTAAAAAGCATTAAGAACCACGAGATTCTTGAGAGACGGGTTGAAGAGCTTACCAAAGAGTATGCTAGACTAGATAAACTGCAAAACAAAGGTCGTCTCTCCGCTCAAGCCTATGCAAAGGCTGTACAACAACTTGACAAACAGATTGACCAACTCAATGGAGTTTTGAGAAAAGGTGGTAGCGCTGTAGATCAACTTGCTACAGGGATGAACGTCTCTGGTAAGGCTGTACGCCGTAATGAAATTGCCTTCCAGCAAGCGGGTTATCAGGTTCAAGACTTTATCGTTCAAGTTCAAGGCGGCACAAACCCCCTGATTGCCTTCTCTCAGCAAGCATCCCAACTAGCTGGATTCTTCGCAGGCCCGTGGGGGGCAATGATCGGCCTTGGTATTGCGGCAGGTTCCTCTCTGGCTTTGGCGTTTCAAGCCCTTGGCTCAGAAGCGGAGGACGCTAAAGGTAAAATCATGTCTCTTGCGGATGCGCAAAAGGCTTTAAATGAGGCTACAGCGGACTACCAAACAAAAATTGATATGCTCAAGTTTGGGGTAGACTCAGAAGAAGAGGTTAGGGTACTACAAGAGTTATTGGTTGCTCGTAAGGAAGACCAGCGAATTAGAGATGATATGGCTGCGACAGACAGTCAAAGGACCAGACTTCGCCTTTCTAAGGAACTGAAAGAAAATCGTGTGGTCCTTTTCCAGTTACAAGAGGATGCTAAATCTCACGCAGATAAAAGGGCTGAGTACGATGCTCTAAAAGCAGCAGAACGTGCAGCTAGTGAAAAGAAAGTCACTGACGCAAAAAGAGCCGCCAGCATGGCTGAAGACGAAAGAATGTTGGGCGAACAGATGGCAGACAAGGCAAGGCAAGAGGCCCTCGCCATTTTTAACGCCGACTTAGCAGCTACAGCAGCTACCCTTGACTCCGTCTTTAAAAGCAGGACATTGTTCTACTCCATCAGGTTTGCTGGTGAAGAGACTGTTATGGGGCAGAGCCTGACACCCTCTCCTATGAAGCCAAAGCAGTCGTATGAGGAACTCCTTGCTATGGGAGTATCTCCAGATGCCCTTTTGGGAATGGGGCTTAAGCCTAAGAAAAAATCCGCTGGCGGTGGCTCTTCCAAGAAATCTCCCGCTGAAGAGCTTCAAGAGTATCTCGAAAAACTTCAAGAACAGGCTTACCTAGAGAACCAACTCGTAGGTATCTTTGGAGAAAAGCGTAATACCGAAGAAGAGGTCATCAAGGCACGACAGAAGTACGGTGAAGTCTTTGGGGCTACACAAGAGGCTGAACTTCGTGGTACTTTGGCTCAGATTGAAGCTGACAAAGAACGCCAGCGTGTTCTTGAGGAAGCTAGAGCCCAGCAAGAAGAGGTCGCTAGTGTCATTGCGGATAACTTCGGTAGTGCCTTCATGTCTATTGTTGATGGTACTAAGACTGCTAAAGAAGCCTTCAAGGACATGGCGAGGGCTATCATCAAGCAACTGTTCCAAATCCTTGTCGTTGAAAAGATGGTAAATTCTATTAGGAGTTTCATTAGCCCTTCTGTAATTACCGCCCAAGCTAACGGTGGTGCATGGCAGGGTGGCTCTCAGATCAAAGCCTATGCCAATGGTGGTGTTGTTGGTGGACCCACTTACTTCCCTATGGCGGGTGGTAAGACTGGCCTAATGGGTGAAGCTGGTCCAGAAGCTATCATGCCACTCAAGCGTGGTAAGGATGGTAAACTAGGTGTCCAGATGGAAGGTAATGGTGGCGGTACTGTGAGTATCGTGCAGAACTTCAACATCTCAGCTAACGGTGACGACAGTGTAAAGCGTATCGTTCGTCAACAAATCCCACAGATAGCAGAAGCAACAAAAGCCGCTGTAGTAGACGCCAAGCGTCGAGGTGGATCATACGGAAGGGCGTTTAGCTAATGGCGATTACATACCCGCTAAACACACCAACATCTATAGGTATTGCGACTATTGAGTTATCTGCAACTAACGCAGTAGCTATTAGTCGTTCACCTTTCACATTTAGTCAGCAGGTTCATACCTACGCTGGTCAGATGTGGTCTGCATCCGTCACTATCCCACCTGTTCGTAAAGACCTTGCTGAACCTTGGGTCTCCCTCCTATTGGCTCTTCGTGGTCAGACAGGCACATTCCTGTTGGGGGACCCTAACAATACGACACCAAGAGGAACAGCTACATCAGCTACTATTACTGGTGCTTCTGGTAGTTCTAGTCTGACAGTTACCATGTTGGGAACACTTCTTGCTGGTGACTATATCCAACTAGGCACAGGTGCTGACGCCACCTTACATAAGGTTCTTGTTGACCAGAGTGGTAATGGAACCCTTGAGGTTTGGCCCGCACTCCGTAAGGCTAGGTCGTCTGTCAGTGCCACACTAACTAATACTAAGGGCCTGTTCAGGTTAGCTAACAACACACAGTCATGGTCAATCAACGAATCCAGTGCTTATGGTATTCAGTTTGACGCTATGGAGGCACTATGAGCCGCACAATCCCCTCTGCATTACTTACAGCACTTGGTCAGACTAACGTAGCACCTTTCTACGCTGTAGAGTTTGACTTTGATACTGCCCCTGTTCGTTTCTGGACTGGGTATGGCGACAGAACCATTGAAGGTAACTCTTACCTTGGTGCTGGTAGCTTGATTGGTATCAGTGGGCTTGAGGAAGTAAGTGATCTGTCCGCTAAGAGTGCTACTATCAGCTTGAGTGGTGTCCCTACTGAATTGGTGTCGTTGGCACTACAAGAACCCTATCAGAACCGTGCTTGTCGTATCCTGTTTGGTGTCACTGATGTTACAGATGTTATTGAGGTCTTTGGTGGCTTCATGGACACTATGGACATTGAGGATAGTGGTGACAGTTCCATCATCACCCTGACAGTTGAGAGTAAACTTGTGCAGCTTGAACGCGCTAAGGAGCGTAGATACACCCACGAGAGCCAACAATCCCGATACTCTGGTGACACATTCTTTTCCTTTGTATCCGACCTACAAGACAAGGAAGTAATATGGGGACGCAAGAGCGCCTAAACACATACCTCAAGTCTGTTTCCCATGAGCCGTTCAAGTGGGGCCAACATGACTGCCTGACGTTCACTAACAGCGCCTTCAGGGCCATGTATGGTGAGGGTTGGGGGGATGACCTGCTAGGACGCTACATGGGGCCTGACGGCTCTCCTATTAGCCGTAAGAACGACCTACGCAAGACCTTTGGCTACACTACATTTGATGCTGCTGTTGATGACAGGCTGACACGAATAGAGTATGTTCCGCCAAGGGGTGCGCTTGTAACGACAACCCATAGTCAGAGATGGGTGATTGGTGTCGCTATGGGAATTAGTGTTGGTACGTCTGCTGTTTTCCTGTCTAAGCAGGGTCTACTATATCTACCGATAGAACTTATTGATAAGGCTTGGGTCCGCGCATGAACAATACACCTTTTAACGTAATGCGCCACAATGACTGGGACCGTGCGCCTCGTGGTCCTATTACCCTTTTCAGTTATGCTGTAAGTACGCTTGGGTTTAGCACTGCTGGTGCAGTGTTGTTTAGTGTTGGTGCAACTCTCGCCATCAGCGCGGTCACGTCTTGGGCGCTGTCAGCATTAGCACCTAAGCCACCTAGCGGTGTTGGCACACAGGGTCTTCTCACTAACGCAAGGGACCCAGCCGCACCACATGAGTATGTATATGGTGAGGTCCGTAAAGGTGGTGTCGTTACCTACCTTGAGTCAACTGGTGAGAACAATAAGTTCTTGCATCAGATCATTGTGCTTGCGGGCCATGAACTTGAGTCTATTGGCGACATTTACATCAACGATGAAGTAGTTACGCTTAATAGTTCAGGATTTGTCACTTCCGGTCCTTGGTCTGGCCAGTCCGGTTCAATTACAACAAAAATCCGCATCCAGAAGTTTGACGGTAGCCAAATCACACCTCCCGCTGACCTTATCAATGAATCGGTAATCCTAAATGAGTCTAGGGATGGTAATCCGCCTGCTGCGGCAAACTTCATCGGTCGGGGTATTGCCTACCTTTACGTCCGTATGGAATACGACCAAGACGTGTTCGCCAACGGTATCCCACTCTTTACTGCAAAGGTAAAGGGCAAGAAGGTTGAGGACCCTCGCACATCGACAACAGCCTATTCTGCTAATGCTGCACTATGTATCCGTGATTACCTTGTTACTGATTATGGTCTGGCGGATGTAGGGTCAACTGACGAAACTGTATTCAGTGTTGCTGCTAACGTGTGTGATGAGACTGTCAGCAAAGTAGGTGGTGGCACAGAGAAACGCTATGAGATGAATGGCGTTATCTCATCTAGCCTTGCTACAGGTGACATCCTACAAAGCATGATGACAAGTTGTGCTGGCACGTTGTTCTGGGGACAGGGCAAGTGGCAACTTCGTGCGGGCTATTACACTGCACCAGTAAAGACATTCACGCTGGATGACCTGCGTGGCCCTATCTCTCTGTCTACAAGAACTAGCCGCCGTGATAACTTCAACATTGTCCGTGGTAAGTTCAATGATGCAGAACAACGCTACATCACGTCAGACTACCCAGAACGGCGTAGTGATGCGTTCATCACTGAAGACAATGGGCTTGAGAACGCTCTTGACCTTGAACTGCCACTGACGACATCTTCTGCTATGGCCCAACGTCTTGCCAAGCTGACCCTGTTCCGTGGTCGTGAGCAGATGGCATTTAACGCTGACTTCAGCATGGAAGCCTTCAATGTTCAGGTAGGCGACATCATTGCTCTGACTAACCCTCGCTATGGGTGGACTGATAAAGAGTTTGAGGTATTGGGTTGGCGCTTTTCTGCTGACGGTGATGCTGGTGACTTGCGGGTAAACCTGTCTTTGCGTGAGACATCTGAAGCTGCCTTTGATTGGGACGCTGAAGAAGAAGCAATCATTACCAATAACACCAACCTGCCAGTGTTCAATGCTGGTCTGACTATCCTTGGGCTTACAGCTTCAGGGGGCGGTAGAACTCAGGGTGATGGCACTTTCATTAACAGTGCTATTCTGTCGTGGACAGCGGCTGCTAACTCTTTCGTCGATTACTATGACGTTGAATGGAAGCCTGTTGCAGATAGTGATTATGCCAGCACGACAACATCAGAGAACAGCCTAGAGATATCGCCTCTGATTGATGGCGTTGAGTATGCCTTCCGTGTCAGGGCTGTCACTGTTGCTGGCGTCAGAGGGGACTTCGCTAGCGTCACCTTCACTGGTGGTGGCGATGATACAGCCCCTGCCGACCCTACCTCTTTGTCTGCCGTAGGGGTTCTTGGTTTTATTGATCTGTCGTGGGTCAACCCTGCTGACAGGGACTTCAACTATGCGGAGATTTGGGAATCTGAAAGTAGCACATTTGGTGCTGCCACCGAGATTGCTACAGCCTTCGGGACTACGTTCAACAGAGGCAACCTTGCACCCCTAACACAGCGTTACTACTGGATCAGGGCCGTTGACTTCTCTGGTAACAAATCCGGCTTTGTCGGACCCGTCAATGCGACTACACGACAGATTGAGGTGGGGGACATTGGCCCTGCTGTTATTGAGTATGACAACTTCGCATCTGACGTTACGACGATCTTTGATGGCTTGCGGGCGGATGTTGACGACAGGGTTCTAATCTCTGACTACAACATCACGGTTGACCTACAGCAACAGCTAGAGGACGCGACAACACAGCTTGCCACTGACACGCTGACGCTGGCCCTTAATGCTTCGGCCCTTGAGAGCCGTGTCAACGATGCTGGCATCACTGTCGATCCGACAACGGGTAGCGTGACTATTCAGGGTCTGTCGGCTGTAGAGGATCGTGTCAACACTGTTGAGATTGATCTTGATGCTGTTGAAGGCGAACTGACACTCAAAGCAAGCACCACATACGTCAATGACGCTATTGCTGCCGCTACCCTACCAGAAGCCACTCTTGCTGCTCTGGATGACCTTGAGGCGCGTGTAGATACCGTCGAGATCGACCTGAACGCTGTTGAGGGGGCCATCACTCTAAGCAGCACAGGAAGCCTGTATAACGTCAACGATGGGGTTCTTGGCGTAGAGGCATTGCGCAGTGACATCACCATTGCTCAGGGTGAGATTGCGCTAAAAGCTGCACAGACAGAACTTGACGATGTGGAGACACGTCTTAGCAGTGCAGAGATCAGCCTGAATACGCTTGATGCCCCCACCATTACTTTGGCTGTTAGTGATGTCAGACGGATTAGTGACAAGCAGGACGACCTTGCCGACTTGACCTTGAAAGAGGTTATTGGTCGTTACAACGACAGGAAGTATGTCACGCAGGATGTGGCCTTTGCCCGTCAGGAACTGGTTGCGGATGTGAACGACCAGCGGGAAGCCTTTGCATCGCTGACGACAGAACTTGCTGCACAGATTGATGATAATGAGGCGTCTATTCTTTCGGAGCAGCTCGCAAGGGCTACTGCCGACAGTGCCTTGGCTTCTGACATCACGCAGCTACAATCTACTGTCGTGGACTTGGACAATGACATCGCTGGCAATGCGACAGCCATCTCCAGTCTTGATACCAGAGTAACGTCTGCCGAAGGGACAATCACATCCCAAGCCACGGCAATCACCAGCCTGCAATCTGACTTGTCTACTGTTGACGGTGAGACATCGGCTAACGCTACTGCCATCTCTAGCCTTGATACTAGGGTCACTAACGCTGAAGGTGAAATCACAGCACAAGCGACCGAGATCAACACGCTTAGTTCCTCTCTGACTTCTGCTGAAGGGGACATTGCTGGAAACGCTACAGCTATCTCTGGCTTAAACACTAGAGTGACTGACAACGAAGGTGACATATCTGCTCAAGCATCACAGATTAACAGCCTGTCAACTACCGTGGGCAACAACACCACAACAATCAATCAGGTTGCTACTTCTGTAAATGGTATCGAAGGCAAGTATGGCGTAACGATTGACAACAATAGCAACATCACTGGTTTCCAGCTTTTGTCTGGGGCTGGTGGGTCTGCCTTTAATGTTCGTGCTGACCAGTTTGCCGTGTTTAACTCTACGGGGGCTGGTGGTGACAATCCGTTCACTATCTTTACTTCCAGCCGAACCATTGGTGGTGTCGTTTACCCTGCTGGCACTTACATTCGGGATGCGTTTATCGACAACGCTGCGATTGTTGATGGTTCGATAACGAACGCTAAGATTGGCAACACAATCCAGTCAACAAATTATGTCTCTGGCTCAACAGGGTGGCGCATCCTCAAAGACGGGTCCGCTGAGTTCAATGGCCCAGTAATATCACGACAGCTTCTGGTCGATAGTGGTCAAGTTTCATTCCCCAATGCAAGCATCACTCGCAGGACGACCATTGGCGAGACATTTGAACACTATGTGGAAAGCACCAACACTCCAATTTCTGCATGGGCGGGGGCTAAGAAAACCTATCTTTGCAATGTTGAGGTCACGGCAAATATAAACGCAAATGTAAGTGATGTGCCAGATATTTACTGGGGCTTTACTGGAGAAATCCTGCCATTGACGAGATGGAGTGGCAACCAGACTCTAAGATTGCGCTTAGTGTTTTGGACCAAAAAGGTGATTGGCTACTCCAACCTTAACGCAAACTGGAAGATATACGAGGTGACATGATGGACTTTGATAAAGTTATTTCTGCCTATGGGGATCAAGAGGGCATCATGGTCAACAGTATTGTTTTTGAAGATGCGGAAACAATAACGATTGAGTCAAAAAGATACTTTCCAGACGACGATGACTTTGCATGGGCTGTCGATGCCTTGGACTATTTCGCAAGCCAAGGCGGTCTTGTTTGATCTTGAGGCAAGCATATGATAAAACAAACACAACCTTTTGAAGGATTACGACATGGCATGGTATGACACAGGCACAGTTAGTGTCACAAACGGCTCAACAACTGTTACTGGTTCAGGCACAAACTTCATTGCAGGGGCGCAGATAGGTGAGGCGTTCTACGGGCCTGACGACAACCTGTATGAAATCCAATCTATCGTGTCTGCCACAAGCCTGACACTAGCTGACCCTTACCTTGGGTCTACGCAGTCAGGGCAAACCTACAAGATCATCCCTACGCAGTCTCTGGTCGCTACTCTGGCGTCTCAGGTGTCTAGCCTTATCTCTGACTTCCAGACTGTCGCTGATGAAGCTGGTGAGGGTAAGTTCGACGATGGCTCTGCTGCATCCCCAGGAATTACATTCAACCTAGATCAAGACACTGGTCTGTCGCGTCCTGCTGCTAACCAGATTGGCGTCTCTACCGCTGGTGTGCAACGGTTGCTTCTGACCAGCACTGCACTGACAAGCACTGTCGGGTTCTCTGGCACCACTGGCACGTTCTCTGGCAACCTGACCGTGGACACCAACACGCTGTTTGTCAATTCATCAACCAACAACGTAGGTATTGGGACGAACAGCCCTGCTGAAAAGTTAGATGTATCAAACGGTGTTGCCCGTTTCGCTAACAACATTACTCCGACAGACGAGAATGATGATGCTGCATACTTTGGGAAAGTTGATGGTCAGGCATTTGTGTCTAACAACGGCGGGTTTGCAGTCAGAGATAACGGCACAAACAGGCTTGTTGTAGATACTTCAGGCAATGTAGGTATTGGGACATCCAGCCCTAGTGCGCCTCTGGATGTGGTTGCTTCTGGTGCAGGGACACTTGCTGAGTTTCGTGATGGGGTGGCTGCAAACTTTATTATTGAAACTTCGGGTGCGGTAGCAACTATTGGGAACCAAGCAGGGACTTCTCAGCTTGCGTTTAAGACATCTAACGCAGAGCGTATGCGCATCGACAGCAGCGGCAACGTAGGTATTGGGACAAGTTCGCCTAGTGAGAAGCTGTCGGTTACGGGGAATGTCACCATCAGTGGCTCATTGTCCAAAGGGTCGGGGTCATTTAAGATCGACCACCCGATCAAGCCTGATACGCATCACCTTGTCCACAGCTTCATCGAAGGCCCGCAGGCGGATAACCTGTATCGTGGCAAAGTGGCGCTTGTGGATGGCACGGCGACCGTCAATCTGGATGAATCTGGCCGGATGACCGAAGGCACTTTCGTTGCCCTCAATGGAAATGTGCAGTGCTTCACGACCAACGAGGACGGCTGGACCGCTGTTCGTGGCAAGGTCAACGGCAACATCCTGACGATTGAGGCAGAGGACGCCGATTGCACAGACACCGTGTCTTGGCTTGTTATTGGCGAGCGTCACGACGAACACATGCTTGGTGCTAACTGGACAGACGACCAAGGCCGCATCATAACTGAACCCACAAAAGGAGCATAACCAATGACAACTTACAACTGGACTGTCTCGCAACTGGAACGTCAAGCTGACACAGGCGGAGTAACCGTGTGCCACTGGCGTCTTGATGCAACTGGCGGCGACTATACCGCTGGGTCATACGGCTCTGCTGGGTTCACACCTGACGCTACTTCGGCCAACTTCAAGCCTTACGATGAACTGACTGAAGCTGACGTTCTGGCATGGGTCTGGGCATCCGTTGACAAGGCAGAGACAGAAGCCAACCTTGCGACACAGATTGAAGCACAGAAGGCTCCGGCCACTGTCACTGGCACACCTTGGTAATATAGACACTAGACAGGGGGACACCTTATGAGCAAAAACTTTGAGTTAGGAACAAGAAGTAGACAGAGGCTGTCGGGTGTCCACCCTGATCTTGTTGCTGTCGTTAAAAGGGCTATCCAGATCACTGAGCAGGACTTCTCTGTTCTTGAGGGTGTCCGTAACATTAACCGTCAGAGGGAATTGTTTAAGGCTGGTAAGTCTACTACAATGAACTCACGACATCTGACTGGTCATGCTGTTGACCTAGCACCTTGGCCTATCTCATGGGAATGGGAAGGCTTCTACCCTATCGCTGAAGCTATGAAGCAAGCTGCTGAAGAACTAGACATTGATATTGTCTGGGGTGGTGATTGGAAGAGCTTTCCAGATGGCCCTCACTTTGAACTCTCCCGAAAGACTTACCCATGAGCAGAGAACCTTGGCACCTCAACAAGAGCGTCCCTATCTCATTCATCTTTGCAATTATGTGTCAGACTGTTGCACTGATTTGGTTTGTAGCTGCACTGAGCAATGATGTCGCTAACAACAAAGAAAACCTATCTAGGTTGGAAGAAAGAACCAGTAACCTAGAGTTGGTAGCACAGACCCAAGCTGTCATGTTGGCCCGTATAGATGAGAACATCAAAGGTATCAGGGAGTTCCTAGAAAGGAATCCATAATGCTCCGTAAGACATTCAAGAGAGAATTAGCGGTAGCCTTACTGATTTGGTTGGTCTACATAGTAGAGGTAAAAGATGTCAGTATCATTGAAGTCCTTGTATGGCCGATCTTTACGTTTGCTGCTGCTGCCTTTGGTATTGACGCTTACGGTAAGTTGCAGCAGCGGGGCATTGGGAATACTAACGGGCGGGGGACCGAACGTAGCAGCCAACACTCAAGTGGGCAAGACAAACTCCCAGACGATTGGCACGACAAATAATATCTCACCTAGTGTGTCAGATTCTCAGGTAGAGAAACTTGATCAAAGAGTAGTCACCACTAGGGTAGCTTCTGATAAGGTAGATGTAGTCACAGTTAATGAAACACCCCCTTGGTTAGTCATAGCCCTTGTAGTGTGGTCCATATTCCTATGGCAGTTACCCTCACCTAGTCAAATTGGTAACTGGTTCTCAAACTTATTCATACGCACTAAATAAAAAAGCGCAGGCATCCAACTAAGGACACCCACGCTCTAATTCATTAGCCCTCGTTACCTTAGCTGGTAGCGGGGGTTTTTGTTATTTCATCAATCTGATCTTGTAGGTCAATAACGTCCTCTTGCAAGCCTTCTGCCTCTTCGACAGTAGCTGTAGCAAAGTCTGTCAGGGACTGGTTAAGGCCAATCTGCATCATAAGAAACTTGTGTAAACTATCCACACGCCAGATTAAGTAGAGTGTGACTAGAAGGTGAATGGCAAGTGCTGCCCAATATACCTCTACCATGTTTCCTTCTCTTTCTTCAGTAGGAACAACTCTAGTCGTGTCGAATACCAGATAGCCTTTCGGACATCCTCTAGACCCCCTTTATAACGCCAGCGGTGCATATACTTAGCGATATTCCCACGGAGGTATCCAATGTATTCATCTTCTGACAAGAAGTCTTCGATGTATTCAATACACTCAATCTTACCCTGACCGTAGTGTGCCGGATGGTTTACACTATCCATAAGGTGTTTTTCCTTCTTGTTCCTGTCTAAGATGTAGTTGTAGTATGCACCCAAACCCTATAGCCCTTCCTTGAGAAAAGTCTTTACCCACATAGCTGTGATGTCTGATCTAACAATGTCTTCTACACCAAACTCAATGATAGGGACAGGCAACATATACTTCTTGGCTAAGTGAATGACTTTGGTTAGGCCATCAGCTTCTTTAAGGTCACTCTGTTGCACATCCCCATTAAGCACAATAATAGTGTTCTCACCCACCCTTGTCAAGAGCATCTTCAACTCATGTGTCGTGATGTTCTGGGTTTCATCGACAATGATAAAGGCATCATCAAAGGAACGACCCCTCATAAGAGCTAGAGGAGCCATTTCTATATTGCCGTTCTTGATGCCTGTTTCCACTGCACCCTTACCTAAGTGCTTCTCTAGCACGTCTAGGACAGGCAAGGCCCAAGGCATAGTCTTCTCAGTCAAGTCACCCTTGAGGAACCCTAGCTCCTTCCCTACAGCTACATGAGGTCGTGTAATGACGATCTTATCAATCTGTTTGGTTACGTACAGGTCAGCAGCATATGTCGCAGTGATATACGTCTTACCTGTGCCTGCTGGACCTAGCACAAAGATTTGTCGGTTATCCTTTAGTGCATTCAGGAACTCAGCTTGTTTAGGTGTTCTTGGGACAATGCCAGATGTCTTAGCCTGTGATGCTCCCTTGTAGGTCGTCTTACGGCGTGTTCTAGACTGTTTCTTGGGTGGTTCATTGTCCATATTACAATGGCCTTTCTCTAAACCTTATTGAAGTTATTGGTCCTCCCCGCAGGACTCGAACCTGCAACCTAGAAATTAGAAGTTTCTTGCTCTGTCCAGTTGAGCTAGGGAAGGTTTTAGTTATACAGGCTGCCCCCAGTTAAAACACTCATACCTTTGTACATAGCGTCCCTGTGAGTTTGCAAAGGCTACGGCACTCCCAATATCTTTCTCGCAGGCTTCTTGGGAAGTGAAGATAACCCTGCTGCTTACAGCCACACAGTCTGGTGGTCCATTCATCATACAGATTAGTGCAAGTGCTGTAAACATAACAGCCTCCTTTGGTTAAGTAAGTGAACAGTTTCAACACATGCTCAGGTGCTCACGACTGTGTGGCTATACACTGGGGGGACCTATTCGGCGCTATCCCATCGTCGCTATCTTGCCTCTGTGGCGATCAACCCACATATCCTGTAAACATTCAGGACAAGCCCTTTCGGGTGGCATACCTCTCTAGCAGTTTATGCACATGCTAAGGTGCTTTCTGGGTTAACCCCCACCGGCTTCCAGTAGGCCAGAAACTCGTACCGTTAGGTTAAGTCTACAATCTCACAAGAACCCACACAAGCAAAGGTCTGTGATCCTGCTGTATTGTCTTCAATCTCATACTCTGACAGCTTAGACCAATCAATAGACTTGGGCATCAGAGCAAGAGCGGCTTCATAAGTCTCTTTGTCGCAATCCTGATAAGGTGCCTGCTGGTATGTATGCTCCCTGAATGGCAAGAACGACACACCTGACATCTCATCGAAGTGGGTATAGACAAAGGCACCTACCTCAAACCACTCATCTTTCTTCACGTTAATCGTAACAGAGGGCTTGTGTTCGCACCAGTGACGCTGATAGGCCAGCCACATCTCGAGCTGTTCGATAGCTGTAAGATCAGATGTAACGACAGCCTTGTTAGGGGCCTTTACTGGGAAACTAAACACAACAGTCTGATCAGGCTTAAACACATCTGGTTCATTAGGGATACCTTGATCCTTCATAAACTGCGTCAGAGGGTCTTTAACATCACCACGAACAGTACGGATGTAGTAAGGGCTGTGACGAGCATGGATACCAGATGCACTGTCAACCAACTGAGAGACCGTGCCACTTGGCTTGACACAGGTAATAGCAGCAGAAACAGGGATGCCAAGGCGCTCAGACCACTCAGCATTAGTAGCAACAGCAATGGACTTAAGGTGCTCAAGTGTACTCTCCAATCCTTTGTTTTTTGTCGTCATAAGTGGGTTATCCATAATACCAGTAATGGACACACCCAGCAAGCGTTCTTCTTCTGTGTTCTTCTGCCAAATCTTACGCAAGTAGGGGAAGTGCGTGTAGGTTGACTGAATTGTCCCAAGGATAGTTGCAAGACGAACCTTACGCTCCAAACTCTCGATAGTGTCTGTAGCACGAACCACAACCTCAGTCAAGTTGCAGAACTGATACGGACGCAAGATGATCTCGGAGCAAGGATTCGTCCCAAAGTCCCATTCTTCTTTTGGTGGCCCCGTACGTTTACCATTCTCATCAACCCATGTGACCAAAGCACCAGGAGAAACGCCCTTGTAAACCTCACGTCGTCCATTCTTAGCTGCCTGCTTCTTAGATGCTTGACGGTTAAAGATACCACGCTCACCTGAACCACTCTCTACCAGAGCCATCCACTCACGCATAAAGGACAGGCTGTCAGGCTTCTCAGTGTAGCTTACAGAGTTGTTAGCCAATGCCCGCTGTGGGTCGTTCTCCCACCATGAACCACTCTTAGCGTGACGCATACGATCATCTGACAAGTTGCTGAGAGAGATCATAGCAGAGCGACGAACGCCTCCTACGACAACAACCTCACCAATCTTACACATGATGTCGTGACACTCAATAGAAGACAGCTTACGCCCCTTAGCTTCTGCAAAGACACGGACGACAAAGTTAAACAAGTCAACCAATGGCGCTGGACCTGATGCACGACCACCAAAGGTCTTGAGCTTTGCACCAGCAGGGCGAACAGCAGACACGTCCCACTTAGGAATCTCACCGGAGTAAAGTAGGGCGATAATCTGGCGAAGTGCCTTAGCCCAACCCTCTTTGCTGTCCTTTACCACAACTGTTGTGGCACTCTTAAACAAAGCCTCTGGAACCTCTGGCAACTTACTAATGAACTGACGCTCTACAGAGAACCCTACACCAGTGCCACAGAGCAGGATGAACATAGCTTCATCGAAGGACTTAGGGTCGTCTACAGGCAGGTAGGAGCAGTTGTAACCTGCTGTGTTGTCTCGGTTAAACGCAGGACCAGATGTCATCAAGGCCCGCATACTGGGCATTACCTCAAGCCCAAGGATAGCCTGTTCAAGCTCATCGAGTGTACGGAGGCAGTCACTTGCAAGCTCAGGGGCAGGAACGTTTGACAATTTAGGGACAACCACATTGCTCATGTAACGTCCAACAGTCTCGGACCAAGTTTCTCGTCGTCCCTCATCATCAAGCCATCGTGCATAGCGAGATTTGTGAATAAACTTCATGTAATCTGTCATGCCGTAGTTATCGTTGTCAGCCATTTATTGTTCTTTCTCATTTGTTTCATCTAGTCGTTTCATCATTCCGTCAGGGACATCTAGTGCCTCTAACTTAGCCTTGGCCCTGTCGTAGTCAAGCTCCCCTTTGTGGTATTGATTGATTACACTGTCCGCAACTATTAGCCATGCTGGTATAACCCCACTCCAACTCATACTAGGTCGCTCAGGTCAACTTTAGGGTAATCCAGATTCTTCATGATCTTACCGTCAGCACGTCTTTGGACAGTCCCATCTGGTTGGATACAACGACCCATGTTATTCTCATGTACCCGTAAGGTAGCCTCCATCAAGTCCCAACCCCTTGCCCTTGCATAACCAAAGATAACGTATGTCAGGTCGGCAAGTTCCTTAAGTTCTTTCACAGCAGAACCTGAGTTAAAATACTCATGGTGCCATTCATAGTATTCTTCCCGCATCAGGTTGGCAGACAGTTGAGGATCAGTAGCCTGTCCCATGGTCTTGGCAAAGTCGTCTGCCATCTTTGGGATAGATGAGGTGTCGTCTTTCTTATTGTAATAGGCATAGCCCATTGCTTCCATATCTTCAATAGTAATCACATCGTTCTCCTTTGTCCGCAGGTCACATTGTCCTGCCATAAAACTCTGTTGTCGTGGTAGGTGGCATATACCCATCGAATAGATACCAGCAGCAATTATCTTTCCCTACGCTCTTACTATCCTCAATCCACTTTACTCGACCTACAGACACTACCTTAACACAATAGGTCATGTAAATAGCTGATTGCTTAGTGTGCATCCAATCTGCATCGAACAACAACCAAGTAGGACAAGTGTTTATCCAATGTTCTATGAACGGATGCAAGAACTTTCTATCCCAAGGTGGGTTTGTAATACAGAAGTCAACGACACCCTGTTCCCCCATGTACAGACTTAGAGCATCATGCTTGAAGATGTCAGGGGCTTGTGGCTCAATATCAGACTTGAACAAGCACTCCCCATGACCGTCAGTCAGCTTTGTGATATGATCCACTAACCTACCATCACCAGCACAAGGCTCTACATAATCAAATGCGTAAGGCAAGTGCGGGATCAGGGGTTCTACAGCTTCGATGGGCGTGGGATAGTAGTCACGTTCGATCCTGTCAAAACCACTGCTACGCTTTCCCATATAGTTCACTCAGTCGCTTGAGGGAAACAAACTCAGGGTCGTAAACACCATTGCAGATGTTACGCTTGATTACAACCCCTTTCCACCAGTCTAGGTTAGCTTGCCCAGCCCATGCCTCTTCTGCACCCTTGTAGCACCCTACCACAAGACCGATAGCACCAGCAGCATCCTTGAACTTCATGTCACGCTTATGTGAGTGACCACAAGTAGAACTCTTGAACCTCAACGCAAGTAGTGAATTAGCAGGGTGCAGACCACTCAGTGCTGTCCCATAATTACCTGAACTAAAGTAATGAGCATAAGAGACACCATCATACTCAGCAATGGCTGGGGCTGAATTGTGATACTCATGGTATTCATCAAACCAGTAATTAGTCTGCAAGTGCGAGAATGAGATGCCATACTTGGACCCTTCTAGTCGTGGGTCGTGAGCAAGGGCTTTCTTGATACGGTTCTCGTGGTTCCCCTCAAATCCAAAGTAGGCTGGTTGCTTACGTCGATGATACTTGAATTGCCAACGCATACGTTCCATAGCGTCATTGTAAACCTCAATATCCTTCTCGTAGGACTGACTGACGATAGCCTGTGGGTAACGTGTGTCATAGGAGTTTAGAGACTTCATATCGGCCCCATCCCCCAAGTCAACGACATAATCAGGTTTAAGGTCGTATAGGAACTTACCTAGTATCTCGAACCTGTCGTTATTGACCTGCGGGTCTGTATGTGCGCAGCTAAAGACTACGGCGACTCGACCTGATGTATTATTTACTGGCAATTATAGACTCCTTTAATTTCCCAATCAACTCTGGGTCATCTTTAAGTAGCCCTAGGGCGATATTGCAACTGTGACATAGGCCACCTCTAACCTTACCTGTGGTATGACAATGGTCTATGTGAATACCTTTACCTACCTCACCATAGGAGCCACAGACTTCGCAGGGTTTAGACCTAATCTCTTGTACCTCCTCCACGGTTATACCATATTTAATGGCCGCCCTGTTCAGCTTTATACGCGCTGCGTTTTCTCTGTAGTAGGAGTTTGTTTGGGGTTTGATAGTGTCTTTGTTAGACTCGTAGTATGACTTATTCCGTGTTTTGATAGACTCTAGGTTATTTTCGTAGTAAGCCTTAGAGGACTCTTTTCTCGTACCCCTTAGTTTCTCATTTCTACATTCTTTGCAGCTATGCCTAACGCCTGAACCTACCCCATTGTGGTAAGTTGAATAACAGCTGAGGTCCTTTTCTTTATTACACTTCTTACAGACTTTCATAATTAAGGTCTACCTTACCTGTCATATTAGTCTAACTCCAATAGTGTGACTTTATTGTCACAGTCTCTTTGTATCCCAGAGGGCATCTCCGTAGCCTTTCTTGTAGGCGTCTTGAGCCTCTTCCT
>Ga0209953_1000304_pt1 | contig 18459 bp, 22 predicted proteins | sample SalPonred_H2O_MG_FD_185713 | JGI IMG/M metagenome (GOLD analysis project Ga0209953, IMG submission 185713) | Salt pond water microbial communities from South San Francisco under conditions of wetland restoration - Salt Pond MetaG... | ecosystem: Environmental > Aquatic > Non-marine Saline and...
CTGTCAAAGCGGATGACTCCTTTGAAAAACAAACAACTTTTCGGATATTCATTAGGAAAGAGAGAGAAGATCGCTCCCTCGGGAAAAGCATTGCCTCTCCAAAACTCAACGTCCGCAACAGCTCAGGTTAAAGATGTGGTGAAAAAAGTCATAGACAACCACCGAGATGTCCTAATTGCTCTGCGAGACCGCTAATTGCTCGACCCCAAATTCGTTATTGCGGTTCACGATGAAATTATCGATGAACTAGGTGGGCTACCTGGGCTTGCCGGTGGGGGTGCTGGCGCAGTTGAGGCGGCGTTATTCCGAGTAGAGATGCACGCCCAATACGCTGACTTGGACGATGTATTTGGAATTGCCGGGTTATATGCGGAAGCGATTGCCCGAGGCCACGTATTCAATGATGCGAACAAACGAACCGCCCTTACCTGCGCTCTGAGCTTCCTTTACAGCGAAGGAATTGACATTCCCGATATCCCAGAACTCGAAGAGGTCATGGTGATGCTCGCATCGGGTGATATATCTGGTGAAGAGTTTGCTAATTTCCTAAACGCCGTTTGGCAAACTTGCAAACAGCCGCCAGCCGGCTAGAAACCGATAAATCCGCAGCGGATGCAAACATTAATACCGCCAACTATTAGTCCAAGGCAAAGGTCGGATCAAACTTGTCCGTACTGTTCACGCAATTTACGCTTGTAGAGTTTCCCTGTGGCCGATCGTGGCAATGAATCGTGGAATTCGATGCTACGTGGGCATTTAATCGGTGAAAGTCGTTCGCGGCAAAAGGCAATCAGCGTTTCGGCCAGTTCTTTGGACTGACTTTGCGGACAGACCAATTGCACAATCGCCTTCACCTCCTCACCATAATCTTCATTGGGTACGCCGATAACAGCGGTATCTAATACCGCCGGGTGACTAAGCAACACATCCTCGGTTTCCTGCGGATAAATGTTCACGCCGCCCGAGATAATGACAAAAGACTTTCGATCCGTTAGATAGAGATAGCCCTCTCGGTCAAGGCGCCCAATATCGCCAAGCGATGTCCACCCTCGAGCATTGGTGCAAGCAAAGGTCTTTTCCGGGTCGTTGTGATAAGCAAACTGATGACCGTTTTCGAAATAAATCTCACCTTCTTGTCCTGGCGCCAGCTCCTCGCCATTTTCATCACAAATATGCAAACGACCCAGCTTTGCACGCCCCACTGACCCCGGATGCGCAAGCCACTCGGCGCTAGTGATTGCGGTAAAACCGTTGTTTTCTGTGCCAGCGTAATACTCGTGAATGATCTCCCCCCACCAGTTGATCATTGCCTGTTTAACCTTAATCGGACAAGGAGCCGCCGCATGCACTGCCATTTTCATCGATGACAGGTCATGGCCTAGCCGTTGTTGTTTGGGCAGCTTCAAAAGACGTACAAACATGGTCGGCACCCACTGGCTGTGCGTAATACTGTGCTCTTCGATCAAACGAAGGGCACTCGACGCGTCAAAACGATCCATGATGTAAGCCGTACCCCCGACCCTGATCGTCACCATCGAGTGACGCAACGGTGCGGCATGGTAAAGCGGTGCGGGGCTGAGATAGCGCGTTTGACTGTCATATCCAAACAGCTGCGTGAGTAAATTAATCAACATACTTCGAGCACCGGGCTTGTCTTCAGGTAGCGGCCACTTGATGCCTTTCGGTCGCCCGGTGGTCCCCGAAGAATAAAGCATGTCTAGCCCTTGGTGCTCATCTGCAATGGGGGTTCGCGGCATGTCGGCACTTGCCACACACCAGTCAGCGAACTCACTGGTTGACGAACCCACGAGAAACGTCCTAACGGAACAGTGCGAGCAAAGCGCACGGACCATAGGCGCGAACCGGTCGGAGGCAATTAACAGGCGTGCGCCGCAATCCTTGAGGATGTAGGCGATTTCCGGCTCAGTCAGATGAGTGCTGATGGTGGTGTAGTAAACGCCAGCCCGATCGGCGGCAAAGCAAATTTCCAAGAACTCTCGTCGGTTTTCTATGAGGATGGCGATGTGATCCCCAATCTGGATACCAACCGATCGTAAGAGATGCGCACCTTGGTTAGCGCGAGTTTCAAGCTCACCAAACGTGACAGTTTCGCCGGTTGCACACATCACGAAAGCCGGCTTTTGCGCCGCAAAGCAGCGTGGTTGATAAGGGTGTGAGAAACAGGACATGGGCTTATTGCCTTTGACGCTCAGGCGCGCTCCATTGAACACTCACCCGGCAGTTTGTCGCACCAAAAGCCATCAAAAGGGCAGAACCGTAGCTTGCAGAAAAGACTGTTAGACGTGGAGAATCCATGTGTTGAACCAGCACCGAGTCAAGATTGTGAACGCTAAAACTGAATGACGGTCTTGCCAAAATATCCACCTGCATGCTGGTGATCAAGTGCTGCCTTAAGTTGTTCAAAAGTGAATGTCTTGCCGATGATCGGTCGCACCTCGTGTTGTGCCATCGCAGCTAGCATGGCTTCAAATCCGTCGCGGTGACCCACCGTGACCCCCTGCAAGCGCACCTGGCGGGCAACAATCAAACCCAGTGAAGCCTCCATGTTGATCCCTGAAAGCACACCGATCATGGACAGCGTGCCACCGGGCCGCACAGCACGCAACGACAGGGGCAATGTCTTTGCACCACCAAGTTCGATGATGTTGTCATAGCCGCCACGATCGGCCGTAATCGCACGGCTCGCACGTGCCCAATTCTCTGTCTCGCTGTAGTTAATGGTCTCGTGTGCGCCCATGCTGCGAACCCTCTGCAGCCTCTCATCACTAGACGAAATCACAGTCACGTGAGCACCCTGTATTTTGGCAAATGCCAAAGCGAAGAGCGCCACCCCACCAGTGCCTTGAATTAAGACTTTGTCGCCAGCGCGAATTCGACCATGGGTAACCACAGCGCTCCACGCGGTCAAGGCGGCACAAGGCAAAGTCGCTGCTTCAGCATCGCTTAAATAGTCCGGCACACGAACCACGCCCTGCTCGGACAGACAAACGCGATCGGCCATGACACCGTCAAGAGGACCGCCTAGCGCCGAGGCCAACCGTTCTGGCGAGGGCTGCCCTGAAGTCCAGTTCTGAAAATAGGTCGGGCAGACTCTGTCACCTACCGCAACGCGGGTGACACCATCACCCAGCTCAACCACTTCGCCTACACCGTCCGATACCGGGATCAGAGGAAGTTCGCCGGTCGCCTGACCGTAACCACGTTGCGGTACGATGAGATCACGTGCATTGATCGATGCCATGCGCATGGCGATCACGACTTCGCCAGGTCCAGGCCGCGGTTCAGGACGATCACTGAGTTTGAGGTTGTCTAAACCCCAGTCGCCCTCGATCTGAAAAACTCGCATGGGTCATGTCTCCGATTTGCTTTCGCGACCAAGGGCTGTTCGTGTCAACCGATTGCGCAAAAGGTTAGTGGCACCATCAGTCAGGCCGGCTATCTGGGCGGCCGCAAGATGGCGGGTGAAACAATGCTCTGGTCGCAGTCCCTCTGCGCCCATTGCATGTAGCAGGGCCGGCAAATGGTGCTGGCAGGTTTGGGTTGCGTGAACTTTGGCGCGCGCCGCGGCATCCCGGGCATCACCGCCACTCTCGATAAGTGTGATCGCCTGATCGGTCAAGGCTCGGGCCACACCGGCATCAACACAAGCGAGATCCAGCAGCTGTTGCCAGCTTGGATGGGCGTTAAGTGGTTTGCCAAATGTGTGACGCGTTGCACCATAGGCTTGAACCTCTTTGAGAGCTGCCGCAAGCATGGCGTTGCACATCGCAGCGACATAGGTTCGGGCTGCGTTAATTTCGCAAAGGATAGATTTGAAAGCACTACCGGGCGCGAGCAACAAACAATCATCGTCAAGCCGGACATCGTCTAGGACAAAACCACCCGTACCAATTGACGTTTGGGAAAAGGCAGCATCGATGCAATAACGCCGCACGCCCGGCAGACTTAGGTCAACGAGAAACCCACCGATATCGTTGACCGCCCCGGCCCGATAACATTTGGCAAAAACCATGGCAATTCCAGCGTGACGAGCGTTAACGATCCAGGTCTTCTCGCCGCGCAACTGCCATTGCTCATTGACTTGGGATGCCTGCGTGGTGATGGCGCCAAAGTCGGAACCGGCAAGCGGCTCCGTCAGCGCCGTGCAGGCACTAATATCACCGCAAAGCAGGCGCGGCAGATACCGCTCGCGCATTCGGTCTGGGGCCGAGAGGCTTAGACGCCATGCCACGTTGTGGGTATTAACCAGCGCCATGGCAAACCCAAAATCGACGGCCGCCAATATTTCGCAGGCTCGCACCAATGTGACAAAGCCAAAGCCTTGACCACCGTGCTTAACGCAAACCCTGGTTCCTATTAAGCCGATGGCCGCTGCCTCACGAAACAAGTCGGGATGGACCGCCTGACTCATAGACCAACCCGGGGCAGCTTGAGCCACCGTTGAGTTCGCGAAATGCTGAACCTTGTGCAGAAAGGTTTCGGTAGATTGCATCATGAGCGCCGCGCCAGAATACGGCGCCAAGCATCATCGACTAGGCCGACAATACCGCGTGGCATGAAGATAGTCGCCAATACCAGGGCCAGACCATAAAGAATCAAGCGGAAACTGTCGGCAAAGCGCAGATACTCAGGTAGGAACACGACAAAGAACGCACCAATCACCGGACCGGCAATCGTCCCCGAGCCGCCGACGATGACCGCCAAAATAGCGTCAAGCGACTGGGCCACACCGAAGATCTCCGGGTTGATAAAGCTCTGATAATGCGCATAGACCGCACCGGCGAGTCCTGCATACATGGCCGAGGCCACGAAAGCAAAAAGCTTGTATTTCCAGGCAGAGATCCCAATTGCCCCAACCAATGTTTCGTTCTGACGGACAGAGATCAGGATCTGACCAACACGCGATCGCACGATCAGCGCGGCAAGCCCTGTCATCAACACCGCAACGATTAACACGAAATAGTAATAAGTCTGACGATCGCTCCAGTCGAACCAGCCATCCTCCCCTCCCGGGGATGGGATGCCGGTAATCCCCCCCTCACCCTGCGTCAGTTCGTGCCAGTTCATTAGCACGATAAAAATCACCAGATTAAAGGCCAGAGTTACAACGGCAAAGTAGTGCCCCTTGACTCGTAAGCTCGGGTAACCGGTGATAACAGCAAAGATCGCCGTCACACATGGCGCCAACAATAGGGTTAGCCAGACCGGCAGGTCAAAGTGCAATCCAAGCAGCGTGCTCGAGTAAGCGCCGATTCCCATGAACCCTGCTTGCACGATCGACACATAGCCGGTGTAGCCCTGGATCAGGTTCTGTCCTTGGGCTGCGATCACCCAACAAAGTGCCAAGATTGACAGATGCAAGTAGTATTTGACTGTGATGACCTGGGGCAACAAGATAAAGCCGACCAGAGCCAAAGTCCAGAGCACCGCTTTGCGGTTGACACGCATTATGCTTTCCCCATCAAGCCCTGAGGGCGCACTAGAAGCACTAGGATCATCGCTAGAAAGGCAATTACATCCTTGTATGCGGAAGAAATAAATCCGGCAGCCAACGCCTCGGTGATGCCTAGTACCAGACCACCAACCACGGCACCGGGTATGGAGCCAAGCCCACCGAGAATCAAGACAGCGAAACCTTTGACAACCAGCCCTTCGCCTATACCGGGAGCGATGGCAAATAGCGATCCAACCATGACCCCGGCACAGACACCGAGCGCGGTCGAAATCGAGAACACCACAATCGGGATGGTGTTCACATTGACACCCATCAAGATCGCAGCATCTCGGTTTTGCGCCACGGCACGAATCGCCTGACCTGTTTTAGTTTTCTCCACAAAAATCGTCATGGCCCCGATCAGTACTGCCGCTGCGATGATCACATACAGACGCAGCTCGGGGATCGTTACACCACCTATCTCAAACACCCGACTCAGGTCAGTGGGAATTACCACTTGTTCATGCCCGAAGAACTCGAGGTTAAGGCCCTCAACCATCATGGTCAGGCCAAGGGCGACGATGAAAGCATTGATGTGACTGGCGTGGCGTACCGGTCGATAGGCCAGGAGCTCAATCAGTACGCCGAGCACCAACCCGACCACGATCGCAATCAGAATCGCAGCAAACAGCGGAAGCCCCCAGGTCACAACCAGAAAGAAGGTCAAGTAACCCCCGAACATCGAAACAGAACCATGTGCAAAGTGCGCGATCCCCAAAATGCCAAAGACCGTGGTCAAGCCCAAAGCGATCAGGACATAGACCCCACCGATTGCCACACCATTGATGATTTGCTGCAAGATTTCGATCATCTGAGTCATCCAAAGATGGCAGCGCCAGGTTCATTGGCGCTGCCGGGTTTTGCTAGTCGATGGTACTCAGATAGGAGGAGTAAGCTGCCGCGTCCGAGGGTAGATCCTGCACAAAAACCCAATTTCCGTCTTGCCACTGAAACGCCCCATTGGAGGTGTAGGCCTGACCGTTGACATCGAACATCTTGCCTTGCACAGGCAGGTACTGCATCACCACCTCATCAGGCACTTGCAATGAACGAAGGGCTTTGGCCACTGCAGCGACATCATCGACTGTGCCTGCAGACTCGATTGCATCTTTGAGCGCATAGGTCTGATCATAGGCATACGGTGAGCTAGGCGATGGAGCGATACCGTATTTCTCCGAGTAATTCTTGTGGTAAGCCACGCCGTTTTCGCTGGCCGACAAGAGTGTCAACTCGGTAGGCCGCAAGTCCCACACACCTTCCATCTGCTCGGGTGTCGCCACACGCAGGAACTGCTCTTCAGAACCACTAGTAAAGCCGTAACGCGGCACGTCAATGCCGAGTTCAACCGCCTGCCGATAGATAAAGGCAGCCGGCTCAACGTAGCCCACTACCAAAATGGCATCGGGATCAAGCTCTCGGATCTTAGTCAATTGCGGCGTCATGTCGCGATCCTTGAGTCCGAAGCTTTCACGTGTGATGATCTCACCGCCCGCCTTGTTGAGCTCTTTCTCGAAAGCATCAACGTAGCTGGCGTAGAAACCCACATCAAGTGCCCCAAGAACTGCGACCTTCTTATGCCCTTTCTCGGCCACGAAGGTTCCAGCCGCCGCACCGGTATAGTCTGCGGGAGGTCGGGTACGCACCAGATTAGGAATTTCGCGCGTCGTGATGGAACGCTCGGCAGCATTGCCCACGAGCATGACCGCGTCCTCACCTTCGATGAATGAGGCGACTGCACCGGTGGCACCCGAGCAGCAAAAACCAAGAATAAATTTGACGCCATCACGGTCAATGAGCTTGCGTACCGAGTTTGATGCTTCGGTAGGATTAGCCTTGTCATCATAGGCAATGACGTTCAACATGTAGTTGTCTTGACCTACTTTGATACCGCCGGCCGCATTAATCTCCTGCGCGGCCATCTTGACAGCATTGGCCTGAGGCAGGCCGTAGACCGCCGCACCACCCGTAAGTGCATCGCTTACGCCAATATCCAGTGTTTTTTCAGCAGCAAACGCTGCTGTACTCGCCAGCGCGATGGCTGCCGTCAAAGTTGCTAGTAATTTCATTTCAACTCCTCCTTTTTATATTTCTCCGTTTAGTGACCAAGATAGGCCTTGACCACCTCCGGATGTGATTGCAGCTCCTCTCCAGTACCGCTTAACACGATTTCACCAGCCTCAAACAGATACGCCCGATCCGCTAAGCGCAGCGCCATCAGCGAATTTTGTTCGACTAGCAAAATTGTTTTACCCATTTGTTTGATGCGGGCAATTGTGTGGGCCACTTCGGCAACGATTTTTGGCGCGAGCCCGAGCGAGGGCTCATCGAATATGCATAATTTCGGTCTGGCCATCAATGCGCGGGCAATGGCCAGCATTTCCTGCTCACCCCCCGAGAGTGTGCCAGCCGCCTGTTTAGCGCGCTCACGCAAAATTGAAAACATATCCATCATTTCGTCGAGATCGCTTGTTTGTTGATCATCGCTTCGCGCGTAGGCACCCATGCGCAGGTTTTGCAAGGTGGACATTTGCGCAAAGACTTGGCGACCCTCAGGACACATGGTGATGCCAGCCTTAACGATGGCATGTCCAGGCCAATTGGTGATGTCCTGACCGTCAAACTCAATCTTTCCCGCTTTCGCCGGAACCAGACCGCAAATTGCTTTTAGCGTTGAAGATTTGCCGGCACCATTGGCTCCAATCAGTGCGACGCACTCGCCTTGCCCCACTTCGAGGTCAATGCCGTGAATCACCTCGATGGGGCCATAGCTCACCCGTAGGTCGCTCACACGCAGCATCATGCTGTTTCCCCTAGATACGCGTCGATCACTTTCTTATCGCTGCGGATAACCTGGGGCGTACCCTCGGCAATCTTAGAGCCGAAATTCAACACGACAATGCGATCACAAATTTCCATGATCAACGCCATGTGGTGCTCAATGACGAGCACCGAAACTCCCCTCTGGCGCACTTGACGGATTAGTTCGGATAGCGTCTTGCGCTCATGGCTGACCAAGCCCGCAGCTGGCTCATCAAGTAACAAGAGCTTAGGGTCTGACGCTAACGCGGTTGCGATCATCAAAAACCGTTGCTCTGCCGCGGTGATTGTGGCGACCGGTTTGTGTGCAACAGCCAACAGCCCAGTTAATGTAAGAACATCTTCGACACGTGTAATGATTGCTTCGTCTTCTTCTGATCGATGCCCGAAGTCAAAAACCGATGACACCGGATGAGACTGCAGCGTGACATTGCAGCCTAGCGTGACCTGCTGACGAACCGTGAACTCGGGAAACACGCTGGCCGTTTGAAAAGTTCTTGCCAACCCTTTGGAGACGCGCTCGTATTCCGCAAGCCTCTCGATCTGAGTGCCGGCAAGTTCGATTGTCCCAGAGGTCGGAGGAAAAACACCAGCCAGCGTATTCACAGTCGTCGACTTGCCTGAACCGTTCGGGCCGATCAGACCGAGAATCTCACCCTCGCCGACTTCAAAGGATAAATCTCGCACAGCACGCACGCCGCCAAACGATTTGCACAAACCCTCTACCCGCAAAATTGCAGCTGTCAAGATTGCCTCCTTTGCCATCTTGGTCGACTACAAACCTAAAATAACCCCGCGTCGGACTGTCATAAAAATACAATGATTCGGGTGCAAGTTCGAATTTTTCGATATTATGAGTCACAAAAGCAGTTGTTCCATTCTATAGAAACTAGATCATGAAAATCAGAAATATCAAATCATTACAAGTATTTGGCGTTGTTTCTGAAGTTCAGAACGTTACCCATGCAGCTCAACTACTGAACATCAGTCAAAGCTCTGTGAGCTATCACATCAAAAAATTGGAAGCAGAGCTTGGCACTGTGCTGTTCAAGAGAACCACAGCTGGATTGCAACCCACGGAAATTGGACTTGTCTTAGCCGACCATGTGTCGCGCGGTTTGGCCACCATCAGCACCGGACTTCAAAAAGTTCTCAGCAGTGCAAGCTCAGTGCAACTTGCCTTGCTGCCTATGTTTGCTAGCCGCTGGTTATCACCTCGCCTAGGTGCACTGTTAGACACACACCCCGACCTACAGGTCGCCATCAAGAGCCATAACAATAATTATGCGTATATGGCCAACCCTAAAGATTTTGCCGATATCGGCATTCAATGGGGCCGCGGTAACTGGCCAGACTTTGACAGCACAAGACTCTGGCAAGAAAGCTTGGTAGTTGTGTGCAGCCCAGCCTATCTGCAGTCCCACCCCATTCGTGAGCCCTCGGATCTGGTTGACTGCACGCTTTTGCATGTCGATGACACGATCATGTGGCAAGAATGGTTTGCACACAGCGCAGAGCGACTATCAACGGGGCAATCACAAATGATGCTCCAAGACCGGCACTTTCAACTCAGCTCAACCATAAACGGTCTTGGGGTTTCACTGTTTGCTCACTGGGCGGTTCGGTCTGAAATTGAAAACGGTGCTCTGGTCAATCCGTTTGGCTGCAGCTTCGAGACGTCTTTTGCCTATTATCTGCTCGTGCCACGAAGCACAGAACCTTCTGCGGCGACACAGCAGTTCCGTGACTGGCTTATTAACATCAGTGGCGCAGAGGCTTGACAACCGTCCCACCAAGGGTGAGTCGCGCATGTCGGTTGGTTAGCCAAGCACTTTCGTTCGTTGTATCCGGTAGTCCCCACGTGCCAATCACGCCAATTCAATGGTCGCAGGTGAATCAGTAGAGACAGGCGCATTGCACCATGGATAAGAGTTCGTTACGTCACCAGTGATGATGCAGCTATTTCATTGGCATTTTTAGCGGTCGCCTGGTTTCTGAACAAAGTAGAGGAACTAGACGGGTCTTGCTATTGCCGGCGTGTTTGAGGCCATTGGAGCCATAGCAGCAAAGATGGGCTGAGGTTACACCACGCGGCCATGGGTATCATATTCGGCCAAGGCTTCATCCCATGTTGGAATTTGTTCAGCCTCATACCCATGCACCTTGCCCGTGGCAATCTGTGCAAACGCTCGCATGGATTTGAGGTGGACAGGTGATTTGCGATAAGCCTTCATGTCGGCTTCGCTGTCCCATACCGTCAGCGTGTGATGCGTTCCTTGTCGGGTTTTAGTGTCAACGAACCGCGCCCCTTTGGCCTTTTTTGCCGCACGAAAGGAAGGAATCGCTAATGCCCAAAAACGCAACCAACTGGCGATGCCCTTGGTTTGCAAACCTGTGACCGAGACATACATTGCAACCTCCATGATGGTGTTCGATTGAGATTACCGGAACTTAACTCAAGATCATCAAGAGCATGATGTGTTTATAAACTGATCGGGCAGACAAAAGAACAAAAATGCCCCGATTCACCGTCGGGCGTCCCCCCCCTGTCTCACAAAAGATGTCCCCTGCAGTTAACTTAGTTTATTAACCCTAGGGGCGGATGGAGAGATGCAATGCCATCCTATAGCGCACAGTTCAAAGAGCAGGCGGTTCGTCGTCTGATGGCACCAAACAGTCAAACGATTTCCATGGTTAGCCAGGATTTGGGTATCGCAGCCGCAACCTTGTATGCTTGGAAACGTAAATTTGAACTCAAAGGTTTCGTGGTGCCTGCTAAATCTTCTTCTCCTGACAAATGGGATATGAAGTCCAAGCTTGCGGCGATCATTCAGACGGCCTCGATGAATGAGGCTGAACGATCGGCGTATTGTCGAGAGCATGGGCTTTATCCGGAACAGCTTGATGCCTGGAAAGCTGCCATTGAATCAGCTGATGCGGTTGATGAACCCGTCAGCAAAGCCGCGGTTGCAGCTGAACGCAAGAAAAACAAACAGTTAGAGCGTGAGCTGCGCAAAAAGGAGAAGGCGTTAGCCGAGATGGCTGCGCTGGTAGTCCTGTCAAAAAAAGCCCAGGCCATCTGGGGCATCAAAGAGGAAGACTGATTCCTTTGGAGATGAAGCAGATGGCCATGACCCTGATTGATGAAGCAGTACAAGCCGGTGCCCGCCAAAGCCGCGCTTGTGGCGTGCTGGGTATTTCCTGCCGAACCCTGCGTCGTTGGCGTGCTGGCGTTGATGATCTTGGTGACAAACGGCGTGGTGCCAGTGGTTGCAGTAATCATGCACTGACAGACGAAGAAAAGGCTGAGATCGTGGCGGTGTGTAATAGCCCTGAATATCAAAGCCTGCCACCGTCGCAAATCGTGCCTGACCTAGCTGACAAAGGCCTGTACGTCGCATCAGTTGCAACCTTTTACCGTGTGCTGCATGACTTTAACCAAGCCAATCGCCGTGGCAAAGCAGAATCACCTAGAGTAGTGCCAAAGCCCAAGGCTTGGATGGCCACTAAGCCCAACGAGGTTTGGTCGTGGGATATCACCTTCCTGCCGACCTGCATTCGAGGGGTGTTCTTGCGGTTGTACATGATCGTTGATGTCTTTAGCCGATTAATAGTGGCTTGGGAGATTCACGAAGATGAGAAGTCTGAGCATGCCTCTGTACTGATTGATAAGGCGTGCCTTAAATACGGTATCAAACGAGATCAGCTGGCTTTGCATTCCGACAATGGCAGCCCGATGAAAGGTGCCACCATGCTGGCAACACTACAGCGGCTCGGTGTCGTACCGTCATTTAGCCGACCATCGGTCAGTGATGACAATCCGTACTCCGAGTCACTGTTCCGGACCTTGAAGTACAGCCCAGCCTATCCCAGCAAGCCATTCGCTGACATTGATCAAGCGCGTCAGTGGGTACATACGTTCGTAAACTGGTACAACAACGTACATCACCACAGTGGCATCAAGTTCGTAACACCAGCACTGCGGCACAGCGGTCAGGACCAGATCATTCTGCAAAACCGCCAGTCAGTTTACGAGGCTGCTAAGCTTGCAAGACCGGATCGGTGGAGAAACCGGCCAACCCGTAATTGGGATAGACCAGAGCAGGTTTGGCTTAACCCGCCAAAAGAGCACTACAACGACCAAGCGGATTTAAAACGCGCGGCATGAAATTCGGACAACTTTCGTGAGAAGCACCGTCCCTGATTTACTCCCACTCAGTTGTCACCCGATGGTCGCAAATGATTTGATCCGTTCATCTTGCATGACACGAGCCGGTAAGCCGACTAGCCAAAGCAGCCTGCAATAAAAAAACCAAAAGACGACCCAAAAATCAAAAAAGCAGCTGTCAAAGTCCCGTTTTGGGACTATAATTTACACACATGAGAATCATCGCACTGTCTACGCTAAAAGCGTTCTGGGAAGATAACCCGGAATATCAGGACGCCAAGGAGTCAACATTGGCTTGGCACCGTCATACCTTACATGCCGACTGGCGGTCACCTGCCGAGGTAAAGCAGGACTTCAGGAATGCCAGCATTCTTAAAGATGGCCGAGTGGTTTTCAATATCGCGGGGAACAAATATCGACTGGTTGTTTGGATCAATTATGCCTATCGAGTCGTATACATCCGATTTATCGGCACCCATGCGCAATACGACATTATTGATGTACAAACCATTTAACTGCCGGAGGATTAACCATGGACATCAAACCGATTAAAACTGATGCCGACTACCGTGCGGCACTGAAAGAAATTGAAAGCCTGATGACGGCTGAGCCAGACACCCCAGAAGGCGAAAAGCTTGATGTCATGGTCACGCTGATTGAGGCTTATGAAGCCAGGCATTTTCCGATGGACTTGCCCGACCCTGTTGAGGCGATCAAGTTCGAAATGGAGCGTAGGGGTTTAGGCGTAAAAGACCTGGAGCCGATGATCGGCAAAAGCAATCGCGTGTACGAGATCCTTAATCACAAACGCTCGCTGACTTTGAAGATGATCTGGAAACTCCACGAAGGCTTGGGTATTCCGGCTGAGTCGCTGATCAAACCACCACAAGTGCATGCCTAATCAAAATCACAGCGCAGACAAATTTCATGATGTCTGAAGTGGACCCAGTTGTCTAGACAGAATCATTCCGAATTTAAGCTACGTCCATTTCTTCAACTGCAGCGGAGCAGCGCTGCCCTGTTTGCTCTTGGGGTGAATCCCCCGTTGAGCGTAGCGAAACGGGGGATTCACCCCGCGCGTCGCTGAAGTGGTCCGGTATGCTGGCGCCACCGCCTTGACCGCTGGCGTAGACAGCATCAGGGGTTTGGTAACCCAGTGATTGATGCGGCCGCTCTTCGTTGTACAACGAGAAGTAGTTGGTTAAACCAACCATCAGTTCTGCTACGTTGCTGTAGCCCTTGAGGTACACGTCCTCGTACTTCACATTGCGCCACAGCCGCTCAACGAAGATGTTGTCTAGGGCACGCCCACGGCCATCCATGCTGATCTGTATGCCTTGCCGGTTGAGCACCTTCGTGAATGCGTCGCTGGTGAACTGTGAGCCCTGATCGCTGTTAAAGATCTCTGGGTTGCCGTAGGTTTGCAATGCGTCTTCTAAGCAGTCAACACAGAAGGATGAATCCATGCTGTTGCTAACCCGCCATGACAGCACCTTGCGGGAGTACCAGTCAATAATGGCCACCAGGAACACAAAGCCCCTGGCCAGCCGAAGTAGAGTAAGAGACGGGGCGTAGTCGAACTATTTCCCCGCCTCTCCTCTCCGAACCGGACTTGCACCTCTCAGCGCATCCGGCTCTCCATTGAAACGTTGCCCATGGCAAAGGCAACATCGGCATAGCGCGACTCGACGGTGCTTCTGGTCTCATCACGCAGGATATATGGATTTTCCGCCGGCGAACGCCACCGGAATTGCCCCTTACGACTGGTAACGAGGCGCCGAAGCGCCACGGTCCCATACCAACCCCGACTATTTTGACCTTTTAGAACCCACGTTTTAGCTCGCCCGGGTTCTGGCGCACGGACACCGCCACTCATTAAAGAAGTGAAGCCGCAACGGTATTTACGTGCTAGCCAGTAGCTGAACTTCCAGAAGACAGTTCGGTCGAGCTTGCTAAACATGGTAGCTGTGTAGTCAGTGTATTGATAGAAAGCAGCCCATCCGGCAAGTTGCCGATTCAGGCTCTCCAATAAATCCATCTTGTTCATGCCGTAATTGCCCGACAGTTGTTTGACAAGCCGCTCGGCAAACCCCCGATACTTCTCCCAAGGAATCGTGGTCACAGGTCGCATTCGACCGCGTGGACCACGCTTGCGGATGATGCGGTGACCAAGAAAGACGAAACCGTCATTCACATGCGTGATATGAGTTTTCTCCATATTCAGCGTGAGTTTGAGTTCGCCTTCGAGAAACTCACGGCATGCTTGACGTACTGTCTCAGCATGTTCGCGAGTGCCCTTGACCACAATCACAAAGTCATCCGCATACCGACAATAGGCAACTGCTGGTTTCCATTGTCGGTTTTCTCGCACCGCAATAGGACGTTGCTTGAGAATGCCGAAGTTCCACGCCCACCGGTCTTTGCGCACTTTCTTGCTGAGGTAGTTGCCTTCCATCCAAACATCGAACTCATGCAGCATGATGTTGGACAGCAACGGTGAAATAACCCCGCCCTGAGGAACTCCCTCGCTTGCAGCACGAAATAGTCCGCGATCAACGCATCCTGCTTTGATTAACTTCCAGAGCAAATCAAGGAATCGTTGATCGGCGATTCGTCTGCGAGCTCCCTTCATAAGAAGGCGATGATGTACAGTATCGAAGTAACTGGCGAGGTCACCCTCAATAACCCATCGCCCCGATACGCTATGTTCACCACCATCTTGTAATTGGAACTTCACCGTCCGAATCGCGTGATGCACGCTACGGGCTGGTCTAAAACCATATGAAGCCCTGTGGAAATCACTTTCCCATATCGGCTCCATGGCCATCAACATAGCCCGTTGCACAATACGATCCCGTAGGCTCGGAATGCCAAGTGGCCTGAGTTTGCCATTTGCTTTTGGTATGTATACGCGCCTTGCTGGCAACGGTCTATATGAGCCCGTTAACAGTTCGTCGCGCAGCGTCGCCAATTCATATGGAAGGTTTGCTTCCAATGTGATTTTGTCAATACCATCTACGCCTGGCGTGCGAGCTCCGCTGGAAGCCAGCGTAATTCGAGCCGCCTCACTCAGCCAATTTCTGTCGGCAATCAGTCGCAGGAGTCGATCGAACTTGCGTTCTTTGTTCTCCGTTGACCATGTTGCCAGTTTGCTTTGCATTTCACTGATTATCAAAGGTCTTCACCTCACTACGGTCAGTTAATCAACCAAACAAACCATTTCAACTGCCCCCCTTTGCCATGTGGTCGGCTTTCCCGACCTCGGACTACTACGGGGGCTCCGCCAGCCTACACATCATCGGGGGCACACTCCCTTAACATCTGTGCAAGCCTTCCCCAGTTCACATGCTGGACTCAACACATAGGCGAGGTTGCCTGTCGCAGTCTTTACCCTTGCTTGCCGCAAGTCGTCGCAAACACCCCGGTCTAGCTGTGCGCTCCCCGTGGTTCCGGAATATCTGACTTACATTTTCAGACAGTCTTCGTGATGCAGGACCGTATGTGTGCCCGACATCAGTTCGCGTCCTGCCCATAAAGTGGTGTGGGCAGGGGTGACATTTCAACCCTCAGATGCGTTAAAACAGGTTCGTGTTCCTCAACCGTCCTATGCTCAGCCTAGAGACTCATCTTGGCGTAACCACTTCGCCGCAAGCCCCGTTTCCCACGGACTACGTCACCTTGTTAGTGTCAACAAGTCACCGCCGCTTCGGCTCACTTTCTCTCACAGCAGAGAAAGGGCATACCCCGGAACTAAAACGTTACCGTCGCCGGGTACTGCATTCCAAACATGCTCAAGCAGCTTCACCCCCATGCTGGCGGGCCACGCTGGCTGGGCGTACTATAGGTAATGTCTGTACTCCAGACCTGATTGGGTCTGACGACTGTCAAACCCCTCAGGAGGTACGGGTACACCTTGTGCTCAGGGTGCTTCTGGCTGGTGTTGGGGCCCGGGGCCATGCCAGCCAAGCCCATGAGCCTCATGAGGCGTTGCACCCGTTTGCGGTTGACCTTAATACCTTGACCAAACAAGTGAACCACCATGCGCCGACTGCCGTAGAACGGATACTTGGTATATGCCTCGTCAATCAGTCGGCACAAGTGCGTGTCATCCTCAACCATCGGCTTGACGCTCTGGCGGTTGTACCAAGTTGCCCGGCAAACGCCTGCTAGCTCGCATTGCTTGGCCAACTTGATTTTGTCTGATGGATCGATCCAACTCATTCTGCTGTCCATGCTTATAGTCCGGACTTTTTTTTAAGCCAATCGAGCTCCATTTTCAGGCGCCCAATCTCACCGTACAGGGCCTCCTCGCTGGCGTGCTCGGCTGGCTTTGGACCGCGCTTAGTGGCAAAGACATTGCCTGCGTTATCAAGGAACTCTTTTTTCCACTGCCGAACCATCATCGGGTGCACGTCAAACCGTTGAGCAATCTCATTGACCGTTGAAACGCCTTTGACTGCCTCTAGTGCCACCTTGGCCTTGAAATCGGCGCTGTGGACTTTCCGTTTACCTGTTGCCATGCCATTGTCCTCCTTGGACAATAGCTTAAACCGGTGTCTAAAAATCAGGGGCCACTATAGTCTGTGCTGTCGATTCGAGTGATGGACCGTGGCAGCGGGGATTGAATAAAGACAGCGAGAAGTAGAAACAAATACCTAGGACTTTCACACTACAGCAATGCGACAGAACAATCCACGTAACGTTGGCTGTGTTTCACTCAGGTAGCTTGACGGTGCACCTTCCGTCCTAATCGGCACCGACTGTCTAAGCAAAGCCACTTAGGTTTCAGTGCGAATTTTTTCGGGCAACCAGGCGACCATTTAAGACGCTATCGGTGTCACGCAACGACCCCCCCAAGCTACCCATTGCTTTTGGGTCGGACAATGATCACCTCGAGACCCGCCGCCTCGAGATCTGGAATCAAGTCTGCGGGGGGAATGCGCGTGAGCTTGCCGTCGCGCGTAACGATAAGATCGGTATTGAACCGAACCGCATCGATTTTGGCTTGAAGCACGCCAGCCTCAAAAGCTTTGAGAATGTTACGCTCAGTTTCAGCCCTGTTAGGCCGTTTTTTCTCAACCATCGATTGAACGTTCCCCGGATGACAAAACCATAGTTGTATCATTTGCGACTAAAACACAACACACATTGGCTATGTCTTTGTAGATGCTCTCAAAATTCCTCCATCCGGCAGCAAATCGTCTTCGAGTAATGGTTACGAGACATAACAACAATATCTCTTCAAAACTGCTTGGGCAAACCTGCCTGTTTCAACACGGCGTTTGCCGTGTGGCGCGATTTAATTTTGCTGTCAACTGGAAATCTGACTTTGGTGATCGGAGAGTACCAGATGTCGTGATCGCCCTTGCCAGGACGCTCAAAGTAGCAGCCAGCCTGTGAAAGAAGCCGCTTGAGCTCAACAGAAAAGTTACTACCCATTTAATGCAAGTTTCTTTGGGTGACAGAGAACTTGCGGGCTAAAAGTTCGAATGGCACCTCTTCAACATTTAGGAATCCGTTTAAATCCAACAACTCAGGTATCAGAGCCTCTAACTTGACCGAGAGGGATTCCAACGTATCAGCTTCTGTGACCAGTCCTGGCACATCATCTGATGTTGCTACCCACACCTGGGCTTCATCATCCCATTCTGCACGAACAAAATATATTTTTTGCATTAAATCTCTCCAGACTTGTTCAAATGCGTACCCTAAGCTTGGCAAACTAAAACCATTACGTATTCCACGAGCAGAACTTAGAAAAATTTCCCTAGCCTACGCTTTTTCTAGATACGACAACATAGAAAAGTCGTTAGAAAAGCGTCGACACACCATCACTCCCACTCAATGGTCGCTGGTGGCTTGGTCGAGACGTCGTACACCACACGATTGATACCCTTGACTTCATTGATGATGCGCGAAGATACCTTTGAGAGCAATTGGTGTGGCAGTGGTGCCCAGT
>Ga0209953_1000305_pt1 | contig 18437 bp, 17 predicted proteins | sample SalPonred_H2O_MG_FD_185713 | JGI IMG/M metagenome (GOLD analysis project Ga0209953, IMG submission 185713) | Salt pond water microbial communities from South San Francisco under conditions of wetland restoration - Salt Pond MetaG... | ecosystem: Environmental > Aquatic > Non-marine Saline and...
GAAGGGCTACGGCTTCATCGCCCAGGCCGACGGAGGACCGGACGTATTCGTCCACTACTCGGCGATCGAGGCCGACGGCTACCGCTCCCTAGAGGAGAACCAGCTCGTCGAGTTCGACATCGTCCAAGGACCGAAGGGTCCGCAAGCGGACAAGGTTCGTATGTCCTGAGCTGACGCCAGCGTCAGTATCGACAGAAATACGACGAACTTCGATGAGGGCCCCACCTTCGGGTGGGGCCCTCATTCGTGTTCTGGCAGGCCCTCAGGCACACTGGAAAACATGGCCGACGACGACATCGAACGTCTCCTGCGTGAAGTGAACGCGATGAACGACCCTTCCGCTGCTGGGCAGCGCAGTCCGGAACGGGCATCGGCATCGAGGCCTCCCGCGAGGAAGGACGACTCCTCCGGTGGTGGGGCTGGAGGCCGGTTGGCTTTCGCCGTGGGTTCTGGTGTGGTGGTCGGTGCGCTAGGGGCTGCCGCCGGAGCCATTTTGATCGTGTTGCCGTTTATTGGTCCCGTCACCACCGGAGTCGGAGCCGCTTTCGGTGCTTTCGTGGCGACGCTCGTCGCTGGCCCGCCGCGCTGGTTCTCTTCCTGAGCCTTGCACCTTCACCCGGTCGAATCGGGCACCTTCGGGGCGGAGATCCCTTGAATACCCACCTTGGCCGCCGCAGCCTTCGCCCAGTTCGGCCATTGGATCGGCGCCGGACGCGGTGGTGCCTTCGCGCCATGGATCTGTGCCTCGATAGCACCGCCGATGAGGATTCCCATGAACACTAGGTAGAACCACAGCAACAACACGATCGGGGTACCGAAGGCGACGATCGCGGCACCGACGGTGTTGGACAAGGAGGTGTACAACCCAAATACCGCGCTTGAGCCGAGCATCCACAGCGTCGCGAACAGCACGCCCCAGGACCTGATCTTCAGTCGTGCGGGTGTATCCGGCAAGAACTTCAAGACCAGACCACAAATAGTGAAAGCCACGAGCGATAACGCCGTCCAATTGACGACCCGGACTCCAACCAGCCGTAAGACGTCAGATAAACCCAGAGCGTCAAAAATCTGCGGTAGTAATTGCAGAACAAGCAGCAATGCGACAACGGTGATCATCCCGCCAAGAGCCACGAAGGCCGAGAACCCGCGATCGACCAACCCGTGCACCCGATCCGGCGCTCCGAAGATCCTGGTGAGCGTGGCACGCAGGCCGTAAACCACCCGCGAGGAAACGTAGACAGCAACAAAAAAGGACACGATGGTGGTGATGGTGAACGCGCTCGACGTGCCGCGATCTGCCAACTCCACGAGTGCTTTCGTCGTCGGCTCGAGGGATTTCAGCGTGTCCGGGCTGCGGGCGAACACCTCCTGGATGGCCGTTTGCACCTGGCTTTGCGTCAAGAAGGCGCCGGCAAGAGCGCCGATGGCTAGGGCTGAGGGAGCTAGCGCGAAGAAGACGTAGAACGAAAGCCCTCCCGCAACGATGCTGCCTCCGACTGATGAATAGCGAAGCATCACTGCCTGTCCGAACGCGATCAACTCCTTCACACGCTCAGACACCGGAACATCATTGCGCACGCGCGCGCTGATAGCCTGACGCTCCCCTCAGCCCCCGTAGCTCAGGGGATAGAGCGCCGGTTTCCGGTACCGAAGGCCGCAGGTTCGAATCCTGCCGGGGGCGCATGGATTCTCCGCAACCGCGTTTCGCGCAGGTTCCTAGGAGTTTGTATCCAGGGATCGTTGCCGTCTTCGTTGCCCTGTTGCTGATCTCCAACATCGGCGCGGTCAAACTGATCGAGTTCGGGCCCTTCATCACCGATGGTGGTGCTTTCCTTTTTCCTTTGGTCTACATCGTTGGAGATGTTCTGGCCGAGGTGTACGGCTGGAAGGCGGCCCGGAGAGCCATCGTGCTCGCTTTCGCGATGTCCGCGCTGGCCGCACTCACCTTCTTCCTCGTCCAGATATCTCCGCCAGCCGAGGCGTGGGAGAACCAAGCGGCCTTCGAGGCGGTGCTTGGCTTCGTTCCGCGCATCGTGCTTGCCAGCATCCTGGGGTTCTTGGTGGGCCAACTCCTCAACGCCTACGTACTGGTCTGGATCAAGCGACGCACTAAGGAGCGCAAGTTATGGGCCCGCCTCCTTGGCTCCACCGTGGTTGGGGAACTAGCAGACACCGTCGTGTTCTGCACCATCGCGTTCTACGGGGTCATTACCGGCGGCGACTTCATCACATACGTGGTCGTCGGCTTCGCCTACAAGACTGCCGTCGAAGTGCTCCTGCTACCGGTGACTTATCGAGTTATCGCTTTCGTGAAGAGGCGCGAACCCACCTACGGACTCGCACTGACGGCCTAAAGCGGGTAGCGCGCAAGGAACTCGTCTCGGAAGGCGACGTACTCCCCCACCTCGATTGATCTCCGAATGCGATCGACGAGCGAGACGATGAAGTGCTCGTTGTGGATCGTTGCCAAGGTCGCAGCGATCGACTCCTTCGCCTTGAACGCGTGGTGCAAGTAGGCGCGGGTGTAGTTGCGGCAGGTGTAGCAACCGCATTGCTCATCGACCGGGCCGAAGTTGCGTCGGTTTGCGCTGGTATTCACATTGAATCGCCCATCGAAGGTGTACAACGCTGCGTTACGGGCCACCCGGGCAGGAGACACACAATCGAAGGTGTCAGCGCCGGACTCGATGGCGGTGAAGAAGTCCCGTGGTTCACCGATACCTAGCAGATGTCGAGGCTTGCCCTCAGGCAATTCCTCGCTCACCCAGCGCACGATCGCCGCCATGTTCTCTTTCTCGATCGCGCCCCCAATGCCGAACCCGTCGAACTCCAAGGCACCGATGTCGCGAGCCGCTTGTCGACGCAAATCCTCATATTGAGCCCCCTGGACCACCCCGAAGAGCGCTTGGTAGGGCCGTTCGCCACGCTCGACGGTGAGTCGCCGATGCTCAGCGATACACCTATGGGCCCACGCGAGCGTTCGATCCATCGCCAACTGTTGATACTCAACGGAGTTCATCAAGGTGGTGCACTCGTCGAAAGCGAAGATGATGTCGGCACCGAGCTCTTGCTGGACACGCATCGACACCTCCGCGGTGAAGCGGTGCTGGGAGCCGTCCAAGTGTGAAGTGAAGGTGACGCCGTCGTCGTCGACCAGCGCCAACCGGTCCTTGCCCTCAGCCACGACATCGTCGACGTTCCGCCCGTCGGTATCCATTGCGAGAACCTTCTTGAAACCGGCACCCAAGGACAGCACCTGGAAGCCACCACTGTCGGTGAAAGTGGGCCCGGACCAGTTCATGAACGCGGCCAAGCCGCCGGCCGTCTGGACGATGTCCGCTCCGGGCTGCAGGTACAGGTGGTAGGCGTTGGCCAGTAGGGCCTGCGCCCCGAGTTCGGCCATCGTCTCCGGGAGCACGGTCTTCACCGTGGCTTTCGTCCCAACCGGGATGAAAGCCGGCGTTTGGATGGGGCCATGTGGTGTGCGGATGATTCCTGCGCGACCGATCCCGTCATCACCCGCCATGCGAGCGGTGATCTCGAAGCCGAAACCGGCTTTGGCGGCGTTCACGGGCGGAGGCTATCGGGCGAATACCGGACAACAAACGACGCTCCACCCGCGCAAGGCCCACCCGGCAAGCGAACGAAAGTGAAACGTGTGACTAACGATGCACAACGACATCAAAGGTGACACATTGACGAAAAAATTTTGCCCAAACATCTTGTGTCCGCTTGCCAGAGCCTGTTGTATTCAACCCAACGCACCGCAAGGTGCGGGTCGGTTCGAAGACCAGCGGCCTACCGGGTTCGACCCGGAAATCCCCGAGTGCTGGCGGGGGCGGCAGCAAGGTACGGATCGAGGAATGCCACGAAGGACCGGTCGGGTGGCAACACCAGACGAGCGCCGCGGACTGCACACACCGCGGATGGCCCCAGGCAACTGGGCGGATCAATCGAGCGTTCCATGGCAAGGCCCCTCGAACTCATACTTCGAGGGGCCTTGCTCTTTTGTACCGCGGCCTCGTAGATGCGTCAGGTTGCCACGCCGGAGTGCGCGCTCTCCCCTCGCGCGTACCAGCGAGCCAAACGCTCCATGCCCTCGTCGAGTCCGACTTCGGGGCGCCAATCGAGCAGTCGCCGTGTTGAGCGTTGGTCGAACCAATGCGCCGTAGCCAACTGCTCGACGAGGAAGCGGGTAACCGGAGGCTCAACACCGCGGCGCGCAAGAACAGCCTCGGCCACGCCACCGGCGGCGTAGGCGGGCCCGTAGGGAACCGACCTCGGGGTTAGGTCCAGACCCGCTGCTCGAACGATGGAGATCAAAATGTCGCGGACCGGACGCGGCTCGCCATTGCTCACCACGAGCGATCGACCGCACAGCTCACGTCCGAGTCCATCGAACGCATGCATTCGCTCCAATGCGGCACCGATGGCCGCCGCTGCATTGTCGATGTACGTGGTGTCGATCAGCGCTGTGCCGCCGTCAATCATGAAAAGTCGGCCGGCTCGCGCCCGGGAAACGATTCGCCCGATCAGTTGGGTATCGCCCGGTCCCCACACCAGGTGCGGTCGGATTGCCACGGCCGGAACTTCATCTTGCCCAAGCACCAGCAGTTCGGCCATCGCCTTGGATCGCGAGTAGTGGCCGCGCGCCGACGTCGGATCCGCAGGTTCGGCCGCCGCTCCGACAAGTGGATGACCGGCGTGTGCCACCGAGGGTGACGACACCTGCACGAACGCGCGAATGCCGTGTCGTTGGGCGGCGCTCAAGACCACTCGAGTGCCTTCAACGTTCACCGATTCGAAGTCCCGCCACGTGCCGTCGATACCAACCCGCGCAGCAAGATGGATCACCGCGGTGCAGCCATCCATTGCTTCGTCAACGGTCCGCGGATCGGTGACATCGCCGAGATGATCGCGTACCGCAGGGCTTTCCACACCAGCCGAGCTCTCCGCGCCATCTGCCCTTCCCGACGCGGAACGCTGCAAGGCAGTGATGTGCCACCCCCGAGCGCGAACATCGTCGATGACGGCATTGCCGAGCAGGCCACGGCCACCGGTGATGAGTACGCGCTCAGTCACCGTCGACCCGCCAGCAGACGATCTGCTTCGCTCGCAAGTTGCGCACGGTTCACTTTCGCCCCGTGCCGGATGTCGACCGGCATCGCATCACGCCAGAGGACGGCGGCTGCCATCGGCATGACCCTTCGAACCCGATCGGTGAGCTCCGCCGATGCCAACCGGACCTTGTCCCTCTTGCTGATTCGCCCTTTCGCCGTGGCTGGGGCGAGTACAACTACTAACACCTGAACACCGGTCGGACCGATTCCCACAGCCGCAGCTTGGAAGTTCTCGCCGGCCAGTTCCGCTTCAACGATCTGTTCGATGGACACAGGTCCCACAGGTCCGTCTGCCGTTGCGATGACGTGCGCCAAGCGACCCTCGATGCGCAGGCGACCTTCGGCATCCAGCCGGCCGATGTCCCCCGTGCGATGCCATCCTTGATTGCGACTTGCCTGCCGCTCGGTGAACGCGCGGGCGTCATAGCGCGACTTGCCATGCCGGGCCCGCAACGCCACCTCCCCCAGGACACCGGCAGTGCTGCACAGTTCCTCGCTGGGAACTCCTGTTTCGTCCAACACCGCTACGGCGACATCCACACCCGGAAGTGGCCGACCGACGAGAACGCCGCCGCTGGCCTCTCCCGCAATGATCTCCGCGGCACGCACATCGGTCGCGGGGAGGACTTCGGTCATGCCGTAAGGCGTACGCACATCCACATCCGGCCAGCACTCCAGGACTTCGCCCACCAACGCTTGCGAGACCGGTGCACCGGCGATGAGCAGCAGGCGCAAAGTTTGCGTGCGAGACCGCAGTTCCTCGCGCTGCACAGTTCCTGCAGGTGCGCTCGCCAGTACCGACCGCACAGCTGCTGGTGATGCCCACATGATGGTGCCTGCAGCATGCTCCACAGCACTTCCGAGAGCATCGGCCGTGAGAGTCCCCGGTCTCGAGGCATCCATCTGCGGGATCACCGACGGCAACCCCACGAGCGGTCCCATCACCGACCATGGGGCAAACGCGGCCACGAGTACATCTGCTGCGGTGAATGCATATGCCGCACGCAAAACATCAGCCGTTGCCGCCAACCGCGCCCAGGAGTAAGCCACTGGCTTGGCCGCACCGGTGGCACCAGAGGTGAACACGATTACGGCATCGGTATCGGGATCCGGCTCTGCCGCCGGGACGTCCGCGCCATCACCGAGAAGATCCACGAGTCGATCGGCCCACATCACGCGCGAGCGCATCCCCACCGCCACAACGATCGGCATCGCACGGCGAATCGCCACCACATGGTCTAGGCGGGCTCCGCGCAGCGCGCGGATCATGGCCGGGGGCCTGTGGGCGGCGTCGATGACGACAACGGTGGCGCCCAGATGCCACAAGCCGTAAACAACGGCGAGTAAATCCGCACTTGGTGGAACCAGGACGGCTACGCGATCACCCGGGGCTACTCCCCGCCGGCGGAAGCCGCTAGCCAATTCGCGCACCCGATGATCGAGCAGCGCCCACGAAACGCTGCGCCATCCACCCGAACTACTGGTCGTGATGGCCGGCCCCGTACTCAACGCCAGATCATCCATCCTGATCCCCGGACGAACGGGCGCTCCCGGAGGCTCCGGGCCCAGATCCGGCCGATCACCAACGGACGCAGACTCCCCGCGAGCGACCTCGCCGATCCAATCCCAGATGTCAGCGATCGCGTCGGGGCGGTCCTCGAGCACCAGGTGACCGGCATCGGCGAACTGCTGAACATGCGCGTGCGGCATCCGCCGCCGCAGATCATCGAGGTAGCGCACAGAGAAGACCGGATCGCGCAACCCCCACACCAACAAGGTGGGGATGTGTGCCAGTTCTTGCAAACCTGCGGCCACGCGGCGCAAGGTCGTCATGGATGGGTGATCGTCCTCCAAGGGAATGTCAGCGACGAAATCTCCGATCGGACGACGTAGCTCCGCGGTGGCGTACGGCGCGCGGAACGCCCGGGCGGTCGACCGATCGACGGAGGAGATCGCCGTGGTTCCGCGCAAGAATGTGGTGGTGCGCACGCATACGTTGTCGCGCAATACCCCAGCTCGGGCTAGTGAAATCAATCGTGGTGCTGCGCTGTCATCGGGCTGATGGACGGCAGTGTTCGTCAGCACGATCCCCGCAAGCCGGCCGTCTGGTTCCGCATAGGCGCTCGCCCACCCAAGCGCAACGGGACCACCCCAATCATGAGCTAACAGTGCGATCCGACCATCGATGTCCAGTGCACCAACGATTGCCTCGAGGTCATCGATGCGCCTGCCGAGTCGCCGCATTCGACCCGTGCGTGCGGAGAAACCCATGCCGACCTGATCGATCGCGACGACGCGAACATTGGCAGGCGCTTGGTTGATCACATTGCGCCACAAGTATGACCAAGTTGGGTTGCCGTGAACACACAACACAGTGATCTCAGCATGAGACGGCCCTGTATCGAGTACGTGTACTCCGAGAGTTGAACCAGTGTCCGGATCGTCGATATAGACAATGCGTGACATGTCCGGCGATACGCCAGGAAGGAGCGGGGGCGTTCGCGCCGGAACGCTCACCACTCGATTTCGATGACCGCGGAATTAAGTCCCGATCCGATTCCCATCGCCGCAACGCGATTACCGGGCAACAGATCTTCGGCAGACATCGCCAAGGTGAAGGGAACCGAGGCCGGGCCGATATTTCCGCGGGTGGGAAAAGTTTGCGGGACTCGAGCCGGGTCTATTTGCAGCGCTCGCGTGATTGCTTCGGTGTGAACCTTCGAAACCTGATGGATGACGTAAAGGTCCAAATCGGACCAGTCGAACGTCGTGGCCGCATCCGACCAGGTCGCGACTGCCAGTTCCACCGCCGCCTCCAGCAAGGCACGACTATCGGTGCGCATACCTTCCAGGTCGCCTAAGCACAAGAGATTGTGCTCAGTCGCAGCTCGAGTGACCCCGCCAACGAAGCGGTGTCCCTCGGGGTGCGCGGAGGCCTTTCCCAGCACCATCGCAGCACCTCCAGATCCCAGCGTGAAGGTGGCGAAGTTCTCCAAAATCTCATCGCGAGTAGGTGTAGTGGCATTCAAACGTTCGATAGTTCGCTCTTGGGTGTAGCGACTTCCCTCTCCGTCCACAATGAGGGCATACTCGATCTGACCGGCGTCAAGCATGGTGGCGGCGAGTTGCATGCCGCTGATGAATCCAAGACAAGCGTTACTCAGATCGAAATTCATGCATGCTGTCGACAAGCCAAGTTGTTGATGAACGTCTACCGAAGCCGACGGCTCCAATCGTTCCCGGCACACCGACGTGTCAATGAGAAGTCCGACGGCAGCTGGATCCACACCCGCCTCGGCGAGCGCTTTGGCGCCGGCCATTGCGGCGGCATCCGCGAAGGTGATGTCTTCGGGCCACCAACGACGCTCGGAGATGCCGGCCAGTTGCTCAAGCATGCCTGGTCGCATGCCCGCCTTTTGGTAGGCAACGAGCAGTTGCTCATCGATCTCCACGGAAGAAACGACGCGGGGAGCGTCTACCGCAGCGACCGAAAGCACCGCGGTATCGCGGTACTGAAAAATAGCGCTGCCTGACACAGAACCCAATGCCACGGGCTCACATCCCTTCGCGTTGATCCTCTAGCCTGCCATGAACCCTCCGACGCGACACCTCCTGCCCCACCTGACATGGCGTACCGTCGAGAGGTGACTCCGTCATTCGGCCGTGCGGCCCTTGGGCTCCTTGTGACCGGCGCGCTCGCCGCCGGCTTGCTCGCCTTCCCGGGGTCAACCCCCGATGCCGTCGCGCTCCAGCCTGCGGTGGACCCAGCTGCGGATCCCACCCTCGCAGGCTTCTACGCCCAACAGGCGCGGTGGGAACGGTGTGCGAGCCGGGGACCGAATGTGGAATGTGCGAGCGTCCGGGTACCGCTGGACTACGCCAATCCGTCCACGCGAACCCTGGAGTTGGCCCTCTTGCGGGTTCCCGCAACGGGGAATGCTCGAGGCTCACTGATCGTTAATCCCGGAGGGCCCGGAGCCGGAGGTGTGGGCTTCGCCGAGTACCTCGGAAGCGTTGTCGACCCCGATATTCGCAACGCTTTCCACATCGTCGGCTTCGACCCGCGAGGTGTGGCCGCTTCCGCCCCGGTCGAGTGCCTCACCGGGAGGCAGACCACCCGGTGGTATCGCACCGACCCGACCCCCGACAACCGCAAGGAACGCCGCACTTTGTGGCAGCGAGCTGGTCAGATCTCCAAGGGTTGCCTCGAGCGCGACCCACAACTTGCTCGCTTCGTTGGCACCTCCAACACCGTGCGAGACATGGATGTCCTCCGCAACGCCGTTGGCGACGAGGATCTGAACTGGTTCGGCTTCTCCTACGGCACTTCCCTCGGCGCGCTCTATGCCCAGGAGTTTCCCGATCGAGTCGGGCGCATGGTGCTCGATGGCGGAGTAGACCCGCAATTGGATGCAATGGAGGTATCGGCGGATCAGTCGAAGGGCTTCCAGCGCGCCGTTCAGCGGTTTGCTGCGGACTGCGCACGGAAAGTCCGGTGCGTGGCAGACACCCAAACGGGCGTGATTCGTGAGCTCAACTCGATCTTGCGCAAACTCGATCGCCGGTCACTACCAACCGACGGCTCTCGCCGACTGGTGCAGGGCGAAGCCATCACAGCCGTGTTCTTCAGCATGTACTCCACGAGCCTGTGGCCAACACTTCGCGCTGGACTCACCGAAGCCGCCGAAGGCGACGGCACGACGCTGCAACTGCTTGCCCAATTAGCCAACGATCAAACGGGGCCCAACGAGTACGGCACCAACATCGCATCGGCCTTCTATGCGATCGGTTGTTGGGACTACCCAGCCACCCCCAACCGTTCTGGTCTGCGCGCCGCTGCACAGAACTTCGCGCGCAGTGCCGAGGTGCCCGAACTCGGGCGCGCCATGTCATGGGGCAACGCACCGTGTTCGCAGTGGTTCGCACACTCCCCGACTCCTCCGGCAGCGGTGTCGTCCACCACCACGGCCCCGATCTTGATCATCGGGACAACCTTCGATCCGGCAACCCCCTACGCGTGGTCCCAGGCGTTGGCGCAGCAACTGCCTACGAGTCGGCTGCTAACCCACCGGGGGGATGGTCACACCGCTTACGGCGACACCAACCTGTGCATCGATGACCTCACCGACCGGTATCTGCTGACCGGTGCGCTACCGCAGACCGGGACTACCTGCACGAGTTGATCAACGGCCGGGCTCGTCGCCGGACTTATCTTCCTTCTGCGAGTCGTCTCCGAGCCCGGCGAGGAACTCCTCAACCTGAGCAGCGATCTCATCACCGCTGGGCACTTCGCCCTGGGGCGCACTGCTGGGCTTGGTGAGCGCGCTGCGCGCTTCGCTCATTTGGTCGTACTGGGCTTCGAGCGCCGAGACCACCGCCGCGAACTCCTCGTTGCCCGACAACTGATCGGCCACCTCACTCTCCGCCTTCTGGGCGCCTTCTTCGAGTCCAACGCCAGAAAGGGACAGTCCGGTTACGTCGGTGAGTCCTTCGACCAGAACCATCGCGCATCGTGGGAAGTCGAACTGCACGAGGTAATGCGGCACCTGTGCGGTGACCCCGATGGAGGACAACCCGCGCTGCCCGAGGTGGTACTCCAGCAAGGCTCCCATGTGGCCGGGTACTTCGATATCGCCGAGCACAGCGCTGCGTCCGGCGATCAACTCCGGATCGTTGCCGTGCACCGTGATACCGATCGGCCGAGTATGCGGAGCGGGCCATGGAATCGCCGACAACCCGACGGCGCTGGTCACCTCGAACGCATCCACAACTAGGTCGACAGCAGCCAGAAAGCGATTCCACTGATAGTCCGGCTCGGGGCCGTCAAGCAACAAGAACGCTTGACCGGAATCGTCGATGACGCGGCTCACCGTGATGGCTGGTGTGTCAACACTGGAGAAGTGATCACCTGAGAAGGTCATCCGCGGGCGCCGCGCCCGGAAATCCAGCAGCTCATCGACATCGAATGAGGCAACAACCGTTGTCTGGCAGGACTGCTTGATGCTCGCTGCCGCTTGCCGCACCCCAGCACCGGCATCTACAAATCCGCTGAACGCGTGGACCATGATCGGGGTCGACTCGTGGTCGCCGTCCATGGTGAGCAACTTCCCCGGTGAGCGCATGCCTTCCAGGGTACGTGCGACCTAGGCCGGTGGCGATCCCGGTTGCTCGGATTCGCCTGACTGGGCATCCGGTTTACTTCCCTGCTCGTCGCTGGCTTTCGCGGATGTCTTCTTGGCGGTCTTCTTGGCGGTGGACTTCTTCGTGCTCGTTTTCTTGGCTGCCTTCACCGTCGACTTCTTGGTTGTCTTTTTCGTTGACTTCTTGGCACTGGCTTTCTTGGCCGCCTTCTTCGCTGCGGCTTCGGTAGAGGGCCGCGGCTCGGGTCCCGGTTGCGCAGACACCGCTGGCCCATCGGCGGGTCTCGGTGCGGATGCATCCACCAGATCGCGGAAGGTGCTGGGCGGATTCCCGGTGACGATCGTCGGCGCTGAGGCCTGATTCTTCCCACGCCACCACAGCCATCCGGCCGCCCCGATAGCGGCCAGGAAGAGAACCCACAACGCCCGGCGCACGCCACGACGCTAACAGTCCGGTGCAGTTGCTGGGCGGAAAATCAACGACGAGCGAGGTTGGATCGGAACTTGTCCACCACGGCCGAGGATCCCCAAAAGGCCTCCTGTTGTCCGGGCGGCAAGGTGAGCGCGTATTCACAAACTTTCGACCAGGCGATGCCAACTGCCCGGGTCAAGGAGCCGGCCACCGTGGCCGAGATGGCCGATCCCGCGATAACACCACCTGGCACGAACTTCAGCAGGTTTGTCACCGCGTACCGGCCAGCCATCGTCGCCCCACCGGTAAGGACTAAGGACCCAGCCACCGCGAGTGCTCGTGAACGCCGCGGTGGCAACCCGTAGGCCGCAGAAATTCGGGAGATCATCGTGACTTGATTCGGGACCAGCAAAGCGGCGTCAGTGAAGGGGATCGGGACGGCGCCGATTCCAGAAGCGACGGTGACGGCCTGGTTGATGATGGCCTTCACGGCTTTTTTTTTGCGCTCCATGTCTAGCCGCTGCGCGGCGGTCAGCGCAGCCTCGGCTGCTTCCGGAGCTACGTCATAGGTTGCGTCGAGTAGTTCTTGTAACCCGAAGACGGGCGCATCGGTGAACGAATCGCCCAGTGCGTTCGTGAGAACGGGTCGACTGCCAGCCCGAATCGGCAGGTCGAGGCCAGTGATGTAGTCGGCGAGTTCGGTGGCATGCGGATGCACCTGACCATCGCGCGTCGGCACCTGGGTGATGACGACGATGACGGGCAGGCCGAGGTCGGCCAACCCCCGAACGAAAGCCGCCTGGGCGTCCTCGAAACGACGATCAGACCATCGGACCAAGTACCAGGCCGCGTGGATCTGCTGATCGATGGGGCCGCGCCGACGTGAGGTGACGACTTCATGCAGACCTTGCAGGATCTGATCGCCTGCCGAACCCGTTTCGAAACCCTCGGAGTCGTAGATCCCGAGAAAGCCATCGTCCCGGCGGTGGTAGTGAATGCCCTTGGTTACCGATTGACCAACCCCGGTGTCGGCGACGTCCTGACCGAAGATCGCGTTCACCAAAGTGGACTTGCCTGCTCCGGTGGCCCCGAAGACCGCGAGGTTGAAGCACCCGAGCGCCGCGAAGGCGCTGGTGAGCTCCTTATCGAATAATCCTTCGAGCGCTGCTTGAGACAGATCAGCCGCACGACCGGTGTCCGACTGATCGGGCCCGGTCGGCCCGGTCGGCCCGGTCGGCCCGGTCGGCCCGGTCGGCACTGACGACATAGTTGGCAGCGTACGCGCAGGTTCAGGCAGTCCTCGGGTTACCGTGGTGGGGCTATGGGCCCGATCCGCTCACCAGAGCGCTCCCCCGCTTCCCGATCCACCACCGCGTGGGCCATCGGGTTCGTTGTGGTTGCCATCGTCGCCTTCGCGGTTGCATGGCTGGTGAATTCCGTGGACTGGGAGCGCTGGCAGCAAGCCCGGGACACGGGCCGTTTCGGCGGTTCACCGACCATCCCGCAGGAGTACAGCCCGGTAATCGCCGAGGCAGCGGAGCGCTGTCCGGAGATTCCTTCGCGGGTGCTCGCTGCGCAGATCGCAGTGGAGAGCGCCTGGCAGCCCGACGCTGTGAGCCCGGCCGGAGCCGAAGGCATCGCACAATTCATGCCCACCACGTGGGAGCAGTACGGAATCGACGCGGACGGCGACGGCACGCGGGATGTGTGGGACCCCATCGATGCCATTCACTCCGCGGCGGCGCTGAATTGCGTGAACCGCTCCTTGGTGGCCGGGGTACCCGGAACCCCACTGCACAACATCCTTGCTGCGTACAACGCTGGACACGGCGCGGTTCGCCAGTATGAGGGGGTGCCGCCGTTTCCAGAGACCGAGCAGTACATCGAGCGAGTACTCGACCTCGCCGAGCGGATGCCTGTTCCGGGCTGAGGGATGGCGAAGTAGTCGCGCCTACTTGATGACGACGATGGCTTGGTGGTTCTCGACCACCAATCGGCCATCGCTTGTCCATAGCCGGCGCGTTTCGGTGGTGAAGCCGGATTCGGCATCTGCCACCCACGATTCGAATGCCAGCGGCTCTGCGGGATCGACCGTAGTCGGATCGATCAGCAGGTGGGCGCTGAAGGAGACCGTGGCCATCGGCCGCACCTCCGCGAGCGATCCCACGGTCACGTAGGTCGCTGGCCACCACGCATCGACGATGCCCAGCACGGTGGCAGCACTCCAAGCCGACCATTGCTCACCTTCGGCCGGGCCTATCCAGCCCAGGCACCGAGGCGCGGCGCCACTACCGGGGATGCCGTCAACAGGCCGGAAAGCGAAATGCGCACCGAATGGCGGGCCGAAGGGCGGTTCCACCGGAACGGTTCCCACCTCGCTCCACGGCGGGAGGGTCGGCATGACGGCCACTCCCCATCGCGATCCGCTCTCGACGGGACGATCGATTCCTGTGATGACCACCGCTTGCGAGGCGAGTTGACCGTCGCCCCCGTGCAGCCGCACCTGCCAGGTGCTCATAGCCGAGCCCTCGCGCAGGCATTCGACTTCCACGGTGGCCGAGCCTTCGGGAAGTGCCCCGAACAGATGGGAGGCGATATTCCGTACGCGCCGGTTCGGATCGACATCGGCTTGCGCGTGTTGCGCAGCCTTCACTTGGGCGGCGACGACCAGCCCGCCCCAAGCGCCACGACCCTGGAGCCAACCGGAAGGCACATCCCAGGAGAAGGTGCCTGGAGCTACCGAACTGAGGTCACTGCCGTTGTCGAGGTTCACGCGCTGGCCGGTCGAGCCTGGTCCACATCACCTTGGACCGCGCTGGAATCAACGTTCCGGTTGCCGCTGCCCAGTGCGGACTTCTTCAACCACTTGTCCCAAGAGATATTCCACAGCCCACCTGGGCCGTTCCACGGCTCCATCATGTCTCCCCCGGTATTGCGGAAGGTGACGACGTCACCGGGAATGGTGTTGTCAAACACCCATTTCGCATCGTTCGCAAACATGTTCGTGCATCCATGCGAACCGTTGTATCGACCGAGGCGGCCGTAGGCCCACGGTGCAGCGTGCAGAAACTCCCCGGTGGGTGTCAGGCGCGTGTTCCACGGAGCATCGAGTTCGTAGAAATCGTCAGGATCGGTCAAACCCAAACTCGCGCTGCGGTACACCTTGAACTCTTCCTTATCGGTGCTGATGACTTTCGCGCCGTTGCGCGTCTCCCAACCTGCTTTGCCGAGCGACACCGGAAAATTCTGTACTCGCTTGCCGTCGATGAACACCTTCATCCGCTTGCTCGCTCCATCAACTTCGGCAATCAAAGACCGGTCGGTGCGAAAGGTGAACACTCGCTCGAGCTTGCTGCTACCCAACAGATACCGGCCCTTGGATTTTCCAAGAACGACGTCATCAAGAGTGGACGTGATTTCGATGGTCGAGTTACCAGGCCAGAAGTTCTTTGGCCGGAAGATCGTGGTGCGATCGTTGATCCAGCCCCACGCACCTTGTACTTCGGTGCTGCGACCTTCATCGCTCGTGGCGGTGACAACGAGGTGTCGTTCGACAGCTGCTTTGTCGGTAATCGATCGGTTGAACGTAATTCGGGGAAGTGTGCCGACACCCAATTTGGTGCGGGCACCGTTGACTCCGAGACTGTTGCTGGCAGCGTTGAACTTCGCCGTGACCCGGGTTCGTGGACGCGGCAGCGGCGTTGGCTTATCCGGGTCAGCACCTGGGGCCAACTCCGGAATGGTCGGTGGCGCGGCCACCGGGTCAGAAACCCCCGCTGGTCCCACCGCGCGCAAGCCCGGTCGGTACTGGCGACCGTTCGTCAAGGCCGATAGCCCGCAGGTACCGCTGAGATCGGGGCAGTCGAACCACGAATAGCCATCCGGCGAAACCTGATAGCCGGTTGTCGTCGCTGCCTGGCTTGGCCGGTACGTCACGATAATTGAACTGTCAGCCCCGGTGACCTGAAGCAGGGTTGGGGCAGCCGGTAGGGCCGTACTTTGCAACGTTTCGCTACCGCCAGATTCGTCGCCGGCCTCCTGGGCACTGGCGATCTGGCCGCTCACGGTCAGCGACGCAACCAAAGCGAAGGACGCGCCGGTGGCCACTAGGGCGCGGCGCGCGAGGCTCCCCCGGAAAAGTTGCATACCTGAAATGTACGACGACTGGATACGCCCCGGTCAACTCGCATCCCTACGATGCACTCTCGTGGGATTGTTCGATCGATTCAAGTTGCCTACTGTCAAGCCCGCACAGGCGCAGGAAATGCTGAAGTCCGGGGCAACGCTGCTTGACGTCCGCGATAACTCCGAGTGGAACGCTGGCCACGCTCCGGGGGCAGTACACATACCGGTACGCAACGTCGGCGCCCAGGCCACCAAACGACTGCCCAAGGGTCGCCCTGTCATCGTTACCTGCCGAACCGGCTCACGGGCCCGAGGAGCGACCCGCATCTTGCGCGAGAAGGGCATTGAGGCCTACAACCTCGCCGGCGGTATGAGCGCGTGGGAATCAGCTGGCGGCAGATTGATCGGCAAAGGCAACAGACCCGGAACCATCGCCTAGCGCACACTCACCAGGGAACGATTTCTCGGTCCTCCCAGAGCAATCCGGTTGAGGGGACGTCGCCGGTGGGGTCCCGATCTTCTCGGTCGGCCAACCAAACGACGGTCTCAGCGCCTTCTTGGGCGCTACGGGGCGCATCCGGGCCACCCATGTCGGTTCGACAGTGACCAGGACACACTGCGTCCACGAGCACGCCGCGCTGTCCCCATTGCATTTCTGCCGCGAAGTTGCGCACCATCGCGTTGAGCCCCGCCTTGCTGATGCGGTAGGGGGCAAGCCCACCCGCGGTGCCTGGTCCGGAGAAACGCCCTAGGCAGGCCGAGAGTGCGATGACCCGACCCGAGCGCCGCTTGGCGAGGTCTTGACCGAAGGTCTCAAGCGAATAGAAGGCGGCATCGAGGTTATTGGCCATGACGCGTCGCCACTCTTGGGGACTAGTGCGCAGGGTGCGGGTCATCTTCTCGGCCATCACCCCCGCCGACAACACCAGGACATCCGGGCCGCCAAGGGGTCCGAGTCGCTCGCGCAGGGCATGCAGCGCCGCTGGATCTGTCGCATCGACCGCCTCGCCCACGGCGTCTATGCCGTCAGCCTGCAGATCCTCGGCCGCCTGCGCGGCGCGCTGCGGATCTCGACCCAGCAAAACCACCGAAGCACCTTTGTGACCGAGCCCGCGAGCTACTTCCAGCCCGATTCCGCGGGTGCCACCCGTCACGAGCGCCACCGTGTCCGAGGTGAGGTATCCCATGGGAGAACTGTGCTGGTCAGACCGGCGGATCGCATCCGCACCGAGGGTGACTACTGTTGCGTTTGCATCACATTCGCGTGCGAGAGGACCACGCAGTGGCCAGTGAGCCCCCTACCCATGTGACCAGCCGGTTCGGCCCGAACGAGTGGTTGGTCGATGAGATCTACGAGCAGTTCCTGCGTGACAAGGATTCGGTCGATCCTGCTTGGTGGGACTTCTTCGAGGACTACACCCCGGTGGAGTATTCCCCGGCCGCGGCAATGAAACCGGGTGCTCCAACAACCAGCGCCCCGACAACCAGCCCCGCCGGTACCGGCACACCGATCACAACCACATCCAGCAGCGCAACAACCCAGACTGCGGCAGCCAGTACGACACCACCTCCAGCGAGCACCGACCAGCCGGAAGCCGAGCCGCAGGGCGTGCAACCGATGATCTTGCGCGGCGCCCCCGGCCGGGTAGTCGCGAACATGGAAGCCAGCCTCTCGGTTCCCACGGCCACCAGCGTGCGTTCGGTGCCGGTGAAGTTGCTCTGGGACAACCGGGTCGTCATCAACAACCATCTGGCGCGCGGACGTGGTGGCAAGGTCTCCTTCACCCACATCATCGGTTTCGCGATGGTGCGGGCAGCGGCCGAGATTCCGGCGATGAATTACTCCTTCACCACGGTCGATGGCAAGCCCGCGGTGCTGGAGAACGACGACGTCAACCTCGGCTTGGCCATCGACCTGGCGAAAGAAGACGGAACGCGGCAACTACTCGTGCCCAACATCAAGGGTGCGCAGGCAATGGACTTCGCGACCTTCTGGGCCAGCTACGAAGAAGTGGTTCGCCGCGCTCGGGGAGGCAAGCTCGAGGTCTCGGATTTCGCGGGCACCACCATCTCGCTGACCAACCCGGGCACCATCGGCACGAACCATTCGGTGCCGCGCTTAATGGAGGGGCAGGGGTGCATCGTCGGCGTTGGCGCGATGGAGTACCCGGCCGATTGGCAAGGAGCGTCCGAGGAAGCGATCGTGCGCAACGCGGTCTCCAAGATCATGACGCTCACCAGCACCTACGACCACCGAATAATCCAAGGTGCGCAGTCGGGCGAATTCCTACGCCGCATCCATCAACTGCTACTCGGCGAAGACGACTTCTACGGCGAGATCTTCCGCTCCTTGCGGATTCCTTACGAACCGGTGCGCTGGTCGCACGATCTCTCCGCTAGCCATGAGACCGATCTGGACAAGACGGTTCGGGTGCAGGAGATCATCCACGCCTACCGGGTGCGCGGTCACCTCATGGCCGACACCGATCCTCTCGAATACGCCCAGCGCACCCATCCCGATCTCGACGTCCTCAGCCACGGGTTGACCTTGTGGGATCTCGACCGCGAATTCCCCACCGGTGGCTTCGGTAGCCGACCTTTGATGAAGTTGCGCGAGATCCTCGGCGTATTGCGCGATGC
>Ga0209953_1000306_pt1 | contig 18431 bp, 16 predicted proteins | sample SalPonred_H2O_MG_FD_185713 | JGI IMG/M metagenome (GOLD analysis project Ga0209953, IMG submission 185713) | Salt pond water microbial communities from South San Francisco under conditions of wetland restoration - Salt Pond MetaG... | ecosystem: Environmental > Aquatic > Non-marine Saline and...
TGAATCCGAGCAGGTGACGATTGCCGCGAAGGGTTCTTGACCCTTGCCGGGAGTGCTTCCCAGTGGGGAGTAGTTGCGCTGCACGGTGCGTCCATTTGCAGCACGCGTGTTGCCACGCTCGAGTCGCCGTAGGGCTGTTGCGGGGGAGACCGATGCGGAACTCAGCGCCGTGGAGGCCCCTCCGAGAGAGAAGGCGGCGAGAGCGGCCACTGAAGCGCCCCCCACGAGAAATGACCGGCGATTCACGTTCATGTGCACATCTCCCTAGTTGCAGCGACGCATCCGGCTGGAGGCGCGGGTAGATCGTCTGCAGCGGGATAGCCGCGGTTAAGGCGAACTCCCCGTGTGGCGCGCAATTGACGGGTTACCCCCGTGCTTTGACCGACTAGTCGCTAGGAAGTGGAAAGGGGGATCGGGCCAGGAGCCAGACGCTCCTCGATGACAGCATTGCCATCGGTACGTACCCGGTAAGCGGCAGCATCGGAGTCGGGCAGGTCGGTCACAACCTCGACCGGCTCGGTTCCTTGATAAACGATTGCCACCCGATCATCGGTGGCGTAGGACATCGGCAGCACGCCAGTGCCCACGAGTTCTTGCAGCAGGGGTCGGCGTTGCTCTTCGCTGTCGTAGTGGACACCGTTTCCATAAGGCAAGAAGCCAAGTGCATCGGTGACAGGCGCGAGGTCCTTGCCGAAGGAGTCGGTGGGGCCACCCACGTGCCAACAAATAGAACCAGCGCTCACTCCGCCCAGGACAGTGCCGGATTCCCAGGCGGTGCGTAGCGCGGTGTCCACCCCGTGCAGTCGCCACAGCGCGAGCAGGTTCGCCACGCTGCCACCCCCGACCCAGATGACGTCGGCCTTGTCTATTGCTTCGTCGACCGGTCGGTTGGGCTGGGGGAAGAGCGCGAGGTGGTCGACATCGCAGTCGGTGTCAGCGAGTGCGGAGTACATCGCGGCGAGGTACTGCGGGTCGTCACCGGATGCGGTGAGAATGAACAGCACACGTGGGCGATCGGTATCGGAGAGCTCCAAAGCCCGCTGGAAGATGCGACCGGGGCGCATGACGCCCCACAGGCCGGTTCCGACGAAGCCTCCGCTGCTGGCGACGATGTTCCTGCTCACGCGGAGGTGTCCACTTTCCTCGGTGAAACCGCACAACCGACCATGCCCTTGAGTCGGATGTGCAGTGCCCAGGCCATAACGACGACGGAGGCAATGGCCAAGAACGGCTGGATGGGAGCGAACCAACTGATCGCCCCGGAGGTACCCAGTGCGAGCAGAACGAGCTTGTTGCACACCGGGCAACCCACGGCGAAGAAGGCGAGCAGGCCACCGGCGGTCCCGATCTTCGCGGCAGTATCGATCTCCTCGTTGCCCGGTTCACGGACGTAGGTGGCGATCAACAGGCCACCGAGGATTCCGCTGATGATCACCACGGGGAAAGACCACCAGGTGACTTCGATGTCCCTACCGAAAATTGGATTGGGTATTACGGCCGTAGGCAGTGCCACAAGGGCGGCGACGATGACTCCAGATACGCCGGCGGTCGCCCACCGACGAGCCGACCACAAGCGCAGGGCCTTCAAACTAGACACCGGAAGAATATACCCCACCGGGTATACGTCGCGTTGCCGGATCCACCATTTCACCGCAGCCGAATAATGAGGACTCCGGCGTAGAATGACGCAAGCGCCTGCTGGCAGGAAGGCTGTCGGCGCGCGGATACGTCAAGGAGTCCGCCGTGCGCGCTGATCCTGCCCGCATGCACAAGCTCGATCCCCAGATGTTGGATCTCGTGCTCGGCTACGTGGCCGAGCGACTAGCACTCGACGAAGCCCCAGTAGACGGCCTCGGTGATCGCGCTGCGATGCAAGGGGCACTCACCGACCTCATCACTGAGGAACCTCATCCTGCTGCAGAGATCCTCGACATCTACATCGAGCATCTGGCTGACACCATCTTGTCCGCGGACAGCCCACGCTTCTATGCCTTCATCCCTGCTGCCCCGACCAAGGCTGCCCTGTTGTTCGACATGGTGGTTTCGGCTGCGTCTTTGCAGGGGTGCTCGTGGTTCGAAGCAGCCGGTGCCGTGATGGCCGAGAACTCCGCACTTCAGGTGATGATCGACGCAGCCGGCCTTCCGGAGGGCTCCGGTGGAACGTTTGTTTCCGGTGGATCTGCGGGGAACCTCTCGGCGCTTGTCGTAGCTCGAGACACTGCGCAGCAGCGCGGGCTTCGGGCAGGCACCCCGCATGTCCTGGTCAGCGACCAAAGCCACTCTTCTATTGCAAATGCCCTGCGAATCACTGGGATGCGTCCGGTTATTGCGTCGACATTCGATGGTCGCTTGACCCATGAGTCAATTGAGCGGACTGTTCAAGCGCACCCAGCGCAGGTCGAGGACATCGTTGCGATCGTTGCCACAGCGGGGACCACGAACGCAGGAATCGTCGATGATCTTGCCGCCGCTGCACAGATCGCCGAACAACGACGCTGGTGGTTCCATGTTGATGGTGCCTACGGTGGTGCCGGGCTCCTGGTACCAGAACTGCGTGAGATGTATGCCGGTATAGAGCGGGCCGACTCCTTGGTGATGGATCCGCACAAATGGTGGTTTGCGCCATACGACTCGGCCGCGTTGATCTATCGCGATCCCCACCTTGCGCGTGCTGTCCACACGCAGGACGCTTCTTATCTAGATGTCATCCACGACGACGATGCCACCGACCTGAACCCCAGCGACCTCGCATTCCACCTGACTCGCCGCGCCCGAGGCATGGCGCTGTGGTTCTCCCTGGCAGTGAACGGGTTGGCGGCCTATCGGGACGCAGTTCGCGCAGGTGTCGAGATCGCCCGCTACGCAGCCGACCGAATCTCATCGCTACCGCATCTAGAGCTTGTCCGGCAGCCGGAATTGAGCATCGTGCTCTTTCGCAGAAACGGCTGGGAATTAGCCGATTACCAGGCGTGGTCGAAGCGCTTGCTGCAGCAGCAAACAGCGCTGGTAACGACGAGTGCTTGGTCGGGCGAGCCGGTGGGCCGGTTGGCTTTTCTCCATCCGGCGACCACCGCCGAGATGGTGGACGAGGTCCTCGAAAGCCTCTAGTTCACGCGGCTGACAAGGCGCCAGGTGGCCGGGAACAATCCGGCCGCTAGGACGATCTTCAATGCATCGCCAAGCAAGAAGGGAACCACGCCCAGGCTCAATGCGGTGGCCCAGGAGACGTCAATGGCGAACTTCAGATACGAGACACCGATTGCGTAGATAGCGATGTTGCCCGCAACCATCAATCCGGCCATGCGCACGGGCGTACGGGTGGCACCTCGTTCGGCCAACCGCCCCACCAGCCCGGCGGCCACGATGAACCCCAAAATGTAGCCGTAACTTGCCCCGCCCCACCCAGAAGAGCCGGCCGAGAACCACGGAACCCCAGCAGTGCCCGCCGCCGCGTAGACGACCATCGAGGCCATGCCTCGCCAGGTGCCCAGAGCCGCGCCGACGAGCAGGACTGCGAACGTCTGCAAGGTAAGCGGGACCGGGGTGAACGGCAGCGGGATAACCACTTGGGCAGAGATTCCCACGAAGGCCGATCCGCCGACCACAAGCGCGATATTCGCGACCTTGGACGTGGCGAGGTAATCGCCGAGGACTCGGGGGGCCGGGGTGGCCAGGGCCATGGGATCTCCTTCGGGGCGAACAACGGGTGCGTGCTGCAACCTAGGTGGGAACGGTAGCGAACTGTACCGCCGGGGTGCGTGGGTTATCCTGGACTCGTACGCGAACGGCTAGGCTGTGATCGACCGCATGCCGATTGCTTGCCTGTGGAGCGAGGACGCTGGGGAAGGCGACCCTCAACTCCAGGAGGCGATATGACGGTCGTAGTTGATGCCCGACGCGGCGCGGACACCACGCATGCTCGGGGTGTCCTTTTCGTGCATTCGTGCGCGAGTGCCGTCACCCCGCATCTGGAATGGGCCTTGGCTCGGGTTTTTTCCACCACGGTCGATATCGATTGGGCTGCTCAGCCGGTCGCTCCGGGAAGCCAGCGAGCGGAGATCGTCTGGCATGGCCCACATGGCACGGCTGCGCGAATCGCTAGCGCTCTGGTGCCGTTCTCGACTATCCGTTTCGAGGTAACCGAGGAACCGGTCGAGGGCCGTGAAGGTGATCGCTACGCCGTTACCCCGAACCTCGGGCTATTTCGAGGGACGATCGGTCAGCACGGGGACGTCTTGGTGCACGAGGAGCGCTTACGTAGCCTGATCACCGGCGCCCGCGCAGGCGGAGAGGCATCTACCTCGGAGGTCTTGGAAGAGATCGATCGACTCATCGGCCATCCGTGGGACGAGGAACTCGAGCCATTCCGGATGGCGCATGAAGGTTCTACTGTGCGGGTTCTCCACGAAGTTGTCTGAGCGAACGACGACGCAACGCGATAGTCAGCCCTATCGCGACAAGGGAGCCTAGAAGGTAGATCGCGTCGACGAGGCCGAATTGGTCGGCGAGAGTGGCTAGGACGTTTGCCACCAGGACGACAATCACGAACCAGAAGTACACGGTCTTACCCTGGGGTAAGTAGTACGCCGCAATCGCCGCAAGGACGAGCGCCACGAGGTTGACCGCGGAAGCCAGCCCAACTGCTACGAGAACCACCGTGCCAAGATTCCCGGACTCCACTGCCGAGGAAACGCTCGCCGCGGAAAGGTAGAACCAGAATGCGGCCAGCCCCCCGATTAGGGCCGCTGCCGCCCACCGCAATCGAGTGGTCGTCAAACGGCGCAGGTCATGTCTGTGCCGCAGCACAGCGGGGACTTGATCTTGCCGTGACCGTTCGGGCATACCGAGATCGCGACGCTCGAGCCGTCGTCCTTAACGAGGACGTCGTCGACCAAAGCGGCATCGCACGCGCCACAGGTGGTGTTAACGGACATTCCGCATGCTGCACATGTGTAAAGAGCCATGGGAGCAACCTAGTGCCTAGGAAGACGTCCAGTCGTGCTTCTTGTGCGATCCGTCGCAGAAGGGCTTGTCCTCGCTGAATCCGCAGCGGCATAGGTAGACGGTGTCGGCTTCCTTGATGACGTTGCCCTCGGTGTCCTTGACGACGACGCCACCTGCGACCTGGTTGGGGCCGTCGGTCAGGGGCGTGATCGTTACGTTGTCTTCGCTCATGGGCGCAGCATGGCACGAAGCCGATCGCAGGGAACCGCCGGTGTCTCACGCCACCGGTGCTACCGAAGATCGTGGTGCCTAGAGCAGGCCTTCGCGGGTGAGTTTGTTCAACGCGATGTAGCCAGGAATCGTCGGGGCCCAGAAAGTGACCAGGCGGAAAAGTAGGACGGCGGAGACGGCTGTCCCGGCATCGAGCCCAGCAGCCGTGAGACCAGCGGACAGCACTGCCTCGACGGCACCGAGACCACCAGGGGTGGGTGCAGCCTGACCGATCGTGGCACCGGCAAGGTAGACGACGGCGATAACTGCAATGCTCATCGATCCACCGAAAGCCGCCACGCAAGCGAACAGCACCGCGATGTAGGCGAGGTTGAGCAGCACGATGCCGCCGATCCCCTCCAGCAGTTTCATGGGTCGTTGCGCCACCGTGACGAGTCGCGGAACAACTTCTTTGAGCAAAGGCCGCAAGCGACTCATGATCTGTTTGCGCACCCACGGCACAGTAAGGAGCGCAAGGACAATCACCGCGAGTGCGCCAACGATGATTACTGCGGCCCGGGGCGGGTCGAACGTGAAATCGGCAGCCGTTCCAGCAGCGATCGTGAATCCAAGCAACAAGGCGATGTGCACCACGAACGTGACCACCCCGGAAACCCCCACGCTGGCGGCAGCCAGCGCCGGGTGTAGCCCTGACTTTTGCAGGTAGCGCACGTTGATGGCGATGGAACCAAGCGTGGGTGGGGAAACCAGGGTGGCGAAGTCGCCCGCAATTTGCGCCATGAGAGTTCGGGACAAGCGCAGTTTCTCGGGAACGAAGCCCGACAGCGCCCACGCCGAACCGAAGTAAGTGAGCAGACTGAATGCGATCGCTGCAGCGATCCAACGCCAATCAGCGGTCTGTATCAATGTCACCAGGTCGACCGAAGCCAGCTGGGACAGTAGGACGTACCCGGCAATCGTGCCGACTACCACCAAAATCAGCGTGCGCGGTTTGATGCGCTCAAATTGGATTGTTTCTTCGCCTGCACCAGGTCGGATCTCCACGAGTCGATCCCGTAAAGAGACCATCAGGCCCTTGTGTTTGCGCAGTTGGCTCCTGGTGGGGCGCGAGAGTGCGACGGGCTGCAAGGCGGGCAGCGCGCGGGTGAGTCGATCCAAGCCAAGTACCGAGCGACCGGCTTCTACCGCCCGCTCCACATCGGTCAGCATCGCAAGCGTGCACAGCGTCTCAGCAACGTCGATGCGCATGGACACATCGCTCGCAGCGACCCCGCCTGCGTCGTGGCCGATCAACCACACGCTGCCGTCCTCGGTGCGTAGGAAGTGATCCGCGGTGAGCGATCGGTGTGAGATCTGGTGCTCGTGAAGAGCCCGAACTGCCTTCCACGCGCCGGTGAGATCGCTGTCGGTCAGTTCAGGCAGCTCGCTGAATCGAGTCCCTTCAATGTGTTGATAAGCGAGCACGCACGAGTCCGGACCCACCTCTGATGCCAACAGCAGTTGGGGTTCGGGTGCGCCGGCGGCCTGTCCTGCATAAGACACCAGAGCCGCGTGCTCGAGGGCGCGACGCATGTTGAAGGTGGCGTTTCCCGGCTCTTCACGCAGCCGCAACGAGGTCCAGATTGATCGAGCCAGACCGGCTCCTTCGAGGTCGCGATCCAACACGGTGATTTGGAGTGTCTCTCCGCGACGGGTTGTGCCGGTGTAGCGGCGCCCGCGTTTCGTTGATTCCTGGGCGCGAAGCATCACTACCGGGAATCCGCCGCGGTCGAGAGCATCGGCTACTTCCACGCCGCTAGGTCGGGTGGTGGGAGTGCCGAACGCGTAGCGAACAGTGAGCCCTAGTGCCCAGCCGATGGCGAGGGAAACCCCCAGCCCCGCGACGGCGATTGTTGCGCTGAGGATTGCGACGATTATCAAGGACCCCATCACCAACGCCGACAACACGTTCCATGGACGACGGCTCATGAGGCGCGAGGCGGTGATGAAGGCCAGCAGTCCGCCAAGGATCGGGGTGGTTGCGGCGTTGTTGGGATTGGCTGACCCGGTGAGCGTTATCAACAAGCGGGCATCGCCAAATTCTGAAACAAGGACCGAAACCCCGGTCAGGACAACAGCGGCGACAAGGAGGGCGACGAGCGCATCGAACAATTGACGAACGCGACGACGCATGATCAACGCAATCGCACCGCCAATCGGCAGCAGCAAGGTCCCAATACCGCCGATGACGTTCAAGATGAGAACGACGCCATCGGGAAGTAAACGCGCCCCGCCGGCTAAGTCTTCTTCAAGCCCGGTTGCGGTTCCGGTGGCAAACCAGCCGAGAGCAACAGCCCCCGCACCCAGCAGCAGTGCCAAAGCAAGCCGGGCGAGGTCGAGCGGGCGGCGTAAGCGCCGTGGAATCACGCCGTCTTCGATGACGATGGTGCCGGAGGGAGTGACGCCATCGACTCCCTGGCGTCCGTGCCCCGAAAGGCCGTCTACGCCGGGCAGGCTTGAAGACTTGCGCGGGAAATCGGACAGGGCCCCGGCGTCGGCGATGACCCGGGAACGCAGATCTTGGTCGTCCTTGTCGACAGGAGCCGCCTCCGTTGGCACCGGAAGCGGGCCCGCGATGGTGAACTCGGTGCGCAGCGTCGAGTCGGCGTCGGATGCTTCGTCCGCCCGCGTGTCGTCGCTCACCGGTCGATGGTGTCACATCTCAGTGGTATCCATGGCCCGTGCACACGAGGCTGGATCTGTCCCCCCTCGCAGGCGTGCCCATGCCCGAACTCGACCCCGCCCAGCGAGCCGTCGTAGATCACCGAACCGGACCGCTTCTGGTCCTGGCAGGTCCGGGAACCGGGAAGACCACCACCATCGTGGAATCGGTCGTAGCTCGCCTGAACGAGGCGGATATCCCGGCCGATTCGATACTGGCGCTCACGTTTGGTCGCCGTGCTGCGGAGGAATTGCGTGATCGGATCGCTGCCCGCCGTCGAGGCGGAGTGCTGCCGCAGGTAGCGACTTTCCATTCGTTTGCCTATGGGCTGCTGCGCGGGGCTGGCAGTGTGGAGGAGTATCACGATCCACCCCGGTTGCTCTCCGGCGCCGAAGAGGATCTACGCATTCGTGAACTGATCCGTGGAACTCTCGAGGATGGTTCAGTCGATTGGCCCGAGGGCATCCGCGAGGCGCTCGGCACGCATGGCTTCGCGGTCGAGGTGCGCACTCTGATCGCCCGCATCCGCGAACGCGACCTATCACCCGATGGATTGCGCGCGCTGGCGGCCGAGGCTGGCCGACCGGAATGGGCGGCCATTGCGGCGGTCGCCGAACAAGAGCAAGACGTCATGGTGTTGGAGAACGTCTTGGACTACGCCGATCTCATGAGGCGGGCGGTGATCACGGCTCACGAGCCGAGCGTGCAGCGGGAGTTGCACGGCCGACTGCGGGCGATTTACGTCGATGAGTACCAAGACACCGATCCGCTGCAGGTACAACTGCTACGGGCGATCGTTGGGCCGCAGTGTTCGGTGGTGGCTGTTGGTGACCCTGATCAGGCGATCTACGCCTTCCGCGGTGCCGATGTTGGGGGCATCAGCGACTTTCCTCAACAATTTCGTACCGCTGACGGGCAGGCGGCCCCGATCATCGCGCTTCGTAGTGTGCGCCGCTTCGGGTTGGAAATCGCCCGAGTGGCGCAGGCGGCGCTCAAGCCTGCGGTGTTATCGGGCCTGCCTGTTGATGTGCAACGTGAGCATCGAAATCCGCAAGTTCAGCGCGGCGCTGAATCCGATTCGGTTGAGGTGCTCGTCTGCGGTTCGCGTGCCTCGCGCAACATCCACATTGCCGAGCAACTGCGCGCTGCCCACGTTCACGAGTCCGTGCGTTGGCAGGACATGGCGGTCTTGGTACGCACTTTCGAAGACCTCACTGCCCTCGAACGTGCCTTGCGGTTGGCCGGCGTGCCGGCAGCCGTCGCTGCCGAAGAGCAACCCCTGCGTGCCGAACCCGCGGTGGCGAACTTGCTGCTGGCGTTGGATATCGCTGCAGATGCCAGCCGAGCGCGGGTGGAGCAGGTTCTTGATTTGCTCACCGGACCGATCATCGAATTGGACCCATCCGACCTGCGCCGGCTCGGTCGGGCACTGCGAGATGCTCGGCGGGCTGCCGGCGGCGCCATGCTCCCAGCCCGGGAGTTGATCGCCGAACTCGTACTCAAGGACGAGACAGGCATCCTGCCCGGCACTCTTGAGCCCACCTCTGCTGCTGCAACCGCGGTTTCCCGGGCCCGGCAGCTGATCGGAGATATCCGGGCTCGAATCGAAGCCGGGGCACCCATCTCCGAGGTTCTGTGGACAGCATGGACCGGTGGGCAGCACGCACACGGGTGGCCGAATCGGTTACGTGCGGCGGCTCTCGCCGGCTCCGCCGCCGCCGACCACGATCTCGATGCGGTGATCGCGCTCTTCGATACGGCTGAACGCATCAATGAGCGCTACCGCGGCATCTATGGAATCGACACCTTCGTGGCGAGCCTTCGAGATCAAGCCATTCCAGCCGAGTCCATCGCCGCTGCCGGTTCGCGTGTTGACAAAGATCGCGTGCAGATCATGACCGTCCATCGGGCTAAGGGTTTGCAGTGGTCTCGGGTGTGGGTCGCAGGCTTGGAAGAGGGGTCGTGGCCGAATCTTCGGCTACGCGGTTCGCTGCTGGGCGTCCAAGAACTCGAAGACCTACTCGACCGTGATGCAGGTGGTGTCGGAGATCCAGTGGGGGAGTTGATCCGAGAAGAACGAAATTTGCTGTACGTGGCGTGCACACGGGCGCGGGACCATCTCACCTTGCTGTGTGTCGATGACGGTGAGTCCGGCGACAATCGGCCTAGTCGCTTCATCGAAGACATCACTCGGGCGGGATTTCCCTTGCGGAGCCTGCGCGCCCACCCAGATCTGATCACAAGTTGGCCGGGGTTGATAGCGGATTTGCGGATAGCGCTGATGGACCCCCAGTGTCCAGAGGATGCCCGTGAGCAAGCCGCGGCGCTACTCGCACGCGCGAGTGCCCTTCGCGACGTCGAGGGCCGTCCACTGGTTTCCGCGGCCGACCCCGACAACTGGTGGGGTGTGCGGGAGTTGTCCGAGGGGCAACTGCCACTGCGTGAGGAAGGCGCCCCCATCGCGTTGTCTGGATCCAGCCTCGATGCGCTGCGCGATTGCTCCATGAAGTGGTTTCTTGATCACGAGGTTCACGCCGAGACCGTTCGCGGTGGCAGCACTGCGTTCGGCAGCATTGTTCATGCGATTGCCGATCACGTTGCGAAAGGCAACGTGCCTGAGGACATCGAAGCGATGGATGCTCTCGTGGACGATGTCTGGTCGACCGTCGATTTCGAAGCAGCATGGCGTTCGGCGTCTGAGCGTCGTGAAGCTCGGCGTTCATTGGAGCGGTTCCTTCGCTACCAGGTCAACCGTGCCCGGGAGTTGGTCGATACCGAGCGGTACCTCGAGGCCGAAATTCCCGTACCACTTCCCGATGGCAGCACCGCCGACGTCACCGTGCGTGGATTCCTTGATCGCATCGAGCGCGATGATCGTGGAGGCCTGGTGGCAATCGATTTGAAGACGATGAACAGTGTCCCGAGCAAAGCGGAAATCGCCCAGAACGGGCAGTTGGGGCTGTACCAATTGCTCTTGCGTGAGATCGCCAGTGAGATGGAGGGGGGCCACGTGGGTGGCGCCGCACTGGTTCAGTTGCGCAAAGACGCGGGCGCCAATGACCCCGCTCCCAAGGAGCAGCCGCAGTCTCCCCTAGACGAGCAGCAACAGCCGAGTTGGATCAAGACTGCCCTTGGGCAGGCTGTGCACGTCTTGCGCACCGAGGACATCACGGCAACCGAAGGCAAGCAGTGCAACTACTGCGCTTTCACGGCGATGTGCCCGGCCAAGAATCCAAGCCCCAGTGTGATCGAGCTCGACACCGATGGGCCCCGCCCATGAGCGAGGGATTCGGTCGCCGCGAACTCGAGCACGCGCTGGGCTTCGATCCCAGTGACGCACAGTGGGCCGCTATCAGCGCGCCACTTGAACCCGCCGTGATCGTGGCCGGAGCCGGTACCGGCAAGACCACTTCCATGTCAGCCCGAGTGGCCTACCTCGTTGGTAGCGGTGCGGTCCATCCCGATCGGGTGCTGGGGCTTACCTTCACAAACAAGGCGGCGGGTCAATTGCTTGCCGCGATTCGGTCCCGGGTTACTGCTGTCGGGGAACTCGACGCCGAGCCGACCGTGTCGACTTACAACGCTTTCGCAGGTCGCTTGGTTTCGGAGTTCGGTCTGCGGATCGGACGGGAGCCTGATGCCACCTTGCTCACTGATGGTCTGCGATATCAGCACGCGTACGCCTTGGTGTGTGGCGCTGATTCCGTTGGCGCTGATTCGCTAGGCGAAGAGTTAGCCCACTTGGGCGGTAGTCCGCTGCACCTTACGAAAGACATGCTCACACTAGATAGCGAACTCAGCGAATTGTCAGTTCAGCCCGAGTTGGTCATGGAACACGACCGGGATCTCATCGCAGAGTTGCAGGCTCGGGACGCCAACCGCGGCATCGGGCGGGACATCCAAGAAGCTGCCCGTAAGCGAAACGTCCTGGCTCGGTTGGTTATCGAGTGGCGCTCGTACAAGGCTCGCCGTGATTTGTGGGAGTACGCCGATCAGGTCCGGTTGGCCCAAGAGATTGTGCAGCGCTACCCCGAGACGGTGCTGGATATCCGCCGCCGCTACGACATCGTCCTGCTCGATGAATATCAGGACACCTCGATAGCGCAGCGAACATTCCTGCAGAACCTGTTCGGTGATGGCTTTCCCGTGACGGCCGTCGGTGACCCCTGTCAGGCCATTTATGGCTGGCGGGGAGCCAGTGTGGACAACATCGAATCCTTCCCCGCCCACTTCACCCGAACCGATGGCACACCTGCGCCCCGATACTCCCTTGCCGAAAACCGGCGCTCCGGGCCCGCGGTTTTGCATGTCGCTAACGAGATAGCCACCGAGCTGCGAGCGGAGCACACCGGCACCGTGCCGTTGGAGCCTGCTGATGGGTCCGAGCGCGCGAGGGTCGACGTCGCGTTATTCGACACCATCGATGACGAAGTCGAATGGCTGGCCAACGCCATCCGACAGGCCCACCTCGCCGCCGAGCGGGATCGTCTTGCGGCGCTCGAATCCGCAACTGAGCACACCGATACGGCAGTGGCGGTTTTGTGTACAACCGGCGCGGACATCCGTCGTATCGACGGCGCCCTTCGGCGGTTGGGCGTCCCTACTCAAGTAACGGGTGCAGCGGCACTTCTGGCTGATCCGGCTGTCGCCGATCTACGCGCGCTTCTTGAGCTGGTTCACGAACCAACCGCCAATCCAGCCTGCGTGCAGTTGCTCTCCGGGGCTCGGTGGCGTGTGGGCGTTCGCGACCTTGCGGTGCTCGGTGACCGCGCGCGCGAACTGTCCGGTGGCAGGTCCCGCCTGATGGATCCAACCCTGGAGCAGGCGCTTGAGGACGCGGTCGCGGGAAGTGATCCAGTGGAAGTGGTTTCGTTGTCCGACGCCCTCGCAGACCCCGGTGATCGGTCTCGTTACTCGCAGCAGGCCTTGGCGGCATTCGCCGAAGTCAGCACGATCGTTTCGTCGCTGCGCAGTGAAGCACGACAGTCGGTAGTCGACCTCTCCTCACGGGCCATGTCACTGCTGGGAGTCGATGTCGAGGCACGGGTAGCCGACCCGACCGGACACTCGCAGGCCGCACTCGTTGACTTCCTCACCCTCGCTGCGGAGATTGTCGGTGGCGATGCCCGGATTGGTCTCGGTGGTTTTCTCACGCGCCTTCGAGAAGCTGAGCGCTTCGATGTAACCATCTCGCATACCCGATCGACGATCCCGGGTGCTGTGCAGTTGATGACGGTCTTTGCGGCCAAAGGGCTTGAGTTCGAGACCGTTTTCGTGCCCTTTGTCAGCGATGGCGCTTTCCCCGGAGGTCGAGCCCGTGGCCGCTGGACCACCGGCGCTTCGGCGGTGCCGTGGCCGCTGCGGCCGGACGCCGATCCCGTCTTAGCGAAATTTCCCGACCAGTCCGAGGATTCGATCAGCAAGCAGCATGATCGCTACGTGCAGGCGCTTCGCGACCTCACCGATCGCGATCACGAGCGACTGGCGTACGTCGCCCTCACCCGTGCCGAGAGGGCACTCACGGTCACCGGCCATTGGTGGGGACCTGGTCAAGCCAAGCCACGCGGGCCGCACCGTTTTCTTGCCCAGATCAAAGATGCCGTCGAGTCTGCCGATCCGGATCTGTGCCGGGTGATCACCTGGGCGGAAGCGCCAGCCGATCAGCAGAACAATCCGGTGGTTGGTGGCGTGCGTCCTTCATGGCCGGTTCCTGTTTCAGAGTCCTATCGCGCACAGGTCAAACAAGCCGCCGATGCTGTTCGCAAGCAGATGTCCGAATCGCCTATCGATTCGAACACCGCAGGTCTTCCCGTCACGCAGCAGATTGCGATGCCGATCGAAAATGCCGATTCCACGTCGTGGCAACACCGGATCCAGGGATGGCATGAGGCCTACGGCTCTTTAGCAACACAGTCCAATGGTGATCAAGCCGAGCAGATCGTCCGGCTCAGTGATCACGTAGGCGCCACAACTTTCCTGCGGGCGCTGAAGGACCCCGGTGCCGTGGCCGAGGACTTACTTCGCCCCATGCCCCGCAAGCCATCACGTGCTGCGGCCCGTGGAGTTGCCTGGCACGCCTGGGTGGAAACGGCTTTCGGGCAGCAGTCCTTGTGGGGTCTAGATGACCTTCCGGGTGCGGCCGACGCCGAGATCGGCGGTGTCGGCGGCATCGGAAGTGATGCCCAACTGGAGGAGTTGAAGGCGGCCTTCCAGCGCAGCCGGTATGCAAGCAAGGAACCCGTTGCCGTAGAGCAGCCGTTCTCCGTGGTGATTGGTGGGCGGGTGATCAATGGTCGGATCGACGCAGTATTTGCCGACAGCGATCGATTCGAAGTGGTTGATTGGAAGACGGGAGGCACAGCGAGTATCGATCCGCGACAACTCGCGATCTATCGGCTCGCCTGGTCTCAGATTCGCGGCGTCGATTGGCGGGACGTCGATGCAACTTTCGTGATGGTCGCCACTGGCGAGGAGGTCCGTCCCGATACCGACGACGATGTCCGCGCCCTGCTAGACCTCGACCAGGGCTAGCGCCCTTCCTCTTCTGGGACTGCAACAGGCTCGATGGGTTCGTCGCGTGACACCTCGTGCTCGGCTTCGGTGGCTTCCACGATCTGCTCACCAGCCTCCTCGGTAGGCGTCCTACGGGTGCCCACCAGTCCGCGCATCCACTCACGTGCAGGCTCTTCCACGACCCGCCACATCAGGTAAGCGATAGCCAGCGCACCCACGATGAGGAACACCACGCCGGCGGCGTAGAGCGCTCCGCCCTCGATGCCTGCAGCGTCCATACCCGTTCGCCACAGCCCCATCCACACCAGATGAGTCATGTACAGGGAGTACGAGATGAAGCCGCCGAGTACCAGCGCCCGGGTGGATAGCGCCCGAGCCATTCCCCCGCGGGCCAGTGCCAATGCACCGATCCAGGCGATGAGAAGAGGAACGAGGGTGAGGTGGAAAAACGGCGGCAGCGGCTCTGAGTCTGGGTTCAACGCGCTGTCGGGAGGTTGCGCTACCGGGAGTCGGGCGAGCAGGACCGAGCCGGCTACAACTGCAAGGGGTAGCACGATCGCCAGAATGTCGGCCGTTCGCTCTACGAGTTTCCCGCGCTCGGCTAGCCGCTGCACGATCAGGTAGGTAATGGCGCCGGCAATGAACTCGGTACCGATCCGATAGGTCGAACCCCAATCGTTCGTGTAGTACGGGTCGCTCGTACCAAGCCCATAGCCGACAAGCGGCGTCAGTACCGCGAACCAGGACAGCACTAGGACAAAGGTCGGGACCTTCTCATGCATCCGCCACAGCACCAAAACCAAAAGCGGGAAGACTAGGTAGGCCAACCACTCCATCGAAAGCGACCAGGCCACGAAGTTCCAACCGCGCTCTGGATTGGCCCCCCACTCTTGGATGAGTAGCAGATTTTTTATGAAGTCGATGGGGTTCCACCAGTCACGGTCGACCGATTCGCCGGCGATTCGGGCTTGGGCGAAGACAGCCAGACCCGCCACGATCAGCATGACCACGTGCACTGGGTAGATGCGTGCAAGGCGCAGCCACCAGAACTTGAGGGTCTGGCGCACATGGATCGAATGGCCCAGGCGGGTGAGATAGGTGTGCGTGAGGATGAATCCCGACAGTGCGAAGAACAGGTCGACCCCAAGACGACCCACCCGCATAACGTCGCCCAAGACCGGGATAGAAAGCAGCCCGAGGACGTTGAAGGGGCCTTGTAGGTGGTAGGCGAAAACCCAGAACGCGGCCACGAAGCGGATCCCCGTCAACTGGCGGATGAACACGCTCACCTGCAACACCTTAGGCTCGCGCTGGACACGATTGGGGAACACCGTTGCGAATGTCGGATCCACAGTGGTGGTTGCTTGATGACCTGGTCTTGGCTCGCTCGGCGATCGATCGAGCGGCAGCACGGCGCAGCGATGAGGCATGGGTAAGCGAAGCGATTGCCGATCCGAGCAGCCGCTTCGTTCATGTGCATCACGGTAGTGCCCTTCTCGAGGAAAACAATCTGGTCGTGACTGGGCCCTGGAGTCAGGCAGCGCCGACGACCCTGTTGGGGATTGACGCCGATGGCGTTGCCTACTTTTGTGTGCATCACGACTCCCTTGATGCCTCTGGCGTGGACTTGCCCGATGGTCGGTGGGCGGATCTGCGGATGGCGGGCTCGGATCTGGATGCGATGGATGCTGGCTTAATGGTCACGGCGGTCGCATTGGACAACTGGTCGCGAACTCATCGGCACTGTCCGCGTTGCGGTGGTGAGGTCATGTGGCGTGAGGCCGGATGGTCCCGTCGTTGCGAAAGCGACGAGATGTCGCACTTTCCGCGTACGGATCCCGCCGTGATCGTCCTCGTACGCGATGCACAGGACCGTGCGCTGCTTGGTAGGCAGGCACGTTGGGAGCCCACCTGGTACTCCACCCTCGCTGGATTCGTCGAGGCAGGCGAGTCAGCCGAGGCCGCGGTCCGAAGGGAAGTCGAAGAAGAGTCCGGGGTGCGCATCGGCGCGGCGGCAAGCGACGTCCAATACCTCGGGAGCCAGCCTTGGCCATTTCCCGCATCCTTGATGCTCGGTTACCACGCTTTCGCTGAGGATTCGAGCATCAAGGTCGACGGTGAGGAGATCGTGCATGCCCGCTGGTTTTCACGTGATGAGCTCGCCGCGGCCTGCGAATCCGGTGAGATCTCGCTTCCGCCGCAGGTCAGCATCGCTCGAAAGCTGATCGAGCGCTGGTTCGGTGCGCCGCTGCCGGGGGATTGGTCGCGACCGCTCACTCGACCAAGTCGCTAGGCAATCGATTCGAGTTTCGCCTTGAGTTCCTTGAACGGCGGATTGGTCATGGTTGCGCCGTCGGGAAATACAACGGTGGGGACCGTTTGGTTGCCGGCGTTGGCGTTCTCCACGAAGTCAGCCGCATCCGGAGCGTGCTCAATATCCACTTCAGTGAATTTGATGCCCTCGCGCATCATCTGAGATTTCAGTCGTTGGCAGTACCCGCACCACACAGTGGAGAACATTGTCACTTCACCTGGCTGGGGAACCCATTCGTGGACTTCACTCACGCCACGACTGTAGGACACCCGGCGAATGCGCTGCCCCGGTGGTTAAGCGATGTCTTACGCGGGGAGGAGTTCGGCAGCGCCGAACGAGACACCGAAGCGCTCACACCAGATTGTCACGCTGGACAGATCTGTGATGTCAGCATCAGCGGGAATCTCGTAGTTCTGGTTTCCCTTATTGCCCTTGAGCGGACCGAGGCTGAGGTACTCGTCGTCGTCGAAAACGAACCAACCGTCTGTTCCCTCTATCACTGGCGCAGCGGCCAGCCACACCTTCAGATCCGGGCCGTTGCTGGTGTCAAGTCCAACGAGTCGCAGGATCCGCGATCCGTCTGCGAGAGTGATGATGCGCGCCTTGCCGGTGGTTCCGTGCTCGTGGGAGATGAACTCGCCTTCGGCTTCAATAATTCGTTCAGGAGTTGGCTCGACTGTCGGCGCTGGTGCTGGTTCCGTAGTGGCCGCCGAATTTGGTGTTGGGGTCAGTGGCTCGTTCGTCGCTGACGATGGGGTCTCCGTGGCAGACGTTGATGTCGCCTGGGGAAGGGCGTCGTCCACAGTGACGTCAATGAAGGCGGTCCAGGGCTGGAATGCCCACAGGCCGACAGCGAGGACGATTGAACCGACGATGCCCACGGGAATAAGGAATTTCGGGCGCTGCCACTTTCGCTGATCACTCACGGCCACTCCTTTACCTTTGGGGCTCTGACGTTTAGCGAAGGGTGTTCGTTCCCACCCGGGATAGACATGACGACCTCTAGGTGGTCAAGGTACGCATACCCCGTGGCAGAGTTGGATCGTGGCCCAGCACGAACTCGACTCAGCTCAGTCCCAGCGTCCGCAACTGCTCTTCCTGGGCCGAGAGTGGGACCCGCATCGATTGATCTACGGAACGATCATCTTGATGGTGGCCTTGGGCATTTACGAGGAAGCCGATGATCCCTTCAATCAAGAATCGCTCTTGGACTTGGCCCTCGTGGTTGTCGCCCCACTCTTCGCGCTAGCGACAGCGCATGCGTTCTCCGATGCAATTGATATCCAGGTGCGCTCGGGGAGTCGCTTGGCCGGCGCTGATCGTGGCCACTTGCTGTTCTCCGGCCTGCAATACCTGGCAGTGGGGGTTCCAGTAATCATCGTCTCTATCGTGGTCTTCGCGCTGGGTGGCAACGCCACTGATGCGGTCAGCATCGCGCAAGGCATCGGGGTCACCAGTTTGTTCTTCTGGGGAGTCTTTGCCGCGCGCCGGGCCGGACTGAGCCCGTGGGCGCAGGTCCGCTTTGCGTTCATTTATGGACTTCTTGGGTTCGGCGTCATTGTCTTTGAGTTGCTGCTTGCCCATTGAGGTCGAGCGCCGCGGCCTGTGGACGTCCAGTAGTTGACGTCGGACATCCATGCAAGCATCAGGGCGTGGAAGCCGGCCAGGTACTCGAGGGACTCGACGACGAGCAACGCGCTGTGGCCGAGAGTCTCGAGGGGCCGGTCA
>Ga0209953_1000308_pt1 | contig 18429 bp, 18 predicted proteins | sample SalPonred_H2O_MG_FD_185713 | JGI IMG/M metagenome (GOLD analysis project Ga0209953, IMG submission 185713) | Salt pond water microbial communities from South San Francisco under conditions of wetland restoration - Salt Pond MetaG... | ecosystem: Environmental > Aquatic > Non-marine Saline and...
AGCAGTGTCATCAGTGGTTGACCCTGCGCCACATGATCGCCTGGCTTCGCATGCAACCAGATGCCAGCTCCATGCGCGATCGCATCCTCCTTGCGGGCTCTGCCTGCACCCAAACGCCAGGCAGCCACACCCACGCCGTAGGCCTGCAAGGTGGTGAGTGTTCCGGTGGTGGGAGCCGTGATCACGTGTTCGTGCCGGGCACGGGGTAGGGAGGCATGTACGTCTCCCCCTTGCGCGGAAACCATGGCGTTCCATCTATCCATCGCTTTGCCACTGGCGATGGCTTGCTCCGGATCCGCGTCGATGCCAGCAATGTCGAGCATTTCACGGGCAAGTGCAAGCACGAGTTCGATCAGATCCGATGGTCCGCCACCGGCGAGCACTTCGAGGGATTCAGTGACCTCAACGGCATTGCCCACCGCAAGGCCAAGGGGCACATCCATCGCGGTGATCAGGGCTCGGGTGCGCACGCCGGCGTCGTTGCCGATTTTCACCATGGTGCGAGCAAGGCGTTGCGCACGAGGCAGGTCACTCATGAACGCGCCGTTACCGGTCTTGACGTCTAGCACGAGCCCGCCGGCGCCTTCGGCGATCTTCTTGCTCATGATGCTCGAGGCGATCAAAGGGATCGCCTCTACGGTGCCGGTGACATCGCGAAGGGAGTAGAGCTTTTTGTCTGCTGGCGCGAGGCCGTCACCGGCTGCACAAATCACTCCTCCGGATGCGCGCATGACGCCCTTCATTTCCTCATTGGACAGCAGCGCCCGCCAGCCGGGGATGGATTCCATCTTGTCCAGCGTGCCGCCGAAGTAGCCAAGTCCACGGCCACTGAGCTGCGGGACGACAGCACCGCATGCAGCCACGATCGGGACCAGCGGCAAGGTGACTTTGTCGCCCACGCCACCGGTGGAGTGCTTGTCCACACTCGGGGCGTCGAAATCCGAAAAGTCCATGCGGGTGCCGGAGGCAATCATCGCTTCGGTCCACCGGACGATCTCGCGCTCGTTCATACCGTTGAGCAATATCGCCATAGCCAGCGCGCTCATTTGCTCGTCGGCCACTTCACCGCGGGTGTAGGCGTCAACCACCCAGTCGATCTGCGCCTCGGAGAGTTCACGGCCATCGCGCTTGGCGATGATGACGTCAACCGGTGCGAAGGCTTCGCTCATGCGCTGGCGGCAGCCGCGGAGTCTTCGCCACCGGCCATCAATCGACCGATCCGGTTGCGGTCTGCATCATGGGCATCGATCTCGGCGACGATTCGGCCGTCGTACATGACCAAGATGCGATCCGACAGGCCCATCACCTCATCTAATTCCGCGGAGACCAGCAGCACACCAGCACCTTCATCTCGGGCCCTAACGATCTGGGAGTGAATGAACTCGATCGAACCGACATCTACGCCGCGGGTCGGTTGACTGGCGATCAGCAGGCTCGGGTTCGCGGCAAGTTCGCGGGCTATGACGACCTTCTGCTTGTTCCCACCGGATAAGGACTGCGCAGTGGTCTGGATAGATGGGGTGCGGACGTCGTATTCCTCCACCAGGGCGTCGGCGAGTTCATTCACCGCTCTGCGGTTGCGGATGCCTTTGCTGGAGAACTCAGGTTCGTCAAAGCGGTTCAGCACCATGTTGTCGGCGATCGAGTACTGGCCAACAACCCCGTCCTTTTCTCGGTCCTCAGGAACGTGCCCCACGCCCATGTCGTGGATAGTGTGCGGAGTGGCGCCGAGGGCGTTATTCCCGTTGATGTTGACCGCTTTGCCATGAGCCTTGCGTAGACCAGTGAGCGCTTCCACCAGTTCACGCTGTCCGTTGCCTTCCACCCCAGCGATTCCGACTATTTCTCCCGCCCGGACAGTGAAGGTGACATCTTTAACGGCCGACAAACCAAGGCTGCCTTCCACTTCGAGATCCTCGACGTGAGCGCTTCCACCAGTTCACGCTGTCCGTTGCCTTCCACCCCAGCGATTCCGACTATTTCTCCCGCCCGGACGGTGAAGGTGACATCTTTAACGGCCGACAAACCAAGGCTGCCTTCCACTTCGAGATCCTCGACTTCAAGAACGACGGTGTCGGGGGTCGCGGGCTTCTTATCCACTCGCAGCAGAACGCTGCGCCCCACCATCATCTGCGCAAGGCCTGCCTGATCAGTCTGTTCGGGGGTGGTGGTTCCTACTACCTGGCCACCGCGTAGCACCTCGATCGTGTCCGCCACTTCAAGGACTTCCCGCAGTTTGTGGGTGATGAAGATGACCGCCACGCCGTTATCGGCGAAACCGCGCATTACTCGTAAGAGTTCATCGGTCTCTTGGGGCGTGAGGACTGCCGTGGGCTCGTCCATGATCAAGATCTCGGCTTTACGGTAAAGCGCCTTCAGGATCTCTACCCGCTGCTGCGCACCAACCGGCAGATCCTCGACCTTCGCATTCACATCGACCTTGAGTCCATACTCCTCGGATAGTCGAGCAACTTCTGCTGTTGCCTTCTTCATATTGACGAAAATGGAATTGTGGGGTTCATCGCCCAAGATCACATTCTCTGCAACCGTGAACACAGGAACGAGCTGGAAGTGCTGGTGCACCATTCCGATGCCGCGACGGATGGCATCGCGGGGACCGCTCAACTTCACCGACTCTCCATTGATCAGGATCTCACCTTCATCGGGTGAGTAGAGCCCGTAAATCATCTTGACAAGGGTGGACTTACCCGCCCCATTTTCTCCAAGCAGCCCGACTATCTGGCCCTTGTGGATAGTTAAGGAGACGTCTTTGTTGGCAACAACGCCGGGAAACCTCTTAGTGATACCCCGGGCCTCAAGAACCGGGGTGCCCGTTGCACGGAAGGCGGGCCTGGATGAAGACATACTTCTCCCCTATTCCTTCTCGTACGGTTTTCCGACGGCTGCTGGTGGCTTCACGCGACCCGAAACGATGGCCAACAACACGATGGTCAAGATGTAGGGCAGCATGTTGATGAACTGCTGCGGAATGGCGATTACTTCATCGGCCTGCAACTGGCTCGCGACTCCATTGGCAAGGCCGAAGAACAGAGCTGCGCCGAGCGCACCAATCGGGTTCCAGGCTCCGAAGATCATGATCGCAAGAGCGGTGAAGCCGCGTCCAGCAGTTAGCCCCCGCTCGAAGGTGCTTGCGGCTTCGATCGACAAGTAAGCCCCTGCAAGACCAGCGAGACCGCCGGCGAGAGTGACGTTCAAGAAGCGAGTGCGTTGCACGTTCACGCCCGAGGTGTCTGCCGACCCGGGCTTCTCCCCCACCGCGCGGGTCCGCAAACCCCAAATGGTTTTGAACAACAACACCCACAACAGGACCGCGGTGAGCAGCGCCGCGTATGTGAACAACCCATTGTCGAAGAACACCGGTCCGACCAAGGGGATGTCAGCCAGGATCGGTATTCGCAATGTGGGTGTGATCGCCGGGAGCACATAGCCTTGTGAGTAGAAGAAGGACGTAAGCCCGGTAGCGATGATGTTGATGATGGTTCCAGCAATAATTTGGTCCATCTTCCAGGTGACCGCACCAGTAGCCAAAAATGCGCCCATGATCATGCCGGTACCGACACCGATCATCGTGCCGAGGATGAGATTGCCGGTGATCGCGGCCCCGAAGAAGCCAGCGAAAGCACTCATCAACATCTGACCTTCGATACCGATATTGATGATGCCGCTGCGCTCACACACGATGCCGACCATCGCCGCCAAGATGAGTGGCACCGCGTAACGCAGAGAGAAACTCAGGACCGAGACCGTTCGGTTCTCGTCCATCATGAACGCGACAATGATTCCAGCGACGATGGCAATGGTGAGGGTGTAGGCGTATCTGGCTCTCATGCGCCACCCCAACCCGAGCTGACGGTGGTCTGCTTCATCGCGCGCTTACGGAACAGCAAGCGGCCGACGATGGGCGCCGCAACGAACAACAAGGTCAAAGCCAAGATGACATCAACCACTTCGGGTTCGATGCCGGTCTGGAATTGCAGGGAGGCCGCGCCAGAGCGCAAGGTTCCGACCAGCAAAGCCGCAGGGATTGTGGCAATCGGGTTAGCGCGGGCGAGCAATGCGATCGTGATGCCATCGAAGCCGAGACCGGCGTTAAAAGACGGTTCGAAGCGCCCGGTTATGCCCAAGGTCTCCACTGCCCCACCCATGCCAGCGAGCGCTCCACTGACTGCCATCGCCAAGAAGATCGTCTTCTTTACCCCGATGCCGGCGTAGTTGGCGGCGCTGGGATTCAAACCGACGGTGTTGAAGCGGAAACCCTGCGTGGTGCGCGCGAGAAACCAGCCGAAGAAGACCGACACGAACAGCGCGATTACGAAACCCGAGGGCACGATTCCGAAGTCGGCGAGCGCTGCTGACTCGGCGATCTCCGGGGTGCGAGTGAGCGGTTGGTCGGGCTCTTTGAGGGGTCTACTCGCCAGATAGTCCACGAACGCGATCGCGACCGCGTTGAGCATGATCGTGGTGATGACTTCCGAGACGCTGCGGTAGGCGCGCAGCACACCGGCGATCGACGCCCAGGCTGCGCCGCACAGCATGCCGAAGGCGATCGCGAAGGGGATGTGGATCAGCGTCGGCATCTGGAAGTTGTAGCCGGCCCAGGCCGCGCCGATGGCGCCCACAAGCAACTGCCCCTGGGCACCGATATTGAACAGCCCGGTGCGCAAGCCAACGGTGACGGCTAGTCCGGTCAGCACCAGGGGTGTGGACTTCTCCATCACTCGAGTGAGACCGTCGATGTCCCCGAGGGCTGAGGAGAACAGCACCCAGTAGGCCTCAAGCGGGTTCACGCCCTGGAACCAGATCAGGATGCCGCCAATGGCGAAGGCCAGCAGTACCGAAGCCAGTGGCAGGACGATCGCCTGCACCCGGGTCCAGCGGCCACCGCGCTGCGGATCGGGGTCAGTAAACCCCAGATCGGTCTGCGCGGGATCGGTCACGGACATAGCGCTGAATCCTTGCACAGAGTTGGCGGCCAGTTGATTGAGTTGATCAACAAGTGGGGCGGGAGCAACCAGTAGTTGCTCCCGCCCCCTTTTAGGTGTTGCAGGTGGTGCCTAGTTCTCCAGCAGAGCCAAACCGCCGGTATCGATCGAACCGTCGATCAGGCCAGCCAGCACCTCGTCCACCTGGGCCTTGACGTCGTCCGGCACGGCACCTTCGGTGTCGTGGTACGGAGCTAGGCCGGTCGGGCCGAAGAAGTTACCGCCCGGGAAGGCGCCGTCATACGACAGGAGCACGAGCTCCTCTGTGCCCTCGACCAACTTCTTCTCCGCCGAGGTCAGCAGGCACGGAGCAGCCTGCGGCACGGTGAAGTACTGGTCGATATCCACGCCGATGCAGAAGATGCTCTCACCAGCTCCGGGATCCTTGGCGATCTCGATCAGGCCGCCGTTACCGGTACTTCCACCGGCAGCGAAGATGACGTCGATGCCCTGATCGAGCTGCTTACGGGACTCCGCTGCACCCCACTCCGGGTCGGTGAACGCGTTGTTCGGCTCGTGGTAAACGAGCGTGACGTCCACATCCGGGTTAGCAGCCTCGGCGCCGACCTTGTAGCCCTCACCGAACAGTTTCACCGGGGGAACGGTGTCGGTACCGAGCACCGCACCCACCTGGTTGGTCTGAGTCATCAGACCTGCGAGGTAGCCCGCTGCATAACCAGCGCGATCCTCATTGAAGACCAGACCCGTCAGGTTTGGAATGGTGTCACCCTGGAACTGGTCGACACCCACGAAGTCGATCTCCGGGTATTCCGCAGCCGCGGCGATGCTCGCTTCGGCCATCAGGAAGCCAACGGTCACGATGGTGTCGTAGTCAGCCTGAGCGAATTGTGCGATGTTGTTCGCATAATCCTTGGGGTCGGTCGTCTCGATGAACTTCGCGAATCCCCCGACCTTCTCTGCTGCGAGCTGGGTGCCCTCCCACGCGGCCTGGTTGAACGACTTGTCGTCCACCTTGCCGGTGTCGGTGACTAGCCCAACGCAGTAGTTCTCCTCGGCAGCGCAGTTGCTGTCGTCGGTAGTAACGCCCGAAGCGCCGTCTTCTGCGGCAGCGTCGTCGCCTCCCTCGGACTCTTCAACCTGCTCCTCTGTTGTCTCCTCGGCGGCGGCGGTCTCTTCGGCAGTCGACTCGGCGGAATCACCGGAATCGCTGCTGCAACCGGCCAACACCAAGGCAGCGGCCGCGAATCCCGCGACCAGTAGCTTGCGATGCATGCATGTGCCTTTCTGTCGGGTCTTCGTTACCCGTCGGATGGCCGCAGTTCACCGGCGATCTTCGGGGTTCGAAGTCTTCGTATAGCCGGACACTAGTTGCCGCCGGTAACCAGATCGGCGCTGGCGCGGCAATCGAGGCAGGTCGCTACCAACTTGTAACACGACTCATCGGTAGAGCGTTACTGGTGTGACTTATGTGACGCGCTGTGTTCAAAACGGTGCCCGAGCGCTGGCCGACCAGCCACCGTCAACCGGCAGCACGACCCCGTTGATGCCGCCCGCGCGTGGGCCGATCAGGAAGGTGACCGCCTGGGCTACCTCCTCCGCCGTTACAGGCCTGCCGGCTGGCGCGGAAGCGGTCCACCAGGTGTGGCCTTGCGGCCAGGCCTCCGCCAATCCATCGCGCTCGATCAAGCCTGGTGCGATTGCGTTGGCCCGCATCCCACGGGGGGCAAGTTCGAGGGCCAACGAACGCGTAAAGGACTCCAAGGCGGCCTTTGCGGCGGCATAGTGCGCGTGGTTCGGGAACGCGACCGCGGCCTCGACTGAGGAAATGTTGACAACGGCGCCCCCTTGATGAAGCACTGGAAGTGCTGCGGAGGTTACGCGGGTGGCCGAGAGCAACGAAGTCTGCAGCATGTCTTGCCACTTCTCGTCGTCGAGTTCGGCGAAGTGAACGGGCGTTTGATCCGCGCTGTTATTGATGACGCCATCAAGTCGGCCGAACCGGTCGATCACGGCTGTGATGAGTGACATCGCGCCCTTTGCCTCAGTGGCGAGGTCCGCCGCGAACGCTTGCGCTGTTCCACCTCGGCCAGCGATCTCAGCTACTAGGGCCTCGGCAGATTGCGAGCCGGATCGGTAGTGCACCGCAACGGCGTAGCCGTCTTCAGCGCAAGCGCGGGCTATCGCAGCGCCAAGATGGCCTGACGCACCGGTTACCAACACGACCTTCTGTTCACTCACGGCTGCGCTCCTTCATGCGTGCTTTCGCATGCGACTGGCGACTTCTTGCTGTGCACCGGCCCACGCTGAGAAGTCGGTGTCTTCGGTGGCAAGTTCGAACTCTGTGAAGGCTGGCACCAACACGCAGGACACCAGCGTCCACGCTCCTGTGGTGAGCGTGCCTTGCCAACAATCTCCAGGAATCCGATGGTGCGGCCTTTCTCCCGCATCGACATCGGTGCCAAGCGTGATGAGCTCGTGTGAACCATCAGGATCTAGGACCAGCGTTCGCGCGGGTGCCCCGGCAATATGCGTCCACGCCTCGTCCTCTTTCAGGCGGTGCATGGCACTGAAGTCATCGGGCGTGATCAAGGCGTAAATCGCGTTGGCGTGCACTGTGCGCCACAAAAGCGAGATCCAGCAACCCTCGCCTTCCAGGTACTCCAAATCCAATGTGTCGATGACCTGCTGCGCCGTCATATCGCGTAGGCCGGTGGCTTGACCAGTCGGTGTCACGACTGATCCCCGACATGACTACGAGCAGCCGCAATCACGTCACGCTGATCAACCATGGTCGGTTGCCGGTCTGCAACGACGCGATTACCTGCTACGAAGACGTCGCGCACGTCACTGCGACCAGCCGCGTACACCAATGCGGTGAAGGGGTCGCGCAACGGCGTCAGATGTGGAGCGTTCGTGTCGACCAGGATCACATCGGCTTCCTTACCGACTTCGATGCTGCCGATGCGTTCGGCCATTCCTATCGAGCGAGCACCATCGATGGTGGCTGCGCGCACGATGTCCTGCGCGCTGATCGCCGCTGGATCAAGGCGCACCAAGCGCGCGAGGTTCGCCGCTAAGCGGAGCACGGCGAACATATCCACATCATTACTTGAGGAGCATCCGTCGGTGCCCAGCCCAACGGTGATGCCCTGATCGCGGTAACCCACGAGATCCATCGCACCGCTGGCTAGCTTGAGGTTGGAGCCCGGGTTGTGGGCGACAGAGGCACCCCCAGCGGCAATGGCGATGCGATCGGTTTCGTCCAAGCGCACGCAGTGAGCGAGCGTGGTGCGCTCGTCGAGCAGCCCGGCGTCGCGCAGCAACGCGGTGGGACGAGCACCGTGTGCAGCGATGGTGTCGTTGTTCTCCTTGTCGTTTTCGGAGTTGTGGGTGTGGATGCGTGCATCGATCTCGCGGGCGAGTTCGTTTATCTCCAACAGATGTTCAGGGTTAACGATCAAGGGACTGTGCGGCATGAGATAACGCGGTACATACGGACCACCGATCTCCTCCAGCGTGGCTGGCCACGATCGAGTCAACTCGATGCGCTCGCTCCACTCAAGACCGTCAGGTCCGGGGAAGTCGAAGAAGACCGGGCCGATGGCGTGCCGGATACCGACTTCGACAGCACCGCGATGGGCAGCCTCTGGATGGAAATACATATCCAACGCCGTAGTGGTGCCCCCGAGCAACGCTTCGAGAGCGCCTAGCCTCGCACCGAGATAAGTGCCCTCAGGTCCCATGATCCGGGCCTCTTCGGCCCATACGCATTCGAGAAAGCCTTGTAGGTCCACGTTCTCCGCGATGCCCCGAAGGAGAGTCATCGGTAGGTGCGTATGCAGGTTGACGAAGCCGGGAAGCACGATGCATCCGCCGGCCTCAATGACGCTTTCGGCTTCAAATCCGGTGACATCGCCAACGGCAACGATCCGACCCTGGTCAATCGCTACCCCGGCATCCTCGTAAACCGAGTTTTGCTCGTCACAGGTCAGCACGAAGCGAGCGTTCGTGATGACTGTCTCGACGCGGGTCATCGCGACAACAACCTGGCCGCCTCGGACAGGACCCGGGTGACGGTTGCCGCACCTTCCGCCACGACCGCTTGAACATCCTCGATGGTGATCGGTTCGCTGCCCTGGCCCGCAGCTGGATTGGCCACGATGCACAAACTGGCGTAGGGAAGGTCCCGTTCGACCGCAAGCACCACCTCCGGAACACCGGTCATGCCAACGACGCTCACTCCGGCGGCTGCGGCGAGCCGAATCTCCGCTTTGGTCTCAAAGCGCGGGCCTTCGTAGGCGCCGTAGATGCCGTGATCAATCACGCTCACCCCAAGATTGTCGGCGGCCTCCTTCCACGCGTTCCGCAATCGCGGGTGGTAGGGCTCGCCCATGTCAACGTGGACTACACCTTCGGGCGTGGAACCGTCGAAGAAAGTGATCGGACGTGCCTTAGTGAAGTCGATGAAATCGTCGACGATGACCAAGTCACCTGCATCGGTACCAACGCCGCCGACAACGTTCACCGCCAAGATCTCGGACACACCGAGGTCGATCATCGCCTGAATGTTCGCCCGGTAGTTGACCATGTGCGGGGGCACCGAGTGGTCGTAACCGTGGCGGCTGATGAACACGGTGCGCCGGTCGTGCAGCGTTCCCACCCGCGCGCGGGTCGGTCCGTAGATGGTCTCGACGGTGATGTCCTCGGGATCGCGCAGATCATCGAGGGAGTAGAAACCGGTTCCGGCGATCACGCCGAGCGCTGCACTCGTCATGGGCCGAAGGCTAGCGATGGCCGGGTAGGTCCTCGGGACCGAAACCATCGGGCAACAAGACGGACAACGGAGTCGGGCCACCCGCGCGGTCGATCAGCAGCTCTGGGCCGCCGTGTTCCCACAGCAGCTGGCGGCACCGCCCGCAGGGCAAGAGTGGTCCTGGGTTCGGTCCCACGCAGGCAAAAGCGACCAGGCGGGACTTGCGATCGGTCGGTGATGTCTTGACCAACTCGCTAACCAGTCCGCATTCGGCGCACAGCGTGGTGCCAATCGATGCGTTCTCCACGTTGCAGCCCGAGACGATGCGGCCGTCGTCGGTCAACGCGGCGGCACCAACCGGGTGCTCGGAGTAGGGGGCGTAGGCCTGATCCCGGGCTTGCGCAGCGGCGGCCCGCAGCGCCGTCCAGTCGATATCGCTCATGACTGGACGCTACTGCGGACCGCCAACTGCGCTAGTCGATTCGGGCTATCTCCTGGCCCTGCTTGGCCGTGCCCTCCTCCTCAATGAGGCAGGTAATCGTCCCGTCAATCGGGGCCTCGACGTCCACGGAAACCTTGTCCACCATGACCTCGGCGATAACTTGACCGGCCTTAACGGGCTCGCCGGTATTGGCGAACCAGGTGGCCACAACCCCTTCAGCATCGGGATCGTTCGACATCTCCGGGAACGTGATGGTTTCGCTCATGCAGTGACCTTCGCTATAGCGTCCTTGATCTTGTCCCGTGTCGGCAGCGCCTCGTACTCAAGCACTCGCGCGTAGGGAACTGGCACATCTGGGTAGCACACCCGCTCGACCGGCTTCTTCAGCATGCTTGGATCCTTATCGGCGATCGTCGCGACGATCTCGCCACTCAGCCCGAAGGACTTGTAGTCCTCATCAACGATCACGAGTCGGCCGGTCTTGGCAACGGAGGCCAAGATTGCCTCGCGATCAAGGGGAACGACCGAACGCAGGTCGATGACCTCCACACTCGTGGTGCCCTCGAGTTCCTCGGCAACGTCAAGACAGTGCTGCACTGAGATGGACAGGCTCACCACGGTCACGTCTGAACCTTCATGCGCGATTGCGGCCTTACCGATCGGAACGGTGTACTCCTCCTCCGGAACCGGACCAATGGATCGTGGGTTCTTCGCCATCCACGGAAGACCCATCACGCCCTTGTGGAACATGAACACCACCGGGTTGTCATCTCGGATCGCTGAGATCATCAATCCCTTGGCGTCATAGGGGTTCGACGGCACGACAATCTTCATACCCGGCATGTGCGCGAACGTGGCCCACAAGCATTGGGAGTGCTGCGCAGCGTCGGAGTACCCACCACCGACAGCCGTCATGAGAACCATCGGCACCTTGACGTTGCCACCGGACTCGTAGTGGATCTTCGCCATGTGGTTGTAGATCTGGTCGAAGCAAACCCCGAAGAAGTCAACGAACATCAACTCGACCACTGGACGCAGTCCCTCGACTGCGGCACCGATGCCGGCTCCAATGAAGCCGGTCTCGGAGATAGGGGTGTCAATGATGCGGGTGGATCCGAATTCCTCGTACAACCCCCCGGTGGATCCAAAGATTCCTCCGTAGGGGCCAACGTCCTCACCCATCACGAAGACATCGGGGTTGCTCCGCATCTCTTGGGCAATGCCCTCGGAGATCGCCTTAGCTGTCGTGACCCGGCGGGTACCGGCGTCAACAGTTGCAGTCATGTTGTTGTCCCTCTCGTCTGTGGTTCCTGGTTTGTAGGTGTCGTCGCAGCCATCACGCGAACACGTGCAGATAGGCGTCGCTGGGCTTGGGTTCGGGGCTCGAGGTGGCGAAATCGATAGCGGCTTGCACTTCAGCTTCGGCCTCCGCCTTGATCTGCGCGGCCTGATCGTCAGTGAGCAGACCGGCGGAAATCAGACGCTTCTCATACGCGGGAATCGGGTCGCGTTCGTTTGCCTCAGCCAACTCATCCCCGCGGTAAGCCTGGGCGTCACCTTCGAAGTGACCCCACATCCGTACGGTGTGAATTTCCAACAGGGTCGGACCGCCACCGGCGCGAGCCCGATCGACAGCCGTCTTGCAGGCCTCGTAGATCATCTCTACGTCGTTGCCTTCCACGCGCTGGGAGGGCATGCCGTAGGCGGTGCCGCGCAGCGATCCGTCCTTGATCGGAGTGGCGGAATCACGGGCCACCGAGATAGCCCAATCGTTGTCTTCGATGATGAAGATGACCGGAAGTTTCCACATTGATGCGAGGTTGAGCGCTTCGTGGAAGGCACCCTGGTTCGCCGCACCTTCGCCAGCGACCGCCACTGCGACGTTGTCGGTTCCTTTGCGCGAGAACGCGAGCGCCTGGCCGACCGCTACCGGCATGCCCTCGGCGATGATGCCTGAACACGAGAAGTGCTGCTCGGGATCGAACAGATGCATATGCCCGCCCTTGCCATGGCATAGACCGGTGTCGCGTCCGTAGATCTCGGCGGTCATCTTGTTGATGTCCACGCCCTTGGCCAACGCCAAATGGTGGGGTCGGTGAGGGCCGGTGATGGCATCGTCCTTCTCCAGGTTTGCGCATAGCCCTACCGCTACCGGCTCTTGCCCCGCGGCGAGGTGCATCTCACCGGGGATCAGTCCGGCACCGATGTCCCACTGCGGAGTCTTGTCGGCGTGGTAATTCGCCTGCAACGCCGCCTCGTATGCCCGGATTCTCACCATTTGCCGGTAGAAATCCACTCGTGTGTCGTTGTCGACCATGTCGCTCCTTCCACCTACTCATCGGTGTTCGCCTACTCGGTGTTCACCGGCAGGCGTCGGTACTTGCCCTACCCACGAGTCTGCTGGCGCCGGAACCCGTAGGGAAGGGCAAAAATTTCAAATAGCGGCACACGGACCAGCCAATGCGCACTAACGTCCGAGGTCTCGAGGAATTTCCGCTCGATCCTGCGAGGTTCGATGGTTGCCTGCGATAGCTCACCCACGTTGATTCAGTCTGTGCAGCGCGCGCTGCACCTGATCGAGGCCGTCAGCGCACGCAGCGGCCGGGCGCACGCGAAGGAGTTGGCACGCGACCTCGGATTGACTCCTTCCACCGCCTATCACCTGCTACGCACCCTTACCCACGAGGGATATTTGCGAAGGCTTGACGACGGCAGCTACGTGCTCGGCCCGACCCTCACGCAGGTGGCGTCCACTGATCACCTTGCATCGACGCTTGCACGCGCCCGCCCCGCGATGCAAGGCCTACGCGACGAGGTTCGAGCACCCGTCTACCTCGCGCTCTACAGCGACGGAGAAATCACAGTCGAAGAGATCGTCGATTCACCGAAAGCACCTTCGATAGATCTGTGGGTAGGGATGCACGATTCCGCGCACGCGACGGCCTTGGGCAAGTGCATCCTGGCTGCCCTGCCAGATGCGCAGCGGCGCGACTACCTCGCTCGCCATCCTTTGCATTCGCTGACCCGGCGCACCGTCACTAACGCGCGCCGGCTCGAAGACGAAATCGGTCACGCCGGACCGATCGTGCACGACGACGAGGAGTACGCGATCGGCGTGCACTGCCGCGCGGCACCCGTCATCACGCCACAACTGGTGGGCGCGGTTGCCGTCGCCCACCGATGTGCGCCGAGTCTCAGCGAAAGTGCCGTGGACTCCGCTTTGACCCGAAGCGCGCAACGAATCCAGCGCTCGTTAACAATGTCGATGTAGGCCTGGCACTACAGCGTTCGACTAGAAAGCATCCTTCGGCTGGTACATCCCCCAGACGTCGCGCAGCGCATCGGAAACCTCGCCGACTGTCGCCTTCGCCTTCAGCGCATCGCGCATTGGGTACAGCAAGTTTCCATCCCCAGCGGCCGTATCCCGGATTTGCTGAAGCAGGCGGTGGACTTCGTCGTTGTTCCGTTGTGCCTTGAGCTTGGCTAGCCGTTCTTTCTGCTCGACCTCGATGGACATGTTGACCTGGAGTGGGTCGTAATGCTCATCGCCTTCCACTCGGAACTTGTTGACTCCGACCACGATTCGTTCACCACTGTCGATCTGCTGCGTCACCTGGTAAGCCGACTTCTCGATCTCGGACTTTTGGAAGCCTTCTTCGATGGCGGTTACCGCGCCGCCCATCTCCTGCACCTGATCGATGAGCGTCATTGCCGCAGCTTCGATCTCGTCGGTGAGCGATTCCACTACATAGGACCCAGCGAACGGGTCGACCGTTTCAGTGACGTCTGTTTCGTAGGCGAGCACCTGTTGGGTGCGCAACGCGAGACGTGCGGCCTTCTCGCTGGGCAATGCGATGGCTTCGTCGTAGGAGTTGGTATGCAGCGATTGCGTTCCACCAAGAACCGCTGCCAGGCCCTGTACGGCAACACGAACCAAATTGACTTCTGGCTGCTGAGCCGTGAGTTGCACGCCGGCGGTTTGCGTATGGAAGCGCAGCATCCAGGACTTCGGGTTCTTGGCGCCGAAACGCTCCTTCATGATCCGCGCCCACATGCGTCGTGCCGCACGGAACTTCGCGACCTCTTCGATTATTGAGGTTCGGGAAACGAAGAAGAACGCCAGGCGCGGAGCGAAATCATCGACGTCCTGTCCGGACTCCACCGCCGCTCGCACGTACTCGATGCCGTTGGCGAGGGTGAACGCGATCTCCTGCACAGGAGTGGCCCCGGCTTCAGCCATGTGGTAGCCAGAGATAGAGATGGTGTTCCACTTTGGAATCTCATCGCGGCAGTACGTGAAGATATCCGTGATGAGGCGGATGCTCTGGGCGGGCGGATAGATATACGTGCCGCGCGCGATGTACTCCTTGAGCACGTCGTTTTGGATCGTCCCACCTAGTTGATCGGCGCTGGCTCCCTGCTCCTCTGCAACCAACTGATAGAGCAGCAACAAGATCGCCGCCGGTGAGTTGATGGTCATCGAGGTTGTGACCTGGTCTAGCGGAATCCCCTCGAACAGGACCCGCATATCTTCGATGGAGTCGATCGCCACACCCACCTTGCCGACTTCGCCGTGGGCGAGTGGGTGGTCGGAGTCGTAGCCCATCTGCGTGGGTAGGTCGAAGGCGACCGACAGGCCCATCGTGCCGGCCTCGAGAAGTTGCTTGTAGCGCTCGTTTGATTCCTTGGCCGTGCCGAAGCCCGCGTACTGGCGCATGGTCCATGGCCGACCGGTGTACATAGTCGGGTAGACGCCCCGGGTGTAGGGATACTCGCCAGGTTCGGCGAGTTGTGTCGCCGGATCCCAGCCGTCAAGGGCGGCGGGCCCGTATACGGGGGCGAAGGGCAGTCCAGACTCAGTCTCGGCCATGGGCCAAACCCTAGGGCGCGCTCCTGGCCGACGCCCCCGCAGGCACTTAAGGGCTGAATGGCTGAATGGCTGAATGGACTGTGAGCCGGAACACCCGACGACCTTGCTAACCCGTCGGGCCGAGTAGGGAAAGTGGGGATACGCTCTCTTTCGTACCAGGCAGCCAGACTTGCGCCTGAGTCAACGGCTTACACAAGGAGGAGCTCCGGTGGCCACCACCACGCCCGTCGGGACGCTGTACCGCGGCGGTGAAGGCATGTGGACGTGGGTCCTACATCGCATCACCGGCGTCGGCGTCTTTTTCTTCCTGTTCGTCCACGTGCTGGACACCGCGCTGGTGAGGGTGTCCCCCGAGGCCTACGACGTCATCATCGCCACCTACAAGACACCCATCGTGGCGCTGCTGGAAGTTGGACTCGTCGGCGCAGTGCTTTTCCATGCACTAAACGGCCTACGGGTGATCGCGGTTGACTTCTGGTCGAAGGGTCCGCGATTCCAACGCCAAATGACCTGGGTCATAGCCGCCGTGTGGCTGGTCGTGATGATCCCGGGCGCCTACCGCATGTTGATGCACTCCGTCGAAGCACTATTCGGGAGCACCCCATGAGCGCGCCCAGTATCGAGACCCCCCGTTCGCTGAGCCGACGCAACGCCCAGCGCAGCAACTTCGAGCTCTACTCGTGGCTCTTCATGCGGATATCGGGCATCGTGTTGGTGTTCTTGGTCCTAGGCCACCTGTTCATCATGAACTTCCTCGACGGCGGAGTTCAGCGCATCAACTTCGCCTTCGTGGCAGGGCGTTGGGCTAGCCCGTTCTGGCAGGTCTGGGACCTCACCATGCTCTGGCTTGCCATGCTGCACGGCACCAATGGCATGCGCACGATCATCAACGACTACGCCGAGCGCGACCAGACCCGCTTCTGGTTGAAAATGGTGCTGTACGTGTCCTCGGCTTTCATCATCCTTCTCGGGACGCTCGTCATCTTCACCTTCGATCCGAACCTCGGTTAACCAACCGACCAGCTGGAGGCGTGTAGCGACATGCAGACCCACACATTCGACGTCATCATCGTCGGCGCAGGTGGCGCCGGAATGCGCGCTGCGCTGGAGTCCAGCACCCGTGCCCGGACCGCGGTGCTCACGAAGCTCTACCCCACCCGCTCCCATACCGGCGCGGCCCAGGGCGGCATGTGCGCAGCCTTGGCGAACGTCGAGGAAGACAACTGGGAATGGCACACCTTCGACACCGTCAAGGGTGGCGACTACCTAGTCGACCAGGATGCCGCCGAGATCATGTGCAAGGAAGCCATCGACGCGGTGCTCGATCTGGAGAAGATGGGCCTTCCGTTCAACCGCACTCCCGAGGGTCGTATCGATCAGCGCCGCTTCGGTGGTCACACCCGCAACCACGGAGAGGCCGCGGTGCGTCGCTCCTGCTTCGCCGCAGACCGCACCGGCCACATGATCTTGCAGACGCTCTACCAAAACTGCATAAAGGAAGGCGTGGAGTTCTTCAACGAGTTCTACGTCTTGGACCTCCTGCTCAACGAGGAGTCCGGTGAGCCCGTTGCCGCGGGCGTAGTGGCCTACGAGCTAGCGACCGGCGAGATCCACCTCTTCCAAGCGAAGTCGATCGTTTTCGGCACCGGTGGGTACGGCAAGGTGTGGAAGACCACCTCGAATGCCCACACCCTCACTGGCGATGGCATGGGAATCGTGTGGCGCAAGGGACTCCCGCTGGAAGATATGGAGTTCTACCAATTCCACCCGACGGGCCTTGCTGGCCTCGGCGTGCTGCTAACCGAGGGTGCCCGAGGCGAGGGCGGCATCTTGCGCAACGCATCCGGTGAACGCTTCATGGAGCGCTACGCCCCCACCATCAAAGACCTCGCGCCCCGCGACATGGTCGCCCGCGCGATGGTGCAAGAGGTGCGCGAGGGCCGCGGCGCAGGTCCTAACAAGGACTACGTCTACCTCGACCTCACGCACCTGCCCGCCGAACAGGTCGAAGCGAAGCTCCCGGACATCACCGAGTTCTCTCGCACGTATCTCGGCGTGGATCCGATCACCGAACTAGTACCGGTATTCCCCACCGCGCACTACGCCATGGGCGGGGTTCCCACCAATGTGGAGACCGAGGTGCTGCGCGACAACGAGCACGTGGTCCCCGGGCTTTACGCCGCCGGTGAAGTCGCCTGCGTTTCAGTGCACGGTGCGAACCGCCTGGGCACTAACTCGCTACTGGACATCAACGTCTTCGGTCGCCGCGCTGGTATCGCCGCCGCCGAATACGCGAACTCCACCGAGCACGTGGAACTGCCAGCAGACCCCCAAGGCGCGACCATCGCCCTCGTGGAGCGTCTGCGCAGCGGCACCGGCAGCGAGCGAGTGGCGGCCATCCGCAAGGACATGCAGGACACCATGGATATGAACGCCCAGGTGTACCGCACCGAAGCGACCCTTAAGCAGGCACTCGGCGACGTTCAAGAGCTCAAGCGCCGCTTCGCCAACGTTTCGATCCAGGACAAGGGCACCCGCTACAACACCGATCTCATCGAGGCAATCGAGCTCGGCTTCTTGCTCGACCTTGCTGAGGTGACGGTCGTGAGCGCCTTGGAGCGCAAGGAATCGCGTGGCGGTCACGCTCGCGAGGACTACCCCAACCGCGATGACGTTAACTTCATGCGGCACACGATGGCCTACAAGTCCACCGACATCAGCGGCGAGGAGTACGTGCGGTTGGATTACAAGCCCGTGGTTTCCACGCGATACGAACCGATGGAGCGCAAGTACTGATGGCAGCTGTAGTCGAGGAGACGGTCGTCCCAGAGACCGAGGTTCCAGTCGCAACGGACGTCACGTTCCGCATCCGCCGGTTCCTGCCCGATGTGGACGAGGACGCTCACTGGGAGGACTACACGGTCGCACTGTTTCCCACCGACCGTGTGCTCACCGCTTTGGAGAAGATCAAGGGTGAGTTGGATGGCACCTTGAGCTTCCGACGCTCCTGCGGACACGGGATCTGCGGCTCGGATGCCATGCGGATCAACGGTCGCAACCGCCTCGCCTGCAAAACGCTGGTAAAGGACCTCGACATCAAGAAGCCGATCACGATCGAACCGATCAAGGGTCTGCCGGTCGAGAAAGACATGATCGTAGACATGGAGCCGTTCTTCGCGGCCTACCGCCAGGTGCTGCCGTTCTTGATCCCCGAGGGGCACGAGCCAACCCGCGAGCGGCTGCAGTCCGCTGAGGATCGCGCCCGCTTCGATGACACCACCAAGTGCATCCTGTGTGCGGCGTGCACCACCTCCTGCCCGGTCTACTGGACCGATGGGCAGTACTTCGGGCCTGCAGCGATGGTGGCGGCGCACCGGTTTATCTTCGACAGTCGCGATTC
>Ga0209953_1000309_pt1 | contig 18419 bp, 37 predicted proteins | sample SalPonred_H2O_MG_FD_185713 | JGI IMG/M metagenome (GOLD analysis project Ga0209953, IMG submission 185713) | Salt pond water microbial communities from South San Francisco under conditions of wetland restoration - Salt Pond MetaG... | ecosystem: Environmental > Aquatic > Non-marine Saline and...
GTACGCCGTCCAAGCCAATAGGGATCAGACCCGCCCCTCCCGTCACGTCTCAGCCTCAAGCATGATCACTTCCATATCAACGCTGACTGCGCCTGTGCCGTTGCTCACCTTTGCAAGCACGCCAACGTCTGTGAGTTCTGTGAACTTGATTGGCGTCTCAAAGGAGATCGAGATTGAAGACGATACGCCAAGAAATTCCTGCATCTTCATCACAGGCTTGTATGGCGCGGCTGCTTGCAGCACACCTTCCCGCTTCAAGATCAGCAGGTCAGTTGTCTTGGTCTCATCGACATTGATCTGCATACTAGTAACGAGGCCAGCATGATTGCGCGGAATAGTTAGAGATCCAATAGCCGCGGCACTAGATGGGAAGCCGTTGATCTGTATTGCCGCCCAATCCTCTGTGCCAGCAGCGCTCTCTATCGTGATCGTTCCAACGTGTGACCCTGCTGACTGCGTGCCATATGTACCGGACGCCTCAACCTCAACAGCATGTAGCCGTATGAATGCTGTAGAGGATGCTGACGATGCAGATGCGCCAGCAGTTGCAATCACCTCTTGAACTTCATCTCCATTGGCATCTAGCCCATACAATCTGACGGAACGTGCGCCTGCGCCATCAGCCGTGTCCGCAGCGTTGCCACCCGCTTTAACGCGCAGCTGTGTGGCTCCTGCGACCTGTGGTGTTCGGTATATGCCGTTGTCTGTGACTGGCACATAGGAAGTGCCGCAAGCGGTGTTGCGGCCAAATTGGTGGCGAATGTGTGCAAGGCGCATGTTGCCGCGTGCAATGTGCGCGCCCCAAGGCAGGCTGTTTTTATCTCTAGTTTCCATCGTCACTCTCCTGCCGGGTGATCCGGATCAACGGGCCAGCCGTCCTCGCCTATTGTAACATCAAAACCCCTGCTTTCGATAGACTGGATGTCTCCACTGTGGCAGGCCCAGCAAACCGATTGCAGATTGTCTATATCATAGAACAGATCAAGGTTTCCCTTGTGCGGCTTCAAGTGGTGAACAACAGCAGCCTTTGGGTCTTTCCGCCCGCGCTTTAGAAACGCGCCGCAACCTTTATGCTGGCATTGGTACATATCACGCAGCAAGACACGCTCGCGCAGGGTTTTCCACTGTTTGCCGTTGTACAGTTTTCTGTACTCTGCCGCTTCTGGTGTGCGCCATTTATCCATGTTTTGCCCTTGAACCCCGATGGAAAAGCTCAGTGCACATTGTCGCCTTCAATGTCACTTGACTCCAAAATGGCAGAAATGCAGCAAAGCATAGACGCAATCAGATCGTCCACGTCCGCGCCATTGTTTACCTGCTCTTGCACAAAGTCCAGCACTGCGTCTGTGCTGTCTCCGTCGATCTGGTCGCCTATGTGGAACGTGACTGGCATGGTTGCATCCTAACTTTCTGAATCCCTTTTCGCAAGCGCCACGCTGGAAAGCCTATAGTGCCCGCCCTTCATAATCAGCAGACCTTCGTCGTCCAGTCCATGCAAAGCCTCTTGCACCATGTCCCTGTGCGCTGTGACGGCTTGCGCAATTTCAACGGCTGTAAGCGTTGAGTTCTTCGGCATTACGGCAAGAATGTTTCGTTTAAGATTGTCCATGTATTGTTTCGCCCTCATTGCGCCGACCACAGCGGCGGCTTTACGCCAGCGGCTTTGAACCCGGCAAGCGTGACGCGGTATGTCGGCCAGCCGCGCGGATCTGCACTATGCTCTGCAATCAAGCCTGCATCAAGCAGCCTAGATACCGCAAGACCTACAGTGGCATCATCCTTGCAAGATCCAAGCCTTGACGCCTTAACGTCCAGCAATGCACCTGACAGCTTGATTGCTTGGGATAACACGCGCATGTCGATCTCGTGCGCTTTGCCTTGCTCAATCTCGGACGACCAATTGTGTGTGCTAACGGGATGATCTTTCATGCCTTAAACCTTTTCAATGTCGTCTGTCCAGAGCGTGTGGATTTTTCCGCTTGGCCCTTGCTGTGCCGCGACCCTTACGATGACACCTTGGCCCCATGCGGCTTGCAGGCGGTCTTCGCTTGGCTTGATTTCATCCGAGAAAACGGGGTGTTCATATTCGCCCAGCGCACCAAGCACATCTTGGAACGTGTCGCCCGGCTCGAACGGCGGTTCCACGCGTATTGCCAGCCAAGGCGTTGACGCATTTTTGTCGTGGTTGTTGGGAATGAGCGTGGCTTGATACTGCTTGCCGACTTCCAGGTTCACGACAGAGCCGACAGAACTGGGTATGTACACCTGCGTGACTGGCGCTTCGGTTGTTACGGCAAAGGTCGCCTTGCTTGGCAGGGAGTTCGTGATTGCGATTTGCGTAGTGTTCATTTCACAACCCCATCCCGTGCCCGACGACAATCGCGGCATAGGTGCCGCCGAAGATTGCCGCGACTGCGATGATGTCTGTAAGGATGTCTCTGATTTTCATTTGTGTTTTCCTTATTGAAAAAGCCGGGACGGCAAGGACCGACCGCCCCGGCAGTTGCCGCGCCATTCTTGGGAGGAAGAGGCGGGGCGCGGGTTACTTGGGTGTATCATGGCGCAGAGCGTAAGTCAGCAGTTCAAGCGTCTCCAGGATGTTGTCCTCGTCCTGCTCGTCAAGAGGCAGGCCCAGATCCAGCCCGTACCAGACAACGGATCCAATTCGGCGGCGCGCTTCTTCAACAGCTTCCTTGCGTGTCATCTTGCTTCCTTTGCTTTGCTACAGCTTGATCCTATGCGATGTCGAACTGTGTTGCAATGGCTATTTGTCAGAAAGTTCTGATCCAAGCGCTAGGTATCCGCACCCATCGCAGGAAGAGTCGTCGTGCGGACCATTGCGCAGCCGTGCGATTTTGAGCAGCGCCATCATGTGAGCCACGTCGTGCGGCTGTATCTTTGCTCCAAGGTATGCCGACCACATCTGGGCAATTGCGCTGAAGTTCTCGTGTGCGTCGCCGTAGTCTTTCGCGCGGTCGCCATGGATAAGCTGGTTTGCTGCGTCCAGTACGTCTGATCTTTTCATGTTGCTACCTCTCAAAATGGGATTGGATCGTCGATGTCTTTCTTAACCTTGTAGCTGACAACTTCGGCCTCGTCACCAAAGCTGGCCTTGATTGCGCGCTCATATTCCGCTGGAACGCTCTGTGACCACGCCTCCAGCGCCACTGCGACTTCTCGCAGGGTGACAAGCCTCAGACTGGGCCGCTGCGCCTGTATGGCCTTCCAGTTCCGCGCATCGCGCATAATGCCTATCGTTTCGCCGTTCAGTTCAACCTCCCACACATCGGTCGAGGCGGGCTGTGCGCCGAGTTGCTTGGCTTCTGCGTCCATCGCGTTCAGTCCGCGCATGACGACTTCGGCGCGGAGTTGCACTTCGGCTGGATCGTTGACCTCAAGCGCGGCGTTCAGCTTTGCCATCGCAGATCCGTATTTCGCGGCGGTTGCCGGAGTTACCAATTCGGGAAGTCGGTCGATCCCCCAGATCGTGTCCATCTGCTCAGCAAGCCTATCCATCGGTGCTATCGCCATATCACACATCATCTCTTCCTTTCGGATGCCAGCGTACATCAGCCGATCTGATTTTTTCTGGCGCTTAGGTTTGGTTGGGCGCTTCTTAGAATTCATGGAAATGCTCCTTTTGGTGGCATGACCGGCAGAGAAGGATTAAGTCTTCAAGTTCTTCTTGCCCTAAATTTTCATAAGTTAAATGGTGAACGTCTGTCCCCTTCGCGCCGCATGTGCATCTTCCCTTGTCTCTTGATATAACCTCTGCGCGCATACGCTGCCATTTTTCTGAGGCAAGATGCTCAAGGTAGAAGATACGCCGACGCCATTGCCTCGCAATCGGGAGCCTCTCTGTGACTTTCAGAGATGTCATTTCTTCGTATTCAATGGCGCGACTGACTCTAATGGATCCAAAATCTTTAACCGCTCGCTTTAATCCAACCCCAGCATCGTTCCTCACGCGACCGCTCATGCAGCACGGACAGAACTCCCTGTATCGGATAAGTCCGGATGGCGTCTCCCGGACCATCAATACATGGTAGTGGCAACGACACCACGAACGGAACGAGCCTGTTACATCCTCGCCAAGGCTTGATGCCTGCTGACTTGGCGGGGTTTCAAAGATTGACGATCCTGTGTCTATTTTGACCATATCCCTCTCCTTCAATTTGTTTCGACTGACCGTTGTCCGTCTGGGTGTCTGGGCTGGCGCGTCCAAGGGACACGCCGCCAGTCAGACAGTGACACTTTCAGACCTGTCAGACAGCATCAGACAAAAGCGTCAGACAGCCTAAGCGCTTGTTTTTGGGCCAAAAAAACGCCGTCTGTCTGAGGGCCGTCTGACAGATTGGCTGACGAAAGATGCGTCTGATTTCTGACGGTCGTCAGACGGGCGTTTCTGACAAACAAATCAATCACAGGCTGGCTTCCTTTTTGCGCGCCTGTATGCTGCTTGTGCATCTGCAAGGCGACGAAAACTGCCAATGTTAACCATGCGCCCATTGACGCTGGCCCTGACTTTCCATGAATTGTTTTTCTTGTCCCAAGTGCAGCCTCTGGAGCCATTTCCATCCTGCGCACTTAGGGCAACCTGCAAAGCGCCCTCGGCATCACGCAATGCGCGGATGCACCTTTTCACTTGTGCAAGTGCCTCATCAACTTGGGCGTAAACATTGCCGCTCTCTGCGTTGTCGTGTAAATTTCCAGCCATCTTGGCCTCCTGTGCTATAGGCTTCGATCATGAGGGCGGCTGTTGTAGCAGCGCGCCCTCAGCACTTCCATATCAGTAAACAGACACAATGTCTAGGTCGACCAGACACCTATTGGCCCGCACTTTTCTTCTCCAAATACTTGCGTCCCCCGTCTGTCAGGACGTATGTTTTGGCATATCTCTTTATCAGCTTCTCGTCCTTGGCGGTCTTTACGATCTGCTCCATGCGGTAGCGTGAAATCATAAATTGGCTTGCACCTTCACGCACTGACAGCGCCTGCTCTGCCTCTACGGTAAGCAGGTATCGCTCCAGAAGGTCGTCGTTTTTCTCCTGTCTTCTGGACTGCTCCACGGTCGTTTCTGGCCTGCTGACAGGCAGCTTGAGCGGCACGCCGTGTATGTCTGTTAGGTGCGAGAACTCATGCACCTGCATCACCCATTCCATTGGGTCAAAGCCTGCGCCACGAAACTTCTGGCTGTGATGCAGGGTTTGCTGTGATGCGTCCTGCGACCAGACTGTCAAGTTGCCGTCGATCTCGTTCAGGAATGCACCACCGCCGCGCGGGACAAGGTTATCTTTTGACGGTGTTTTGCCCGCTGGGTGCGCGATGATAAGCTGAGATGGCCTCCACTCCACATCGCACAGGGCGCGCATCTTGTGCGCCATTTCGACCATCTGCGTGTTGTCGTTGTCGTTGTCTCCTTCAAAGAACGCTTGCAGGCTGTCCACAATGACCAGCTTGAGGTTGGGGATTGTGGACAGCTTGGAGCGCAGCACGTCGGACCATTCCTTGATGCTGAACCGGCCTTGCACAAAGTAGATTGGCACGTCTTCTGGCTTCAGGTCACGCGCGGCCAAAGCGGCTGCATACTGCCATTTGACGTTGTACGGGTTTTCGCCCGCCAAGATCAGGACAGAGCCTTGGCTGGTGTCTCGCGCGCCAAACATTTCGCCCAGCGCGACGCTAAGGGCGAATTGCAGGGCTAGTGTAGTTTTGCCGTGGCCTGCGTGTCCTGTGAGGCTGTATGTGACCCCAGATGGCAATAGGCCGTCGATCAAATACTCAAGAGGCCGCAGGTCGGACAGGAAGGTCGCGCTGTCGTCGATTGGGAAGTCTGCGATGACTTGTGGCGTGGGCTTGATCGGCTCCGGTGCTTGCTCTGGCGCTTCAAACTTCGGATTGCGCCGGGTGCGGTCGATAATGCTTTGCACCTCGTCGCGGGTTTCTTGCACAGTGTAGGGCGGGATTGTAAGCGGATCTGTCAGCGCGTGGATTTCAGCGTCGGACAATCCTTTACTCACATATGAGCCGACCAGCTTGAACACGGCCTCATTCCAGTTCTGACCGCTCAGCGCTTTTATGGCCTCCCTTTCGCGGTCCAGTGGCTGTGGGCCTGTGTCAATGCTCAGACCGCCCTCAGAGGCGCTCACAGGGGCTGTGCTGACCTCCGGTGGCCTAACGTGCCCGAACAGCCTGTGCATCTGCTCAAACGGCACAGGGTCGCGGTCGTCCTCGTAGGTCGTGCGGATTGTGGCGACTTCGGAGGTGTAGCCCTTGGCCCTCTTGTTTTTTGCGGGGTATGTGATGGTGCCGCCGACGCGCATGATGCGTGACGGGTTTACCACTTTGTCGTCTGAGCCGAAGTAGGCGGCGATGCCTTTTTGCAGTTCGGTCCAGGCCTTGATGTTAAGGCACGGGTCTTCCAGTTCCCAATATGTGTGGGCGCGAATGTGCGGCTTTCGGCCCGTTGTTACTGCGCCGGTCCACCGTGGCCCGTCAAATCGGTAGACATTGCCGGATGCTTCGGTGTCGTCGCAGTCGGCCCAGACAAAGAAAGCGGCAACCACGTCCTCGTCGGTCGCGTTGCGCCCCACGTCCTGGCGGATTGGGTTTCTGGTAACATAGACATTGAAACCCAGATTGTTGAGGCTTTCGGCCCAGTCAACGGCCTCGTCCATCCAGTCTGGAGAGAAACGTGCGCTTTGCGGTTGTTTTTCGCGGTCTGGCGCGATTGCTCTGATTTCAAACACACACGGCACATCCAGCTCGTGCCAGCGCCGCGTCATAAACTCAAGGTCTTGACGGATTGCGTCTTTGTCGGGTGTTATTTTATTCTCCAACATCATGTCGCACCGCTTTCAATGTAGGCGTCTATATCGCTGCGCCTCCACCTTGTTGCGCCGTTGAATTTCTTGGGGAGCGGGAAGCCGTTGTCTGCGCGCACCCAGTTCCATATGGTGGTGCGCGAAACCCGAAACAGGTCGGCGACCTCTTGATCTGTGAGAAGTGGTTGGTTTGCCATTTGTAACTTTCCAAAACTGCGCATTTGATTGCCTTGCCTGTATTTCACAGCATTTAACAGACGTCAATAGTCCAACGAAAAAAGGCGGCACCGAAGCGCCGCCCTTGATGTAGCTCTGGTGCTATTGCTTAAAACTCAACGTCACCGCTCGGAGCCGCCGAAGGTGCAGGCTGCGGTGCAGGCTGCGGAGCCGGTGCAGCCGCCTGTGCAGGTTCGGTCGCAATCCCTGCCGCAGCGCCTTCTTTCAAGCAGTCAGGGCGATCAACCCACTGGATGATTTCCAGCACCGGCACGACTGTTGATCCGCGTTTGAATTGCAGCATCTGCGCTTCTTTCATCCGCACTTGCGGCAGCTTGCCCGATCCGGGCTGCTGTGACAATTGAGGTGCCAAGGCTGTGAGCGCCTGCCAGACAGCCGCGCCTGCCTGCTCCCATGTAGCTGTCTTGCCGCCACCAATTGCGCACGGAATGCTGAAGCCCTTTTTGAAGTCTTCCCCCGGCTGCTGCATCATCTGAGCCGGTGACGGGTTCCACTTCCATTCCGGCGCTTGGCCTGCAATGCCTTCTGACCTTTGCCAGCCTGTCTTCATCTTTTCAATGTCAAGCACGATGCCAGGCGTAATGTCAAAAGGCGTTTTGCCGTTTTCATCTCGAACATAGAAATTCTGCGCCGGAACTTGCCCGTCTTGTGTGCCGCGCGCGGACCACTGAAAGAAGGGGCCGGATGCGCCGTCGTTACCTGTATCCAGTTGGAACATATTTTTCGTCCTTGTCGTCTTGGCCGATATTGGGCCGTTGGAAGCCGCTGTGGCCCAGCGGTCAGGCATTTACGGCTTACGTGCCGTAGAATTCTTTGCGAAGATCCTCTGCGCCGCGCCAGTAGAAACTGTTTGGATTGTGGGCGACGATGGAACGTGCAACATCCTTGTCGCAGTGTTGCAAGAACTTTTCAAGCCTAGAAATTTGATTTTTTGCGAGGGCCAGAGTTTCGGCCACGTCGCCGTCTTCCAGCATCGCCGACTTCTTCCCGCTTACATACAAGAATTTGACGGCCATGTTGCCTTTTGCGGCTGCATATATGCAGCGTTGAAGCTGATGCTCCGCCGACATCTTTGACGGCACCCGGCCTGTTGTCTTTAGATCGACCACGACGCCGTGCTGTGGGTACACAAGGTCTAGGAACCCGATCACCGGAATTGACCAGCCGTCGCCCTTGGCTGTGATGCTGATCTTTTCCTGTTTGCTCTTATCGTCCGAAAACTCAGGCTTGCCGAACTCTGTCAATTCTTCGACACTTTGCTGCACCATCGGTTGAATCATCGCGCGCTCTTTGGTCGTCGCCTCGTCGCCGATCAGAAACCGCTTGTCGAACTTGTCGTGCGCCATCTGGATCGCCTCAGACTCACTGCCGCCCATAAGCGTATGAACCACTGCATCCTCAACGCATATCCCGCGCCACGGTGCTGGACCCATAGCCGTGCGCTTGCCGAATAGATAAGACATCACCCAAACGTCTGGGGCGTTGGCCCAGAGATTGATTGACGACGCTGACAGGTGGTCGATGCCGTGTTTTTGAAATCCGTCGGTCATTCTATCACCTCAATATCATCTTCTTCAGACATAATTTTCGACAAAAAACACCTCAACTGGTATTCGCCCTCTACGACATGCTTTGTGCACTGGATATGGCCTTTCAATTTATGCGGCCAAAAATTGTAAGTAATGTCACCAATAACGAGCTGCACATGCCACGGCGCTTCATCATGATTTGGGAATAATAAATCTTGCTTTATACCCAAATCGGCGACAATTTCATCAAACGCCTTCACGTTCTCGTATTGGCCCATGTGCTTCCAGTAAGCTAAAGATATATCGTATTTAATCACATCATTTCCCTCACAAGATAGCAGAACGCCTCAAAGGTCAGCTCCGCTTGGTGGTCACACCGGCACGCACTGCCGAATGCTTCATATAGCGCGGTAAACGGCACCACGCATCGAATTTCTCGGCGGTCATACTTGTAAATGACGCATGGCAGCTTGCCCGCCGCTTCTGCCGCGCGCTGGGCCTGCGCCCACCAATCAGGCGAGCAGCCGGTCCCTTTGGCATATCTTTTGCATTCCACGACGAACGGAAAATCCGGATCTTCTGGGATCAGGTCGCCGTGGTCGGCTGCGCGGTACTGTTCGATGTCACGCTTGAAGCCGATGCCTAGATCGTCGTGCAGCAGCTTGGCAATCTCGCGCTCAAATGTAGCGCCCTTGTTCCGACTATTCGGCATCTTTTGCCGCCTTAATGATAGCCAGCACATGCTGCGCCTCGGCATCTTTTGCCGCCTTAAGAACAACCGACAGCACATACTGCGTCATTGATACCCCAGCGGCTTTCGCTGCTTGGTAGACCGCTTGATGCTGTTCTTGCGTCACCCGGCAATGAAGGACTTTTGCTTTTTTCATGTCTCGCTCCTTTAGTGTTTTCGCAACACTAGCGCAGCGGACGGGGCTTTGCAACACGGGAATCGTGTCCGGGCTTGGTCGGTGAATGTGGCGCATTCGGTAGCACGTCAACCAATGTACAGCGCCAGATGTCCGGCATTGCATAGTGATGATGTGTGTGACCGCACCCGGACGAGAAATGTGTAACGCGAATTATTTTGATCTGCAAGCGGGTTTTGTGTTGCGCGTCGGGCCGAAAGAGTGCTACACAATTTTTGTAGCAAGCAAGGAGCCAAGCATGACCACCCAACGCCACGGCAGCCCCTTCGACCGGGGCCACGCAGACGCCTACTACGGCAGGCCAGAAGATCCGCATTACAAAGACAACGGCCACCGGATCTGCAAAGCAGACATGACGCCCGCTCAGGTGCAAGAGTATTACGCGGGGTATGAGCAAGCCATAAAATATGGCGACAAAAAGGACTGGGGATAAGAGACATGAAACTACAGAAGATACTCGCGGAACATGCGTTTTGGCTTAGGGGTGACGGCGGGACAAGGGCCGACCTGCGCCATGCCAACCTGCGCGGTGCCGACCTCCGCCATGCCCACCTAAGCTATGCCGACCTGCGCCATGCCAACCTGAGCGATGCCGACCTGCTTTGCACTGGCAACATGCGGGAGATTAAGACGCTACAGATAGACACGTGGCGTGTTGCGTACACGTCAGACACATTGCAAATAGGCTGTCAGAGGCACCCTATTGAAAAGTGGCGGAAATGGAACACCGCAGCGGGGCGCAAGTGGATCGACTACATGGATGACAAAGCTCTGGCTTGGGCAGACAAGCATTTGAACCTGATCCTACAGATCATCGACGCCAGTCCAGGAGAAAGGGGAGAAGCGAAATGAGGAACCGTAAAGAGGCCGTGCTTGCGGCCATGCGCGCAGCACAGATATTCTTGGAGCGAAGCGAGGAGCTGATGGAGAGGCTGGAACTGGACAAAGACATGCGCCGTTATTTCGAGTGCGGCGGCGCGTCCAAGGAGATGGGCGCGGTGAAGCGCGCGTCAATGGATCTGACCAGGGCGTTGGTGAAGGTGCGGAAATGAAAGACTCAGACGACTTCTTCCGCGGGCTGTGCGCGCTTGCCAGCATTGGCTTGGCCATCACCGCTACATTCTTACCTGACCCGGTGCCTTGGTTGCTCGGTGCGATCCTCGTGTACATGTGGGGGAGAAAGGAATGAGCAACGGCAGCGAACTCAAGAGCAAGGGCGCGCAGGCTCTTCGCGAGGCGGGATTTGTGCCCCTGCCAAGGCTTTGGGTTACGTGGGATCAACTTGAGACGATCATCCGCATGGCCGAGGGGAACAAGGCCGTGGTGAACGAGATCAGAGGAAAAGCAAACAGAGGAGAGAAAGATGAGTGAGATGACAAGAGAGCAGGCGTATCGCCGCTGGAAGAAAGGCGAAGACCCGCACAAGCTGGCCAAGGAGATGGGCGTGACTCGTGAACTAATGCGCCACATCCTCAAAAAGATGGATGCCAGTGTGCCGCTTGTAGATCGCATCGAGGAACTGGAGGCTGAAAATAAACTGCTGAATGAGCAGATGGCCGCAATCGAAGAGATGGGGACCGAAAGCCTAAACGCACTGCCTGACTGCCTAATGCGGCTTGCCCCTGCGCTGGTGGAGAATGACGATTTGAAGGCCAAGCTGGCGAAGGCGGTGTGCGCTTTGCATGAGATTGCAGGTAAGAAAACCTATGCCGATGATCCGTGGGGCATTGCCCGCACCACCCTCGCAGAACTGAAAGGAGATACCGATGAGTGATATTGTAGAAAGGTTGCGCGAGAGCGGGTTGCGGAGTGAGATTGAGTTGCACGAGGATAGAGAAGAAGCCGCCGCCCGAATCCGCGAACTTGAGGCGCAGGTGTCCGCCCCTGTTACGGTGAGCGAGGCGGCGCGGGTTTTGCTAAATGTATTCGAAGATCCCGACAATTACGCGCCGGATGATTTTGACTGGCAGTTCCTCTATGGCGAAATGACTGCCGATCACAAAGAGAGCCTAAAGATATGCGGTGTGCCTGACTGGCCCGCCACGTTGACGGTCGCACTTCGCATTCTTGCACAGGAGAATGACGATGAGTGATGCACCGGATCAATTCCTGATCGAAAAGAGCGGGCTGTATTATCGACCCGAAAGCAGAGGCTATACCGGCATCAAGGACGAGGCCGGGCGCTACTCATTCGACGAAGCCGTCCAGATCGTCGGCCCGAATGGCCCAGAAAGGCCACAAGACGGGCTGTCCATGTGGGCAGAGGCCGACGCGCCCGATTACAGCCCGGCCTGCTACTGGGATCTGAAGCTGCGGCACCAAACCCGCAAGGAATGCGAGGCAGAAGCCAAGGCGGCCATAGCCGAAGCTGTGGCGGCGGAACGGGAGGCGTGTCACCGGCAAGCTGTTCTTGTTGGCGAGCAAATGGCAGGAACACCCCGGCAGGAAACGGTTGACGCCATCCGCGCCCGCAGCGCCCTCACAGAGATGAAAGGACAAAACCAATGACCCAGCATGAATCTTTCGAGATCCACTATCAAAGAGCTTTGCGCGCTTTGGCCCCGGCAGAAAACATGCGGCTTGCACAAGTGATTAACAGCAACCGCCTTGGCCCAGATGAAGTTGATAAGCCAAAGAGCGATCCTATCGACGTGGCGCTGCTTTTATGCCTGCGCGATATGGGGGAAGCGACAATCAATGACCTGATGTACAAGATGCGAAAGCGCGGCTATCAACTCACGCCAAAAGTCATCTCTTGCAAAATGCAGTGCATGTCTGGAAAGGGGCTTGTTTACACGAACCTCGCAAGGGAGACAGACGTGCGGATCTGGCAAATTAGAAAATCACCCGATGACGGCTGATTTCGCCGCGCTGCTTGTGGTAGGTAATCGATTGCATTTCAGAGTGCGAAATATACGCATTAGACGCCGCATAGGCGTCTTTTGCAGTTACAGCCCTTAGCTGCTCGACAGTCACGCCGCCAATGTCCTGCACCTTGCTGTGGTGCAGGTGGCCCGTGAAGTAATAACGAAACTTAGTGCGTCCCCACATCTCAGGCCATTGATCAGCCAAGTGCATGACCAACCGTTCGGCTTTGGCCTTGTCGCCGTGCTGTGACGCAATTAAGCACTGCCCATGCTCGCAGACAAAGAACTCACCGGGATGCTTTTGCACCGTGATGCGCGGGTTGTTCTTATACCGCTCTGCCAGCGCAAACATGACGGCCATGTATGCGGTCGGATCGTGGTTGCCGCGCTGCACCACCACCGTGACCTGATCGTGTTTCTGTGCGGCCACCTCTGCCGCGCAGGACATCGCATAGATCGCTGCGTCAAGCGTCTTGTGGTGCCGAGTGTCTACGTCCAGAACATGCTTGCTGGCGGGCGTCATGTTGGATTGGTCATTGGAGTGCAGAAGATCGCCCAGGGCAATGATGACTGCACTCTTAGCGGCTGGTGACGCCGAGACACATTCACTGATGCCAGACCTGATCCGCTCAACCGCAATATCCGTGTCGTAATCCTCGCCAGTTTCCTCGCCCCAGGCGCGCATTCCTATGTGGCAGTCTGGCAAGGGATAGACCGTCATCAGGTCATCGTCAGATTGTTCAGGTGGTAATGCAATTGCATTAATCGGCTGCAATCCCGAAAAATACTCGCGTATTTCCTCAAGAAGATTCTGACGCTGATTGTCCACCGGCATTTTGAAGTATAGGCTGGCCTCGTCGGTCTTGATCCAGCCTGAGTGCAGCACGCTTGCATCTTGCATACCCGCGCTGCTCATTGCGTTTTGCACAGCAGGATCTGACTCTTGATACATTTTTGCGTATCTTAAGCGACATCGTAGAGATGATCTGCTTATACCGAGCGCGTCCGCGGCCTTTCTTTGACTACCATATTTCGCTAGCGCATCGACCGCTTGTTTCTGCTCTGGTGTCATTGATTATACCTCAACCAGCTTTGGTGGCAGTGGCGACTGCCCATAATGCCGACAAGCGGCGACCAGCCGCGCTGCAATCGCCGATCCCACGCGCGCGCACACCATGAACAATTTTGGCCTGTCAAGGCTTTATGAGTAATGCGAGAGATGTCATCTATCCACATATCGCTTTCTGCGTTTCATTGTGTATCACAATTTCTCGCAGAAGGATAGTGTCGTGCTGTAACAGATACTTAACCACCTTTTCGCGGACAAAGTATAATGGTGTAGAAATGTCACAATAATTACCTGTCGTCTTTGCGCACCCAGAGACGAGCGCGGCTTGGCTTTCGCCTTTCTTGGGTGGCGACCCGCTCACGCCCTGCTGGCCGAAGCGGATCGTCCGAACTCGATCACCTTCTTTGGCCACGACGATGTGGCTCTTGGTCGGGTGGCTCGGTGTGCGCTTGGCCTTGTTCACACGAACCTCGCAAGGGAGACAGACGTGCGGATCTGGTCACTCCGAAAAGACCTCAATTCAGTTCAAAGTGAGGACCGTCAATAAAGGGGCGACGCCCCTGCGACCTGCGCAGGTCAATATATGCGTTCATCGCTTGCTGCATGGTGCCATCCCAAGAACGGATGTCAGGGATGTGCCATGCGGCTCCCCAACGCAATTCGACGCCAACAGCTTTGGCACCTTCCTTCATGGCGTCCGCGATGTCGTCGTAAAGGTTAAGCTCCCACGAAATCCGAGGTCCAATGTAGGCGACCAGATCAACGGCGTGGCCCTCAAGATGCTTGGACTTCATTGTCTGGCTGGCACCTTTCGCCACGAGCGCCTTTTGTTCTGCCACCGTCCTGACGCCGCAAGTCACGCCAAAATCAATTTTGGTCACGGTAATGGCGTGCTTAACCACGGCAACCAGATCCTCGTCAACGCCAGCCAGGCGGCTCAAGCTGCGTTCCGATAGTTTGAAAGCCATGTTATTTTCCTCCAAATAAGCTGCGAATGCCGCGACCAATTTCGCTCGGGCTGGGCGCAAGCCATCCTAGCACAAGAGCGATGATGAGCCAAATCGGCACCCGATCATTGTTGATTGTCACTGCCTCGACCTGCTGCGCATCGACCTCTTTCGTGACCACATCGCGACCTGCCGTTGCCCCAGTTTCAGCCGAAAACACGGCTTGCCTGTTTTCCCGCCCGATCTGAGTGTTCGCCGCAACATTCGGTCCACCTCCACTGAGCATCCCTAGAGGGAGTTTACTGCACCCCGTCAGAACGATCAGAAGGCACGCTAGAGCTAGATGCTTTGCCATTGACGTATATCCCAAAGAAGCCTGCGCCCGCGCCCACAATGACGCTCACAAAGGCTGACTGCGCGTTTGTCGGGTCGGGCAGAGCCATGAACCATTCCGTGGTCCGGTAGAAGGCCAGTCCATAAAGCGTGATTATCAATCGCGGCCATATGCGCCAGCGGTTCAACAATTCTGGCGTCACCAGCGTCCCTCCGACTTCCCGATTCCCCAAACAACCAAAGCCAAACCAGCCACGCCAGACAGGGCGACAAGGATAGCAATGGTCCACACCTTGACGGCTTCCTTGATCTCGGCCTTGCGATATGCCGTCTTGCGCCGTTGCTCGCGCACAGCGCGCAGTGTGGTCTTGTATTCCTCAAGCCCCTTTGGCCCGTACTGAAACGAAATCAGTGTCTCAAGCTCGCGCCGGTATTCCTGTATTTTCTTCTGCGCGGCGAAAGCGTTGATGGCTTCCTCTTCTGCGCTTCCCGTAATTGCAGAAAAGATACCGGGGTTCTTGGCCTTGGTAGCCGCGTAATTTACGTCTGACACAGCCCCGGCGAACTTGGTTAGGGCTGACGTAGCGTCGCGCCCTGCGGCCATAAGCTGTTTAGCGTTGCTTACAGCACTGGCGGCAACTGATAGTGCTGTAAGGGGGTCGAGCATCACGGTCGCTCCATCAGCCTATCTAGCTTGGCGTCGAGGGCTTCGAGTCGGTCAATCACGCGGTTCATGTCCGCGTGCACTTCTGCTTTTGTAACATACTCTTTGGCCACCTCCTCGCGCGTGCGATTCAGCAGTATGCTTAGGCGTTGGACTTCACCCCACAGCGTCTTTGCAAAAAAGCTAACAAGAGCCAGCGCCCCTGTTAGCAGTATGTTCCAAAGCATCATTTCCATCTTGTCGCCCCTTACGCCTCAAGACGAACCAGTCGCACCAAAAAAGCCACAACAGCGGCGGCGAACGCGAGCATCGGCTTACTCCGGCTTCACTGGCCAGTCTGCATCATCCAGCCAAGGGAATTTGGCGTGATCGGTGATGTCTCGCAGTGCTTGGCGGTAGGTAGCCCACTCTGGGGTCAGGGTGTTGTCACTCAAGGCCATCCAGTCGGTGTCTGCGATAAGCTGGTCGCGGGTGCGGCGGACAAACCGTGCTTGGGTTTCGGTACGCTCGGTAATCTCTTCTGCCGTGGCGTCCGTCACTTCCCAGACCTGTGTCCAAGCATCGCCGTTCAACACCGGAGTGCCTTCTGTGACGTTCTTGGTGTGGTCCGCGCTCGGCTTGTCGGTCTTGGTGACAGGTTGCATCCCCCACTCGGCAAGCATTGCGTCAGAAGGGCGCTTGGGGAAGCTGGTATTTGGATTGTCACGACGCAGGTTGCCGACCGTGTAGGGGTATTGGTCTAGCTGGCCGTTTGTGGTTTTAACGAACATTTAAGTTCTCCTTATTCGTAGGCGTTTGTGGAGGCTGGGCCGGGGATGTTTAGGGCGACGCCACGGGCACCATTAAGGTTTGCATTACTCAAGCTGTCCAACTCAGTGAGACTGTTTGGGTTGGAGATGTCTATAGAGGTGATGCTATCGGCACTGGTTGAGGCCACATAAGCAACCTGATTGGTGGGGTCTAGGGCGACGCCAAAGGCAGCACCAAGGTTTGCATTACTCAAGCTGTCCAATTCAGTGAGACTATTTGGGTTTGAAATGTCTATAGAGGTGATGCTACCGGCACTGGTTGAGGCCACATAAGCAACCTGATTGGTGAGGTCTAGGGCGACGCCATAGGCAGCACCAAGGTTTGCATTACTCAAGCTATCCAACTCAGTGAGGCTGTTTGGGTCAGAGATGTCTATAGATGTGATGCTATCGGCACTGGTTGAGGCCACATAAGCAACCTGATTGGTGAGGTCTAGGGCGACGCCGATGGCACCATCAAGGTTTGCATTACTCAAGCTGTCCAATTCAGTAAGATTGCTTGGGTCAGAGATGTCTATAGATGTGATGCTGTCGGCAGAAAGTGAGGCCACATAAGCAACCTGATTGGTGAGGTCTAGGGCGACGTCACGGGCACCATTAAGGTTTGCATTACTCAAGCTGTCCAATTCAGTGAGACTGTTTGGGTTGGAGATGTCTATAGAGGTGATGCTATCGACATTGTTTGAGGCCACATAAGCAACCTGATTGGTGGGGTCTAGGACGACGCCAAAGGGAGCACTAAGGTTTGCATTACTCAAGCTGTCCAATTCAGTGAGACTGTTTGGGTTGGAGATGTCTATAGAGGTGATGCTATCGGCATTAAATGTAACTACATAAGCAACCTGATTGGTGAGGTCTAGGGCGACGCCAGCGGCACCATCAAGGTTTGCATTACTCAAGCTGTCCAATTCAGTAAGATTGCTTGGGTCGGAAAGGTCTATAGAAGTGATGCTATCGGCACTGGTTGAGGCCACATAAGCAACCGTCGCAGCCTGATCACCACCAGACCCAGTAGCAGCCTGAAGCATCTTTGTGCTAATTCCACTCATGCCAGTGCATCCCCCGCTTGGAAGCCATACCACGTTGAGCCGCCCGTTGTGGTAAAGAAAACGAACACGTCCGTCTCACCGCTTGCCGGGGCATCAGGTGCAGAGCCACCGGGCCAATCCACAGAGGCAGGCCAAGACAAGGTGTGAGTGCCACCGGCTGTGACGCGAAGGGTGAAGCCGTAAGAGTCGTCTGTGGTGAGGTTCACACCGCTGTAGTCGAAGGTGAAGGTCGTGTTGCCACTGGTGGTCAGCGTGAAAGTGTTGGCCTCGTCGCAGTCAACCGTAGGCGTGGTGCCAGACAGAGCAACGACTGTTTCGAGGTACGTTGTCGCTTGGACCTCTTCGCTCAGCTTAACGTTGCCGTTGGCGTCTGCCGTGACAGTCTTGCTGGCTTCTGACGTGCCCAACGCTGCTATGTCGTTGTAGTTGATCTCAGCGGCTGTTGCCGTCACGCCAAGAGACGTCAGCGCGGTGTTCCCGCTCTCACCCACAAAGGTGCTTCCGTTGCCCACAATGAAAACGCCGTCGGTGGGCGTCAAGTTGGCAATGGCCTGCAGTTGCGCATCATATGCCTGCACATCGCTCCCAAGGGCTAGGCCAAGGTTGATGCGAGCGGTCGCTGCGTTGTCGACATCTGACAGGTTGTTCGCCGCGAGCAAGGCCCCAGCAGCCGGGAACGTGGCCGTCAGATCAACGACCGCAGCCGTCGCGCCAGCGCCGTCGGCGTAGACCATCGCGCTATTGCCGTTGGCGACGGTGACGTTGCTGCCCGAGCCTTGGGTGAGAATCACGCTTTCGCCGGAGTTGTTCTTCACGACGAAGAACTTTTGCTGATCGTTCGGGCTGATCGTCACGGTGTTGGTGCCGCTAGGCGTGCCGCCAAACACCAACACTTGATACTGGCCGTCGGACAAGGTGCCGTCGGACGTCGTCAACGTGTGCGTCGTCCCGGACAGCGTAATTGCTCCGACGCCGTTGGTCAGGCGGTCGATGATCTGCAGGTTGACGTTCGTTGTGTCGCCCCATGTACCGGACTGCTCGCCAGTGGCGATAAGCTCGATACCCGAGTTCGTTGTGTAGGTACTGGCCATGTCAGCCCCTTATGCTGCGATTTCGGTCCAAACAGTAGCCGGAGCCGGAATTTCTCGGCCCCAAACTAGCACAC
>Ga0209953_1000310_pt1 | contig 18416 bp, 7 predicted proteins | sample SalPonred_H2O_MG_FD_185713 | JGI IMG/M metagenome (GOLD analysis project Ga0209953, IMG submission 185713) | Salt pond water microbial communities from South San Francisco under conditions of wetland restoration - Salt Pond MetaG... | ecosystem: Environmental > Aquatic > Non-marine Saline and...
GCCCAGTGCTACATTAACCTTAGTGTCGTTGTTTTCCATCTCTCATACCTCTCTAAATAGACTCTGTCCACATAGGGACAAACTCACCATTTGCTGTCTTTGTATATGTAAGGATACCATCACCCATACGTCTTGTCAACTCTTGAATTGTTGGCGTCTCATCATTAGTAATAAGTCCATCTTTTCTTGGACGCCCGATGTGTTGTGAAGCAAGTATATCACGGATTTCTTTAACTTGCGATTCTGAGTAATAAGAGAGCCGTTGCCACTGCCTTTCTCCGTTTAGAGAGGCTCCTGTGGGCTCTGGGATCTTACCCTGACTCCTTAGACGATCTAAATGTTTTTTGTGTCTACAGACCAATTCTGCTGTTTCTTTAATTGTATAAGCTCTTTCCCTGTTCTTTTTAAAATCAGCAAGAAGGCAGCTTTCTAGCTGGCCAGTATTAATATTGTACAAAGACATAATGCCGTTAGCTCTGCTGATATGATGTTTACGAACTAGTTGATTATTTAAAAAGAAAACTCTTTTGCTCCCCTCAATAATTGGGGCAGAGTTATAAGCCTCTCGATCCACCCTGTCTCCTAAACTGGCACACCAACAGCAATCAAATTCAAGCCGACGGATGCAATACCAATTGTGTTAAATTTAACTACACCCTCTACCCTGTTGGTGGTAATCTTGGTAAGCACAACCGTAACGTCTTTACCAGATTCTGTGTCGGCCTCTCCTAGCAAAATTGGTGTTGCTGTAATTACTGGCGCATAGGCATAGTCGTCAAAGGTATATGAGAAGGCACCCTCGCCGTCAGGAGATGTTGTCGAGCTATTTTGTACTGTAAGATATCCAGCAACAATTCTAGAATCACCAGTTCTTACATTTTGCTGACCAGCCGAAGCGGTGTCGATGGAAGTATAGCGTCCTGTGCGAGAAGTTAGCTGAGCAGAAAGCTGATTAACAGTATTAGCAATCTGATAAATATAGGACAGGTCTAGCGGCTGTCCGCGTTCTGGCAAAGGTATTTTTGACATAAGTTCTCCTAATACATTATAGCATTAAACGGTTTCACCGTCTAGCTTGTATACTAACAAAGATGTGTTGTTCCTGCTAGGATTTGTAGAACGAAGATATATCTCAACAGACAATTTGTTGGGCTTAGAGGCAACAACTGTGTCATCATCTAGTTCGTACTGAGTAGGGTGTACAAATCCTTGGGCAGTTCCTTCAACGCGCTCTTCAAAGATCCACACTGGATCGGGATTAGTTTCTCCCTTGCCCCACTTTAGAAAAATATCGTATTCCAATGCTTTACGAATTGTATTACCCGTCACCTTGTCTTTAATTGTAATTGGGTCCCACACAACATTAACATATGGACCAGCAGTCAGAATTTCAACATCGGACAAAGTTTTGCCAGCTGGTCTCTCATAAATATAATTTGGAATTACTCTATAAAGAGGCGAGTAATGAGAAAACCTGTTGCCGTCTTCAGAAACAATTCTGTATCGGACGGTGTATCCAGCCGTGCCGTCGTCAAAAACGGTAATGTAGGGCAGGTCCTCTTCTGCCACAGTTGCCTTTAGGGGTCCGCTAATTGCCACTAGGCAACCTCCATGCCAAACCTAAATTCGACAATGTTAGACGTGTTGGACTCTTTTACAATGGGCGAGCCATCGGCAGTTTTAATTAGGGAGTAGCCAGTAAGCCCATACACTGGGTTAAGGGCGGTAGTGTTTTCTAGCTTAAGCCCGTCAAATGCTACATAGAAGTTTTCGGACGGAGCTGTTTGACCAGTTTGATATGTGCTTACATAAATTCTTGTAGAGTTTACCGCGCTCCATGTAAACCCAGGACTTTTGATTAATTCACTAAGTTTCTTTTTTACAACAAAATATCTGTTGCCTGTAAAGTCAACGCTGTCGGTGCCCTGCACAAGATCTACTTCAAAGCGAGCAAAATTTACTGGACTTGCTACATCTGCCTCGGCAAACTCAACTAGAATTTTAACACTTTGCAATGTCTCAGACTGGGTTTCATCTTTGCTTAAAATTGAGAAAGCCATCCTTAGCTCATCATCTGTCGAGTTGGCGTCAAATGTAGCAGAAGTATTATTAAAGTGAATGTGTGAAGCATTGTACTCTGTCCCCGCTGTAGAAATTTCTAGGTTATTTGAAGTGGCATTATTTACAACATATGAGGTGTCGCCTTTTACAATAAGGCTTCTATTTAAAAATCTTGGTCTTTCGTTAAGTCCCGTTCGAATAGGACCAGCAAAAAGGGTATTGTTAGAGTTAGTTCTAAAAACTTGTTCGGTTACCGCGATAGAGCCGCTAGGCTGATCTAGGTTGAGTGGTGCAACGATAAGCGGAATAGCCTGCGAGGCGTTCTCTGTGTGATACTCCCAGTTTTCTGCCTCGGAAAAATTAAACAACATTCTGCTATCTAAGTTAGCCGCCAGTGGGTTTGCCCTACCAGGATAAAGGCCAACCTCTGTAATTTCATATCTCTGGTCTCCAGAAATCTCAGCGGCAAAAACAATGTTTGGGTTGCCAAGTTCGTCATACACGTATCCTCGTGAAACAATTGGAACTCTGATTACCTCAAAATCTAAGTTTTTCTGAGCAGAAAAATCGGGGAATGGCTCACCAACAGCAAGAGGTTCGGGGCCAACACCGATAGCAATGTATGAAGCATAAGAAGATGCTTCACCAATTAAGTACTTAGCTAAGATGTTACGGCCAATATCTGTAATCATAAAATTCCTCTAGTATATTGTATCATTTTCTAATGTGCCAGCAGCAAGAACTTCAATGTCAACTAGCTCGTTGGTTCTCATTCTTGTTACATCAACGACAATGTCCCCCGAGCTTGTGTCACTATATACGATTGGTCTTTGTGGCGCCAAGGTGTTATCTATGGCATTTTGTGCTTCACCATATGTTGCATAGCAGCCAATAAGAGTATCGTCGTATCTATCTAAAACTGGAAAATCTGTACAGCCATTTGTACCCTCGGCACCTACATAGTATGCCGCTGGGCCAGTGCCGTTTGTAGGAACCCTATTTTCAAACTTAATGCCAAAATTGTCAAACTTTTCGTTAATAGTTCCTGGAATTCTAATAAAATTTTTAGAACCATATTCAGTTGCAATTCGATCTGTGTTGGAGATTAGGTTGTAACCTTTTCTTTGTCCATTAAGAAGATCATGCCTAGCAATGTTAATAATTTCTTGTCCGCCCACTTGCTCAAAAAGCAGGTCTGCCATAATATCTACAGGAAGAATAGACTCGTCGAAAATAATTAGATCTGGCGTAGCTGGCTTAATCCCTGCCACATTACTAAACTGTGTGGGCTGTGAGGGGGTAGTTTGTGTTGGTTGAATTTCAGATTCTGCCATTTTACACCTCGCTTAAAAACGCTTTCATTGTTGGTCCAGCAGCTGTGGCCTTATAGTCAATACTATATACTACAAATTTTGTTGTTGGGTCAGACAGCTCACTAAACCCGTTTTGTCCCACATAATCAATTGTAACAATGTCTCCTAGCTGAAGAGTGGGAATTGGGAAAAGATCTACGCCAACAGACTTTCTAGATCTAATTGTTTTATCAACTAGCCATTTCATCATTCGCTCTGCACTATCCTGAGTCTGAACATAGGGTGCGCTAATGACAAATTCTTTTTGTCCTTCTGTAATTCTACTAAGCTTAATATCGTTGTAATTCTTTTTAGCTTCGACTGGAGATTCTAAAACACCAGTAGCAACAAAGTTTGGATCTGAGAAATCAGACTTTCTTCTATAGTATTCGTCTACGGTTAGTTCGTGCGTTGATTGTTGTGTAAATGTAACTCCCTGAATTCTTAAATAGTTTCCACTTCCAGAGTCTAGAGCAATAGCAGAATCAGTATGGTTAAATATTAAGAACTCTGCTCCGTAAGAACTTGCTAAAAAGCCAGAAATCGTATACGTTTTGACTTTGCTAAAAGTAGGAGATATCTGAGCATAAAGAGCTGGGTAAGCTTTGTCATACCTAATATCAAAGTAGGAGGCCTCTCGCATGATTGTGCCAAACTCTTCATAATAAAGATTATATTTGGGTGGCTCTGCCGTGCCAATACCCTGCAAATATGTAGACTGAATAATACCACTCATTGCATATTTTCTAAATGATTCTTGTGCATTAATATTTTCTGCATTGAATACAGAATTAGCTGGGGCCTCAAGCGCGAAGGTTGTATTTTGACTATAGTTGTTTGACAATGCGTAAACATTTTCAAACATGCATTTTGATTCGCCCCTCACAAACAAAGCAATGTTATTGTAAACGGGTAAGGGGTTTGGGTCATCTGCAATTCCAATAACCTGGTTATTAATGTAAAGGTAAAATCTTCTTGTTGTCCCAATGTCTTCATATTCTACGGCAAGATCATACACAGTAGGGTTAGCTTCTGCTGTCATCCTTGATTGTCCAACAAAAGATCCTTCGTCAACCAGGATGTTAGCAATGCCGCCAAACAAACGAGTAGGGATTGCTTTAGTGTCGTCTTCAGTGGCTTCGGCACTTCTGTCTACCCTGTAGAAAAAGACATTGTATAAATCGGTAGAGGCAGAATATTCTGATGGATTATTTTCTGTAATTGCAACTATTTCAAAATAGTATCCGTTGTTTGTAGTAGGATTATACATAACAGCTATTCCGCCAGAGCTGCCCGAAATAGATGGCGACTGACCAGTGGTTGTATTGTTAAGACTATAATAAACTGAGCTTCCCTCGGGGGTCTGACCTCTAGAATCATTATTTTCAATCTTGCCAATAATTCTCATCCTTGTGCCAAAATGTTTAAAAGATTCGTTTTCAAATGACTTGCTTACACAGGACAAATAATCTGTAGCTGTGTCAGTTGTGCTTGAAGTGTCTCCTTTAAGAACGAGTGCGGAAGCTTGCATAGTAGCTGGGTAATATTCGAGCTTAGCGCCTTTTTCTTCTGTGTATGTGCTACTAAAAATATTTTTAATAACGCCCTCTCGTGAGGTATTTTGAGAAACTGAGGTTTCAACGCCAGCTTTGCCATCCACTGCTGCAGGTGCTTTTTCAAACAGTCTGAGCTGAGCAATAGAAATATAGCCAATTTGAATATTGATTGTGTTAATTTCTTCAGAAGATGGATCTTCTAATGCGTTGCTTAAAGTAATTGTATTGTTTGATTCATTTTTGGCAGTAATAGTTGTGTTGTCAGGAATTTTGTTTTGGGTTACACTTTCATCTTGTAGCTTTACATACTGGCCCACCTCAATGTTAGACAGGTCTCCCACATTAATAACTGCAACTGGATCATTAGATTCTATGATTGCGTTGTTTACCTGACCCAAGGCTACAAAGTCATCGTCGGAAATACTCGTTAGGGTTGAGCTTAACGTAATTCTATTGTTTTCAGAATCGATGGCGGTAATCGTTGTATCTGCAGGTATTCTATTGTTTTCAGAATCGCCAAGTTTTTCTACATAGTCTCCGACCCTAGCCAATGAGGAGTCTGAGACTTGCAACACTGCGTTGTCTGTATTAGAAATTAAGAGCATGTTTGTGTAGTTAAGTCTAGAAATTTCAGCATTAAAAATATACTTTGATTCCATTACACAACCAAATAGATTATTGCTAGAGGTCCAAGAGCTAGAGATGCCTGCGGGATGAGAGACAATTGGTGTTCCAAATTGACCACGACCATGTCTGGCAACTGGCCCATTCTTCATTCTGGTTTGGCCATTAATGACTTCATAGTTTGGTTCCGCATAAATACGCACCAAGCCTGTTGGATACATCTTTCCACCAAAAGAAATCTTGGCAAAATATTTTTGATATTCTTCTACATTATTGATCCAAACATTGTCATCAATAACATTGGGGTCTTTACGATCTACATCAGACAATCCAGGAATTGTATACTGAGCGGCATCATATCTAATGATTTCTCCGTTAGCATAAAAGTAACCATTGTATCTGCTGAGCCAATAAATGCCGTCGCCAAAATCCATAACATTATTAATAATTTGATTGTTAAAAACGGAGGGTACTGTTGTCGGTAAGTCTGCGGCTAGAGGGATGGCAGAAAGTGCGTAGGCAGATTGATTTGCTGCCTCCTCATTGATAGACTTTGTTGCTTCTGTTGGAGCAACTTCCCAAAGAAGCGCAGGCTTGTAAATCCAAAACTTATCTCTGTCGATAAGTGAGGCTTCCCGAATTGAGCTATAAGATTTTTGAATCGACCTTGTTGTGTAATTAATAGTTCCACCGTTATAAACTGTATTGTTTTGAAATGAAATATCAATAATGTTGGCCAGCTGATTGCTAGTAGATGAATTTTTTACAATGTTTTGTTTACTAAAATCTTTAGAGCCTTTAAGAACAAAGTCTGTAGTCCTTTCATTATTTTCTGGCAAAAGATAAGTTTTGCTCATTACCACAAAATTATTGTACTCGTCAAAGAACATGGCGGACTGGGTTGAGGTGGCAAGGTTAGACAAAACCTGAGCAATAGTAACATCGGGCTCTACAAAAAAGTAAGGAATGATTTCTTCTTTTTCGTTTTCAGTACGATAAAAAATATAATTTGAAAAACCAATATAGTCTAACAGCGTTGCAATTGCATAGCTTAAAGATACATCTGTTAGCAAAATTTGTGGGGCAGTGATTGACTCAAAATAAAAATACAAGTCTCTAAGTTGAATATTTACACTACGATCTAGATTGCTAATTTCAGGAAAGCCTTCGGAGTACATTGTCTTAATTGGAATAAAGTAATTGTTTCCATTTACCTCTTTAATAATTTGATAAAACTTAAGTTGAATATTTTGAGAAAGGTATGGGGACACTATACTATTTGTATTTTGCTCAAAAAATGCTTGCTCTGAGTCAAAGATGTCTACCGCGCCCACAGAGGCCAAAAGCTGACCAACAGGAATGCCAGTGTTCCCTAAGTCTGAAGCAGTTTTTGTAACAGACATTTCAAGTACGGAATCAGATATATCTGCAACTAGTCTGGGGGATAGTTCAATTAAATCAAAAGTGGAGTCAAACACATTCATAGTTTCAACAACAATGCGCAAACCATACAAATAATCAATTTCTCTATAGAAAGTTTCTCCATTTGCTGTTTGAACCCAAAAATCAGGTTCCGAAAGTTTAGTAACAAAGTTTGTTGAGGCGGCAACATCTTCTTCTACTGACCAGTTATATTCTGCGGGGAAAGTTGTATAGCTACCGTTTTGAACAATGTGCACAACGCCAAGGGCAGTAGAGTTGGGTACAACTAGGTATGCGGTGCCATTAGGCAGATCAGAAGCGTCTGGCAACAAGTCGCTAGTGCTATATGTTTTAACAAGGTTAAAATTATTTCTATATGTATCTGGTACAACTAACCCATACTGAATTTCAAGATATCCGTCTGTGCCTACGATATCAGAGCCGTCTGATCTTGTTGAGTTGGCGTCAAAAACAATTAGGTCTTGCCAATGCGAGTTGCGATTAAGTTTTTGAATTTTCCAATTAATAGGAGTTGTTTTGTTTTCGGGTCCAAAGAATGGATCAGTGATGCTAACGCCATCTGCAATATACGGACCATTGTTTACGTCACCTACATGTGTTTGCATTTTAACAACTACCCTGTTGGCAGGAACTGGATTTTCATATACAACAAAGGGTGCGGCATCTGTAATGTAATAAGTATTGTTAACATTAATATTGGCTATGCCTCGCTCTTGGCCCTCTTCCGTTCGATAAGAAGTCCAGTATTTAAATAAATCATCTTTATGAGCCACGTAGTATCGTGGTCGCCTTGTCATATCTTCAAAAGAATAATGGGAGTATCTGTTTTCAAAGTATCTAATTTTATTAATGCCTGAGCGCGGTCTAAATCTGCCAAAGCAATCTTCTAAAGAAAACAAAAGTTTTTCTTTTTGCTTCTTAGACAAAAAAGCAGTAGGCGTATCGTCATCTTCTACACCAGCATCAACAATTACATCGGCGTCTGTGGCATCGGTATAAAATTTATTTACGTCATCATTAATTTCAAATGATTGAGCAATAGTTAGGTATGGCGAATCTGCAAAGAATAAATCGTTAGGTCGATATCTGTAATTGCCAATCTTCTTAATGTTTTTAGCAACGTTCATATTCCATTCAGCGAGGATAAGACTCTCTCCGCTTACTGTTGAAGAAGTTTCTAGATGGGCTTTGAGTTCTGCACTTTGAAACATTAGACCTCTTCCAGTGTCAGTCTAACATTCCAAAAGTCATAATTGCTCCCACCTCTTTTTTGCACGGAATAGTCAAAGCTAGCAAAGAAAACTTCTACTACCTCGCTATATTCTGCAAGCCTATTACGATCACCGTCAAAGTTGTTGTACTTGTCGTAAGAAAAATATGCCCAAAAAGAACCTTGATTATTTTCATACCAATCTAAAAGATCTACCCCGCCTGCTCCGCCGTCAGTTGTGTACTGCTGGTTTCCATAGTTTGGAGTTTTGCCTGTGCTGTCAAAAGACGGAACAACCCCAAAAGATCTTGAGGGTAAATTATTCCAAGAACATGCAATAGAAAGTTTATCGGCAATATGAAAAGAACGCATACGACCATTAACTGTGCGCTCTCTTCTTTCAATTCTTTCAGTAGCAAAGGACATTTCTTCTCTGTTGTCGTCGGACAGAACAATAAAATTGGTAAACTCTGAGCCATCTGGAACTCTTTTGCCATTATCGATAGAACCTGAGTTATCGGCTAAAAGAATAGCCTGTGGTCTGGCGTATTGTTTACGACCTACCATATATGTTTCTGTTGCCATTAAAACCTATTCCCCCTAATGCGTTGCGAGTCAACTCTCTTAATCTGATCCATGACCGTTCTGGCAATTTGGTCAGGATTTGAATCAGACTTAACATTTACGCTTAAGTTATAATTATACACGGAACCGTTATTGTATGTGCCATTGTTAATTTTATCAAGATTTCCTACTCCAAAGCTTTCAACAGCTGAGCGCTTAATAACATACTCTCCTCTAGTTAGCATTGCTGGAATTCTATCAGAACCAAAGGTTTTTGCCAATCCACCCATTGCTAAATTTTTAATATCGAGGCCTAATATATCAGCAGCGACTAGGCTCTTCTCTTTCAAAAGCTTCATCGTTGTATCGTCTAAAGTTCCGCCATTTTTTTGCTTCAAAAAATCTTCCATTATATTCATAACGCCAGCAAGTCTGTCTTTTGGCTCTGCTCCTGAAACAACTCCGTATTTTTTCATACTTGCGCTCATTTGACTAATTTTACTAAGAGTCGTTGCATCATGCGGAATATTGAATCCTAGGCTTTTGGCGTGTTCTAAAACTTCTGCATAAGTCTTATTCCATTCTGCTGCTAATTGATATGATCTATTTGGTTCTAAGTGTGTGGAAGGTTTTAGATAGTCTTTTACAAACTGCGCCCAATCATCTTTAACTCCTGTTTTTAACTTTCCCGTTAAAACTGCATTCACCATTTCTGCGTCGTTGCGGTAAATAGAGTAACCCGCCTTGTCCGCACCCCCAAAAGCATTACGAAGAAAAGCGGAGGGGCTGTTAAACTGATTATAGGGAGATACAAATTTTTCAGCATAAATAGCGTCAAGAAGTCTCGCAGCCGCTTCATCGGAAGCATTTATGTCGCGCCTGCCCATGCCTGTAAGATTTTTTTTGATTGAATTAAGATTTGTAAATTCTGCTAATTTTTCAAAAATATGATAATTTTCATGCCCTAAAACAAATGAAGCTTTTCTGGCTACTTCCTCGGGACTCATAAAAGTGGAGAAGGGTCCTAAAGTTCCTGCTCTTTTATCACCTAATTTGTTTGCTAGGGTGCCTTTTCTTGTGTTTCCTAATTTTCTTTTAATGTTAGCAACTGTATTGTACAGTTTTCCACCCATATTATAATGACGCTCTACTCCCGTTGAACCGCCAACAAATGCTTCCTTGGTTTTTCTAGAACCAATTAATACTCTTGGGTCTGTCCCCAGTTGTGGTAGGGCAAGGTCTTCTAGAAGCTCTTGCTCAACTTTACTGCGCGGCAGCATTGATCTTGTTTGTGGGTAAGCATTTAGTCTAAAAAGATCATCCCAAATTTTAGCAACAGATGGGGTTGCAATCCCTAATCTTGAAAGTAAATTAACAAAGGGATTCGTGCTTTGAATAAATGTTCTTTGGTTTGATGTTCTAACTAAATATGGGCTAAGCATTACATCATTTGGGTTTACAAGCGGTTTCCTCGCAAATGGGTCCCAGCCTCTCTTTTTAATGCTTTCAATAAATGGGTCTAAATCTTCTGGCTTCATTTTACCGAAACGAATTGCATCCTGAGCAATATCGTATTCAGACTTGTTAAAAAGCTTAGTTGGAACAAGACCTAGCGCATTTTTATAAGAGGGATCTAAAGCTTGACTATAGGCAGCTGCCGCTGCTCGCAGTTGTAACGGGTTTAGGCTTGCAAGATCAACAGTTTCATCAAGAACTCTCTGGCTTGGGTTTATTTTTGGACCTCTTGACAGCAAGTCTGACCTAACTAATGCTTTTTTGTAAGCCTTAATCTCTCTTAACACTGGAGCAGCGAAATTCATATTGCTGCCAAAAGTTCCTTCGCGTAGGCCTTGCTGCATTAAGTTATCAATAATATCTGAAGTTTGTTGGGCAACTAGTTTTTGTTCTTGAACAACAGCTCTATTGGCTTGAAATCTTCCCAATAAAGTTCTAGGCTTACTTGGTTGCAAAAGTTCTGCTGGATATGAAGAGGGCGTTGCGCCTCTAGCTGCTCCCCTCATCGCACCCCTACCCGCCAGACCAGCAGCGCGGATTCCAGGACCAAAGAAAGGAATAAATCCAGCGGCAAAAAGGCCAAGGTCTAAGCCAACTTCTCCAAGAGTTGGCATCCTGCCCTCTTTAACAAATGCTTCAGTGCTTAGAGCTAGTGGATTAAAGAAATTTACCACATCGAATAGGCTGGTGCCACTATTGTTTAAGTTTTGTGGGCCTGTCTGCAATCCAGTGCTAGGTGTGTAATATGGTACGATTTCTTCTGTGGAGTAAGTACCCCAAGCATTATAAGAAGTTGGTGAAGTTGATTGAGAAGGCTGAGATCCTTCCCTAGCCATTTGCATTCTAGCATTATCTTTGTAACGCTGATAAGATTGTTGATATGCCTGAGCTTGACTTGTAGCGTAGGACATTTGAGAAGCAAATTGAGTAATAGCTTGTGCACCATCTTGGTTAATTAATGGGACGATATTGTTAATGCTTCGTTCTATTCTGTCTGCAGAACCAGTAGCACCACCAGAAATTTCTGCCAAAATTTTTGAAGTAGTGGCAGCTGTTGAAGGATCGTTTAAAGAGTTTCTAATTCTAGCTTCTGCAGAAATACGCCTTGCCCTTGCTTCATCTCTTCTTTTTTCTGCTTCAAGCAACTTGGCTTTTTCTGCCGACGCTCTTCTTTCTGCTGCGTCTGCAGATGTCCTATTGCTGCTAGAGGTGTTAGAGCTTCTAGAACTACTTGAAGCTCGTGCCCTTGCTTCTAGCGGCCCTGGTGCACTGCTTCTTGATCTGCTAGAAGCGGTTGATCGATTTGAAGAAGAGTATAGCTGAGCAGAAGCGTTTCCCCTTCTTTTTTGTGCCGCACGTCTTTCAGCTACTCTAATCGATACCCTGCCACCTCGAGCAAATGCGAGTGCACCATCTTTCATCTGTTGGAAGAATTTGCCAGACTGATTATTAAGTCTATCTAGGTTAGGCACACCAATTCTGTCTACTGCTTTAGCATTAATTACATATTCGCCATCAGAAAGCAGGGCGGGGATTGAATCGCTTGTGCTGGTTCCTGCTCCCATAACCCTTCCACCATTATCAAACATTTGTGGTGGTGCAGAAACTCTATTACGAACAAATCCTCCACCCGCATACCCCGCAGATTGTGAAGGTGGTCCTGGAAGGGCTCTGCGAACAAAACCGCCCATAGCATAGCGCATTCCCCTTGCTACAAGACCGCCATCGGCTCTTCTGTATCGAGCGGCCATCATCTCGTCTTTTCTGCGGTCTGAAGCAGAGACTGGCTTTCTTAATGGCTTGCTTGCTCTTGCTTGAGCTGCTAATGGTCCAACTGCTCCTGGGCTGGATCTTGCTGGGGCGCGTGGGGGTTTAGGAGGAGATGGCTTAACATTTTGAGGGGCCTGGAACCTGTCATCGCCACCGCCACCACCGCCGCCGCTTCCACCGCCACCGCCGCCGCTGCTGCTTCCGCCACTGTTTTCATTAGCAAGAGCGGCTGCAGCACGATTTGCCATTATTTGCTCTGCACTTCGAGTATTGGTAGAAATACCCTGAGATTTTAGCTCTCTTTCATATGCATTTTCAATTGCTCTAATTGAAACATATGGGCTGTCGCCTACTGCCAATCTAGCGAACGTGGCCGAAGCTCTTCTGTTTTCTTCAAGCAATTCTTTAGGAATGGTTGTTCTGGTGCCGCCTTCTTTATAAAAGTCTGCGGTTTTATCAACAACCTCTTTAAGCTCTTTTGCTGCTATCTGTGTTGGTGTAAGACCGCCGCCACCACCAGATTTTGCTTCTTCAACAATTTCTTGAGCCCTCTTCCTGGCCTTTTTGTCTCCGCCACCGCCACTTACGTCAAGTAGAATTGGGTCTAGTAGAGATTTTGGCTTTTGCAATTCAGCAATAAGTTTTTCAACAATGTCTAGAGCTTCTTGCATTGCGTCAACAAACTTGTAGTTATTAACAACTGCAAGGTCTACCCTATTTGCAATCTCTTCCCACTCGGTTTTTGTTTTACCAAGAACCTCTAATGCTTCAATGTCTGCTTGTTTACGAACATCAGCGAGCCTGATGGCTTCTTCTGCTGGCTCAAGCCTATCTTCTTCAATTCTAAATATTTGGTTTTCAATATCTCTAATCGCTGTTTGTAGTTCGTCTCTACTCATGCCGCCGCGAGAACGAGTTCTTGCTAGCTCTGCTTCTCTGGCTCTTTCAAGTCTTTCCTGTCTTTCTTCTGCAACGTTTTCAGCAGAAAGGGATCTTGCTTCCTGTGCCGCTTGGGCGGCAGCCGCAATATCACCTCTTGATAGCGCTTCGGCAATATTAAGCTGTGCCTCTTGTTGCCTTGTAATTCTTTCATTGGCATCTTCAATGTCTTCAAGTGCTTCGACACGCTTGTCGTACACTTCGTTAATAAGATCTTCTTGATCCTCAATTTCCTCAATGCCCGCTTCGTAATCATCAAGCTGGAATTGTAACCTTTCAATCTCTTCTTGAGCTGCTTGAACAATTTTTTGCTCGCCCTCTGTGTCCGCCTGGAACTTAAGCTCAAGCTCTTGCTCCTGTGCGGAAAATGCTTCCATAGCTTTAGACAGACCGTCTTCCCAAATTTCCTGCTGTCCAGAAATAGTTAGCTTTTTAATTTCTAGCTCTAGCTCTTCTCTGCGGTTTGCATTGTCAAGTGCGGTCTGTAGTGCACCTGGTGCAATACCTGGCTCAAGAATAAGTGCTTGAAGGTCTTTGTCCCCAAGAATTGCTTCTTTCTGTGCTTCAGAAAGTCTGTTGGTATTACGAGTAATGTAATCAATAATTTTGGCCTGATTGGAAAACTCTCTGTTTTGCTCGACAATAGCGTCACGAATTCTTTCACGCCTTAGCTCTTCTTCATTAATTTCTTCAAATTCATCCATCATTTCTTGTGCACGCATAGCGGCCTCTGCTGCTGCCTGAATTTGAGCAGAACTCTTGGCAGTAGCAATAGCTGCTGCCAAAGCTGTGTTTTGTACTGCACGATAAGCGGCCTGATAGCTTGCACCAGCGGCAGTAAGTCTTTGAAGGGCAACAACTTGATTACCAACACTAATAGTAATATTGTTTTGCTCATTAATAAATTCACCGATTGTAGCAGTATTAAGAGCTTGGTTAAGACCCTGAAGCTTAGCTGTCATTCCAATTATGGTACCCTGATCATCAAAGATAAACAGGTCGTTCTTTCTCTTTTCATATTCGTCGGGGTCCATGCCGACAATCATTTCAATAAGGTTTTCATTAAGACCTAGGTCTCTAAGCTCTTGATTTAGACCGCCAAATTCTCCTTGCAAAGCACCGCTAACATTAATAAATCTTTCAATTTCAGCAATAGTATCTTCAAATCCAGAAGTAACCTTCACTTGTGCATCGGCAAATTTACGAAGGCTGGCTGTGATTTGGTCAAATGCGCTTGTGTCTGGCGTGCTACTGCCGCCGCCGCCTCTTGGGCTAAGTCCAGAAAATTCTTCTTGTAGATCGATACCTTCTTGAACCGCAGCCATAAAGGCCTTAAAGTCTTCTCCAGCTGCTTCTGCAGCATTTCCAGCAGCCAGTTCTTGATAAGTGGCATAAAGAGCGGCATCTCCAACAATCTTATAAGCTGCAGCAGCAGTATAACCAGCATCAACTAGATCGTAATATGCATCAATTTTTTCTCGCATTTCGGTGTTTGATGTCTGCATATCAGCAATCTGGGCCTGAATTTCAGATGCCTGCTCTGCCTCATTTGCCGCTTGCCTTGCTGCAATCTCTTGCTGAATTAAACCAAGTTGAGTTTGTCTTGCGGCATTCAGAGCGCTCTGGGTTTCTGTCGAAACTTGGCCATTAAGAATCATTTCTTCATTGGCTTTTTCAAGAATGTCAACATATTCTGGGTCAACCTCTGTACCCAAAGTAAGTCCTCTTGCAATCAACTCAAGATCTTCAACCTGAGTAATTGTTTCTGCAAGTTCTGGATTTTCTGGGAACATTTCTCTAGAAGCTGCTGTAACAGCCTCAATTTGTGCTTCAGTGTCCGCGATTCCTCTTAGACCAGACAGTGCCGAGTCAATACCAGATTCAAAGTCTTCAACTTCAATGGCTCCTCTTTGAAAAGCAGAAGAAATTCCCATAATTGTAGTAGCAGTAGTAGCTGAAAGTTCATTGAGTGGTACCTGAAGTGCGTCAAGATCAATTTCGAATCCTCGAGTTAGATCATCGAGAATTGTTCTTGTTTCATCAATGTTGCCTTTTTGAATTGCGATACTTTCTCTAAGCCTTTCGGCCTCGCCCTCGTCTCCCGCAGCCAAAGCTGCGTCTAGGCGATTTTCTGTTTCGCTTAATGCTGCTTGCTGTTGTGCCAACAATTCATTGTTAGATTCAATTTGCTGTCTTCTCAGCTCTCCTTCTTCACCAGAGAATACCTTTTCTTCTGCTTCAGCCCTTGCGGCATTATATGCATCACTGTATGTTTTAGCGGAATCTCTTGCTACCTGCTGAATGGTGCTAGTGTCAATTCCTTCTTCAGAAATAAAGTTAAGAGAAGCAATATCAATATTTTCAAAGATGTCAATTTTTTCTGTTGCAATTCCCAAGGCAGCAACAAATTCAGCAATGGCTTCTTCGCCAAAACCTTCGCCAAAAAGCCTAACAATAAGTGCATTAAGTGCTCTTTCTAAGTTTTCGCCTTCCGCATCATTAATGGCAGCAATCTGTTTAGAGTATTCTTCCTGAAAACCTTCGAGACCGCCGCTTTCTTCGATAAGCTGTCGTCCCGCCTCATAGTCTTCGGGATCCATTGGTCTTTCGCCAAGGGTAATAGGCTGCTCAAATACAGAAGGGGTTCTTGTTACTCCGAGCCTTTCGGCCAAACCATCCATTTGTGCAGAAGTTAGATTTATTACACTAGACAGCCCTTCTAGGCTTTGCTTATATTTTACATGCTCATCATAAATAAGCTTAGCTACCCCAGCGACTGCGGCAAAAGCGGAAATTGCCAAGCCGACTGGCCCTAAGAATTTAGTTACAGCGGATCCCACGCCCTTAATAATGCCACCAAATTTACGGAAAATTCCTCCGAGGCCGCCGCCCCCTACTGCCGCAGCCGCAGTAAAAGCATCTGCCGCAGCCCTTCTTCTGCTAGCAACTGCTGCTGCGATGGCAGTTCCTTCTAGCATCTGTAAGGCAAAGCTAACACCAGTAACGGCACCAGTGGCCATCATAACCTTTTGTGACCATTCTCCAATTTCACCACCTGCCATAGCAGCGGCACTTGAAATTCCTGTTATAGCAAAACTACCCGCCATAAGCTTGGTGTTAAAGTTTCTAAAAGAACCTCCAGACTGGACCATTTGAACATTTGACTTTTTAGAAGATTCTGATAATTCTTTTACGTTTTCAGAAGCCTCTTTGGTTGATGTAGAAAGCTGTCCGTTAGCTCTCATTGTGTCTATTAAGAATGGCTGATTGGGATCATAGTCCGCAAACATTTCAGCAATATTTGGTTGTGGCGGTGCTTGGCTAGCAATATATCCTGGAGTAAGCAGAGGAGCCTGATAGCCTCCTTGAGAAACCACCCCAGCAGCAACTGCTTGACCAGCTGTTCGACCAGCCTGTTGAATTTCATCTTGCTGACTATTAAATCCTCTTCTAAGACCAATGCCAGCATTAGCCCCATCTTGCTCTAAGACTCTAGATGGAGATCTCATGTCTAGAGATCTTCTAAAGCCATCAACAAGGGCCTTGCCAAGAACATCTGATGTCATTTCCCCAGCGCTCATTGCTTGACCAATAAGTGCTGGGTCAACCTGTCCGTCAATGCCGAGTGCTTCTACGTAAGCACCCGTGGCCTCTGCAGTAGCTCTACCGCTTCGTGGAACTGTTGCATCTCCAACAAGAGTAAAGGGGCCAGTTCTACCGCTACCACCCGTGCCACTTTTACCCATACTAATGCCAGCAACATCTTCTCTTCTTGCATCAGCCCCGTAGGCAAAGAAACCTTCTGAGGTCATCGTATTCATTGCCGTAAAGTATCTGCGCTCAGCTTCCTGAACTAGCTGAACTTCATCCATGCCCGCAGCGCGAAGGGCGGCAATTTGAGAATCAACTCTGGCAAGTTCTTTGCTTGCCTCAGTCGCAGCTTGTGTTGCGGTGACGCCAGACTGAGAAGCCTTGGCATAAATCATGCCATCCTTTGCTCTTTGCCTTATGAAATTAACCTCAAACTCGTGAGCATTTGCTGACTCTAAATATTCTTGCTCTAGCCTATTTCCAGCAGCAATCATTTCCAAAACTTCTGCTTCGTTACGCATTAAAGTTTTTTGAAAATTTGTCATCCCCTTTGCATTGTTTTTAGCTGCGACAGCCGCTTCTTGATATGCAGCATTAAGCCTGTTCTTAAATTCAATTTCTTGCCCAACAGTGGCTCTTGCACCGCTCACTCCTAAGCTACTGTAAACCGCTTCGTTTAAAAATTTAGGCTCTGGAACTGTTGTGCCACCAGAAGCACGACCAGTAGTTACCAAATTTTGACCAGCAGCCTGAGCCAGCATTTGTTCTAGGTTAACCTGCTGCTGAGTAACTTCTCTGGTCTCAGTATTAAATGTGCGAAGAGTAACAAGAGTGTTGTCTAGTGCATCATCAACTAATCCGTACTTTCTGTTTACCTCTTTAATTGCTGCAACGTTTGCTTGCATTGTGGGCTGAAGCTCAGATGGCGTCATCCCAGCAAAGTGTGACGATTGGGCTGGAAAGGTTCCTGTTCGACCATAAATGGCTCTAGCGGAAACTTGGGGTACTAGCCCTTTAGCGTAACCAGGAATGCTTCCTGAAACCATTCCAGCAATAAGTGGAGCATAACGCTGAGCCATTTCTTTTGGAATAACGGCTTCACCTGGTGTAAGCATTGCTGGTACGGTATCTTTGTTGCCAGAACCTGGAACAGAAACAACACCAGAATTAAAGCCCTGCGCTTTGATAGGTGACCCCATACGCTGACCGCCATAGGCCATGAGGCCTGAGCCAGTAACAATGTCTCCTCTAAAGTTTCTTTGAGATGCCGTAGCTCTTTCGTAAGCAGACCTTAATCTATTAAGAGCATCTGCCTCAAGGTTGAAGGATTGAGTTAAGTTTTGATGGCTCTGCTGAAGGGCGGAAGAAATAGTTTGTGACTCCAGTTGTTCTGCATTTAAGTATTGAGTTTGACTAGCAAGATCTGCGGAGCCCTTTCTAAATCTTTGAAAAAATAGCCTAACTCTGTTAAGACCTTTAATAACGTTGGCAACTAGGTTTGCCGTAAGACCAATAAGCATAAGCATTACTGGCATTACTCCGCCAATACCCGCTGTCAATGCGACAACAAAGCCCTTGGCGCCTTCACCAAGATTATTAAATCTCTTAAGCATGTCAGTAGCCCACTCGATAATTGGGGTTGCTAACTTAAGAAACTCTGCTCCTAGTGGAGCTAGGGCTGCCTGAAATCTTTCTATGGCGGCTGTAAACTTAGTAGCGGCAGATTCTTCTACCCTGCCAAGCTCTCTACCCGCAATAGTTGAAAGGTCAGCGGCACTAGAATTAATAAGT
>Ga0209953_1000311_pt1 | contig 18363 bp, 17 predicted proteins | sample SalPonred_H2O_MG_FD_185713 | JGI IMG/M metagenome (GOLD analysis project Ga0209953, IMG submission 185713) | Salt pond water microbial communities from South San Francisco under conditions of wetland restoration - Salt Pond MetaG... | ecosystem: Environmental > Aquatic > Non-marine Saline and...
ACAGATCTTTCTACTGAATGCATGACTTCACACAAATCGCTAGAATGGAGAGAGTTTAACGGTACAGGCTTAATTCAGTTTTTATGACCATCATTGACAATCGCAAAGCGTTTCATGACTACTTTATCGACGAACGCTTTGAGGCCGGGATGGTTCTCGAGGGTTGGGAAGTCAAAGGTATTCGTGCCGCGCGCGCACAAATCAAAGAAAGCTATGTCATCGTTCGCGACGGTGAAATCTTTCTGATTGGCATGCACATCAGCCCGCTGCCCTCTACTTCGACCCACGTCAAACCCGACCCCACCCGCACCCGCAAACTTTTGCTGCGTGCTGAAGAGATCAGCAAGCTCATTGGCAAGGTAGAACAACGTGGCTTGGCGCTGGTCCCGCTGAATCTTCATTTCAAAAATGGTCGCATCAAATTAGAAATTGGTTTGGGGCGCGGTAAAAAGCAGCACGACAAGCGATCCACTGCCCAAGAAAAAGACTGGGCCAGAGAGCGCGAGCGCCTGTTGAAACACGACACCCGACGCTCTGATTGAAACAAGCCTAGCTTAAGACTAGGCAAGACTCGCATTAAGCCAGTCGTTTCCAAGTTTCTACCACGGTATCGGGGTTTAAAGAGACCGACAAAATGCCCTGCTCTTTGAGCCATTGCGCAAAATCCGGATGGTCACTTGGGCCCTGGCCACAAATGCCGACATACTTACCGGACTTCAAGCAAGCGTCGATGGCGCGCTTGAGCATGAACTTCACTGCCGCATCGCGTTCATCAAAATCAGCCGCCAGCAACTCAAGTCCAGAATCGCGATCAAGTCCGAGCGTAAGCTGCGTCATGTCATTTGAACCAATCGAGAACCCATCGAAGTACTCGAGGAACTCTTGAGCCAAAATGGCGTTTGAAGGCACCTCGCACATCATGACAATCCGCAAGCCATTTTGTCCGCGTGCCAGACCGTTGTCAGCCAAGAGATCAATGACGCGCGCAGCCTGAGGCACAGTCCGCACAAACGGTACCATGACTTCCATATTGGTCAGCCCCATCTCATCGCGAACCTTGCGAATGGCTTCACACTCCATGCGGAAGCACTCATCAAACTCCTCGGCCAGATAGCGTGATGCGCCCCGGAAACCGAGCATCGGATTCTCTTCCTCTGGCTCATAACGTGAACCGCCCACGAGCTTACGATACTCATTGGACTTAAAGTCCGACAAACGCACGATCACAGGCTTTGGAGCAAATGCCGCGGCAATAGTGGCCATGCCTTCAGCCAACTTCTCCACAAAGAACGCACGTGGGCTGGCATAACCGCGCGCCGCTGATTCGACCGCGATCTTCAGGTCGCTATCAACGTTGGGATAGTCAAGCACGGCCTTGGGATGGATACCGATGTTGTTGTTAATAATGAACTCAAGGCGCGCTAAACCCACACCATGGTTGGGGATCTGCGCAAAATCAAATGCCAGTTGTGGATTACCCACGTTCATCATGACCTTTAAGTCCACTGGCGGCATGTCGCCGCGCTTGACCTCTTCGACTTCAGTCTCGATCAAACCATCGTAGATACGACCTTCATCGCCTTCGGCACATGACACCGTGACCGATTGCCCTTCTTTCAGAACATCGGTGGCATCAGCACACCCCACAACGGCAGGAATACCGAGCTCACGGGCAATAATGGCAGCATGGCAGGTGCGTCCACCCCGGTTGGTCACAATGGCAGCAGCACGTTTCATGACCGGCTCCCAGTTCGGATCCGTCATGTCAGTGACCAGCACATCACCGGCCTGGACTTTGTCCATCTCTGAGACATCGCCCACGATACGAACCGGGCCTGAACCAATCTTTTGTCCGATGGCGCGACCCGTAATCAGAACGTCGCCAGTGGCTTTCAAGCGATAACGCAGCTGAACATCGTGTTGTGATTGCTGCGACTTAACCGTCTCAGGGCGTGCTTGCAGGATATAGAGTTTGCCGTCAATACCATCACGGCCCCACTCAATGTCCATGGGACGCTGGTAGTGCTTTTCAATGATGACCGCGTAGTGCGCCAGTTCAATGATCTCTTGGTCGCTAAGCGAGAAGCGGTTGCGCTCGGTGACAGGCACGTCAACTGTGCGAACAGCATGACCGCTGCTGCGATCTTCATCGAACTCCATTTTGAGAAGCTTAGAGCCAATGCGACGGCTCACAATCGGATAGTGCCCAGCAGCCAAGGTTGGCTTAAAGACGTAGAACTCGTCGGGATTGACTGCACCTTGCACCACGGTTTCGCCAAGGCCATAAGACGAGGTAATAAACACCACATCAGAAAAGCCTGATTCTGTGTCAATGGTGAACATCACACCGGCGCTGCCCTTATCGGAGCGAACCATGCGCTGAACGCCAGCCGACAGTGCCACATCGGCGTGTGCAAAACCCTTGTGAACACGATATGAAATGGCGCGATCGTTATAAAGCGACGCAAACACCTGACGCATCTTGTCGATGACATCGTCGATGCCAACCACATTCAAAAAAGTCTCTTGCTGACCTGCAAACGATGCATCTGGCAAATCTTCAGCGGTTGCCGATGAACGCACCGCAAACGAACCTTTGCCATCGGCGTCGAGCTCGGCAAACGCTCGACGAATATCTTCGTCGAGCTGCTTGGGTAATGGTTCGTCAACGATCCACTGACGGATCTCTGTGCCCGCTTGCGCAAGCGCACGTACGTCGTCGGCGTCTAGTGTTGATAAACGCTCAGCAATGCGATCAGCAAGGCCTGTTTGCGCCAGAAAGTCACGATAGGCTTGCGCCGTGGTCGCAAACCCACCGGGCACCCTAACGCCGGCATCCGAAAGCTGGCTGATCATCTCACCGAGTGAAGCGTTCTTGCCTCCTACAGTATCAACATCCGTCATGCGGAGCTGATCAAATGGTACGACATATGACATGGAGTCACCTTTAAACAATGAATGGAAAGCGAGTTTGGTCAGTCCACAGTTGGCACAAAGGCGATAAACTGACCAAACCGGCCTTGGTCTGGCTGGCAAGATATCAATCTATGCAGCCAAGTCCATTGTGTTGCCAGCGCATTAATGCGCTCGGCGGCGACTCCGGTTTCTGCATGGCATTGTAGCGCCACATTTGACTCTTTGAGGACGCAAAATTGACTGACACGGCTCGTATTGAACGCACGGTTTTTATCATCTCTGATGGCACTGGCATCACTGCTGAGACTTTCAGCCATTCTGTCTTGTCACAGTTTGATTCGGTGAAGTTCAATCAGGTGCGTATTCCCTTCGTGGACACCATGGACAAAGCCGATGAGGTCATTGAGAGAATTAATCATGTTGCAGCCACCGGGGCACAACCGATTGCGTTCACCACCTTGGTTAACACCGAGCTGTCAACCCGCATAAAAACCGCCAATGCACTATTTCTGGACTTGTTTGCCGGGTTTGTTGAACCACTTGAACAAGCACTTGGCGTGCGCTCTAGCCACAGCATTGGCAAGTCGCACAAAGTGGCCAATTCTGCGCAATATCGCAACCGAATTGACGCCATCAATTACAGCCTTGCACACGACGATGGTCAGTTCGTTAAAGGTTTGTCCGAGGCTGATGTGATTCTCGTTGGGGTGTCGCGTTGCGGCAAGACGCCAACCAGTCTTTATCTAGCCATGCAATATGGGGTGAAGGCTGCCAATTTCCCATTGATCCCTGAAGATTTTGAGCGTGGCGCATTGCCAAGTACCTTACACCCGTACCGATCCAAATTGTTTGGACTGACGATTCAGCCAGAACGGCTTGCCGAAGTCAGGCAAGAACGTCGCCCTGATAGCAAATATGCATCACTGCCACAGTGCTTGCACGAAGTCGGTGAGGCCGAGCGCCTGATGCGCATGGAGAACATACCCTCGTTGTCGACCACCACCAAATCAATTGAAGAGATTGCCACCACCATCTTGCACGAGATCAAACTCGATGAGCATCAGGCCTATTGAGCACCGTATAGACGTTGGCGGCGTTGTTCGAACAGACAAATGGCAGCGGCACTAGCCACATTGAGTGACTCGACTGCGTTCGTTTCGTGAGGAATATAGACCGATTGGTCAGCCATCTCCACTAAATGCTCGCTCACGCCCCTGCCCTCGTGGCCAAACAACCAGACGATCGGCCCTGACAACGACAGCTCGAACAAAGGCTTGGCTGTCGGACTCAAGGTGGTGGCCAGCACAAGCGGGCGTGCCTGTTCATGCGAATCCATCTTAAGTTGCGTCTGAAGCCAAACAGGTAGATCAATAGACTCGTAAATCGACAGGTTAAATTGCGCGCCCTGCCCGGCCCGAAGTGCCTTGGCAGACCAACAATTGGCCGTGCCAAACCCTGCCACCACATTGAACACACCGGCTGCGGCTGCAGTGCGCAACAAGGTGCCAACGTTGCCAGGGTCTTGAATAGCATCGAGTACTAAGACGCTGTCGTTAATCTGCTTAGGCAAAGCTGGTGCTGGCGCATCGACCACGAACATAACTGAGGGTTCACTGACCAATGTGCTCAACCCACGCATTAGCCGTGGGGGCAGCCATGCCTGATTGGCCTCTAAAACCTCACCCGCTAACGCTGCCACCTCGCCATCAAGTTGATCATCCTGCCTAAAGAGCGCCCACTGTGGCGGCCCAAACCGTGCCAACCATGCCTGACAGAGATGTACGCCTTCAAGCACAAGGCTGTGCCGATCAGACCCACCTTGGCGTGCTAACCGCTGCCATTCTTTGTAAAGCGCATTACTGCTTGAAGTGATCTCTTTCATAGGTCCTTATGGGCCATGCTGACCAAACTGGTCAAACTGACCATGCTCGATCAAAGAGCGTTTAACCGGCGCAAATGATTGGCGGTGCGCCGGGCATGGACCGTGCTCGCGTAATTTTGCCAAATGCACGGCCGTACCGTAACCCTTATGCTGATCAAATCCATAGTCTGGATATTGCGCGTGGAGTTCGGCTAGTGACGCATCGCGTGCGGTTTTAGCCAGTATTGAGGCTGCTGAAATAGCAGGTTCAGTTAGATCGCCTTTGACAATAGCTTTGCTTGGCATTGGCAATGTGGGCACACGATTGCCATCGACTAGCACCTGATCTGGCACAACGGCCAAGCCTTGAACGGCGCGCTGCATGGCCAGCATGGTGGCCTGCAGAATGTTGAGTTGATCAATCTCACTGACATCGGCGCTCGCCACGCACCAAGCTACGGCCTGTTCGCGAATTTGCAGTGCCAAGGCATCGCGCTGGCGCGCCGAGAGCTTTTTTGAGTCCGTCAGTCCGAGAATCGGTCTGCTTTCATCCAGTACCACCGCAGCCGCATAGACATCACCGGCAAGTGGCCCGCGACCGGCCTCATCGACGCCAGCAATCAACAAAAATGGATAAGTAACGTTAGTCAAGCCTCGCTCCATGGTTCTAGAAGTGGACTATCAGGCACTGCGCATCACATCCATGATGGCTTGACTTGCCTTGGTCGCTGTGTCGCAACGCAGCGTCTGGTGCAAGCAAGCAAACTGCTCGACGATTTTGCTGCGCCTCGTATTGTCTTGCAATAACTCCCAAGTTGCATCAGCCAACTTGTCTGCTGTGGCCTCATCTTGCAATAGCTCTGGCACGACAAAGTCTTGACTTAACACATTGGGCAATCCAACCCAAGGCAGTGACGGTGCAGATTGACCGGACTTCCAAGCCATCAATCGTCGCATCCAGGGCGACAGGACGTAACTAATGACCATGGGTTTTTTAAAGAGCGCCGCCTCTAGCGTAGCCGTGCCGCTCGCGACCATGGTCATGTCACAGGCTGCCAGTGCTTGCCAGGAGACCGGCGCCGAAGGCGAGGCATGACGGGCATCGAGCACGTGTAGATGTTTGATGGCGAAATGTTGTGCCAGCGCATCAAATTGCGCACGGCGCGTTGGATTGACCATCGGCACCACGAATTCAAGTTTCGGGTCGCGACGTTGCAATTCGGTCGCAGCCGCTAAAAACCGCGGTGTCATGAGCTCTATCTCTGATCGGCGACTACCGGGCAAAATCGCGATGAGCGTGGCACTCGGATCGATTCCGAGCGCACTTCGAGCGGCCTGCTGATCTGGGGCCATGGGTATCTTATCTGCCAGCGGGTGTCCTACGTACGTTGCCGGTATGCCTTCACGCTCGTAGATTTCTAGTTCAAAGGGAAACAACACCAACATGTGCGATACGGACGCCCGGATCCGGTGAATCCGCTCGTAACGCCAAGCCCAAATCGATGGCCCCACAAAATGAACCGTTGCAATGCCGTGCTGTTTTAAGCGGTGCTCTAACCTCAAGTTAAAGTCAGGTGCATCAACACCCACAAACACCGCGGGCTGACTCTGTAAAAACCGCTTTTGCACGTCTTTAAAGATGCTGTAGAGACGCGGTAGGTTTTTTAGCGCATCGACATACCCAAACACCGATAAGGCATCCATGGGGTGCCAGAGCCGCATACCTTGCGCTTTGAGCGCCGGCCCACCAATACCAGCCACGTCGAGTTCGGGGATGTGTGACTTAAGGCCTTGGACGACCTGCGCGGCAATGAGATCACCCGATGGTTCGCCAGCAACGAGCCCGACATGCGGACTCATGGCCGTATGATGCCCCGCTGGCTGCCGTCGAGAAACGTCAGAAGTGTCTGCAAGGCTGCCGCCACGTCTTCGCTTTCGTCGCATTTATGTCGAATTTGCTCACGAGCCTCATCAAGCGACAGGCCACGGCGATAAAGGATTTTGTAGGCTTCACGTAACGCGCCAATGGCTTCTGGACTAAACCCTCGTCGTTTGAGGCCTTCGACGTTGACACCTACCGGTACACACGGGTTGCCAGAACTCATGACGCATGGTGGCACGTCTTTATGCAAAGCACTTGAGCCGCCAACCATCGCATGCGCGCCGATCTTGCCAAACTGGTGCACAGCTGCCAAACCACCGACGATGGCCCAATCACCGACATGGACGTGCCCCCCCATCTGCACGCCGTTGGCCAAGATGATCTGACTGCCGATCTGGCAGTCGTGAGCCACGTGCACGTAGGCCATGATCCAGTTGTCTGAGCCGATGCGTGTCGTGCCCATATCTTGTACCGTACCGGTGTTTAGCGTGACGTATTCGCGAAACATATTGCGATCACCGATTTCGAGCTTGGTCGGCTCACCCGCATATTTCTTGTCTTGGGGCATACCACCGACACTACAAAAGCGATAGAACGTGTTTTCGCGTCCGATAGTGGTGTGGCCATCAACCACACAATGTGGCCCAAGTGTGGTTGCCGCACCAACCCGAACATCTGGCCCAATAATGCAATACGGCCCCACGGTGACGTCGCTGTCAAGCTCGGCTTTGCTGTCAACTACAGCGGTGGGATGGATCTTGACGGTCATTTAGGCTTCCATAGGGCGAATGGCGCACATCAGCTTGGCTTGCGCGGCAACCTGATCATCGACTTTAGCGACAGCTGAGTACTTACACATGGATTTACTTAACCGGTCGGCAGTAACAATCAGGTTCAACTGATCACCAGGCACCACAGGTTTACGGAAACGCGCCTCATCAATACCGACAAAGTAGTAAAGCAACTGCTCGCCTTTGGCTTTAAGGCCGCTTTCATCGGCAAATGAAAATATGGCCGCCGCCTGTGCCAAGGCTTCCAATATCAAAACCCCGGGCATCACCGGATAGTGTGGGAAATGACCCGGAAAGAACGGTTCATTGATAGACACGTTCTTGATGGCATGAATCGATTTGCCAGGCACCATTTCCACCACACGATCCACCAATAGCATCGGATAACGATGTGGAATGCTGTCTAAAATGCCTTTGATATCGAGTTGCATAAGTATGTCCTGTGGGTACAGAGCCCGGGTGTGTTGACCCGTATTCTATGAAATTTCTGGCAACTTGCGCTCTAGTTGGCGTAAACGCTTGCGTAGTTCGCCTAGTTGCCCCATCACCGCTGCATTACGTTGCCATTGTGCGTGAGGCGCGGCAGGCAACACACCGGTGAGCCTGCCAGCAGAGGTAATGTCACTGGTGATCGCCGTACCGCCGGATATCTGAACATCATCGGCGATGGTAATGTGACCAGAGAACATGGCGGCACCACCAATAATGCAGCGTGCGCCAATTGTGGTTGAACCCGCTACGCCCACGCAGGCTGCCATGGCCGTGTGGTCGCCAATCTTGCAGTTGTGGCCGATCATGATTTGGTTATCAAGTTTGACGCCATCACCAATTTCCGTGTTCTCAAGCGCACCACGATCAACCGTTGTGTTGGCACCAATTTCAACATCGTCACCAATCACCACACCGCCGAGTTGGGCGATTTTGCCCCAGGCGCCCTTGGCTAGCATGGGGTTAGGCGCGAAACCAAAGCCATCGGCACCGAGAACAACACCGGCATGGATGATACCCCGCATACCGATGCGCACGTGGTCATAAAAAGTAGCGTTCGGGTACACGACCGTACCCCTGCCTATATGACAATCGGATCCAATCACCACATTAGGATGGATGTAGACATCCTCCTCAATCACAGTTCTTGCCCCAATCACCGCATGCGCTCCAACGGTAGCTGACGCTGCAATTTGCGCTGTGTCATCAACAAAGGCGCTTGCATGCACACCTGTAATCCGTGGCGGTTGTCGTTTCTCATCAAACCAACGAGCTAGCAACGCGTACAAAAGGTAAGGCTGATCACAGATGACCTGTGCATACGGTGGCAAGTCGTCGCGGCCCTGTTCAATGGCTAGTGTAGGAGGCACAATCACCGCACAAGCTTGCGTCTGTGCAAGTGCTTGATCGAACTTCGCCGACACGATGAAGGACATTTCGACAGCACAAGCGCTCGCCAAGGGTCCGATCCCTTGGACGAGCGTTTGATCTGAATGGACGGCGCCTGAAACTACCTCAGAGACCAACGCTTTAGACTCTGGAATTTGCCCGATAAGTGCCCGCAAACTTGGGGCGTGTTCCGGGCGAAGAATGACTGGCATAACCTCAGTCGCTAAGTCAGTTACTGAGACTCGAGAACTGTAATGACCTTGTCGGTGATATCGACTCGGTCACTAACGGTAACTGCATCTTGCAACACTAGATCGTAATTCTCATCTTCAGCAATTTTCATGATGGCCGCATTGGCTTGCTCGATGATGATTGCGAACTCCTCGTTACGGCGACGATTGAAGTCTTCTTGAATTTCGCGCTGTTTACGCTGCAAATCTGCATCAAGATTGCCAAGCTCACGTTGACGACGGCTGCGGTCACTTTCTGCGAGCACGGGGGCGTCTTTTTCAAATTGCTGAACCTTCTCCCGAAAAGCAGCAATGTCCTTTTGCAAACGCTCGTTACGCTGATTGAATTCCTCTTCAATCATGGCCTGGGCTTTTTTAGCCGGCTCAGAGTCCTGCAAAATGCGTTGGGTATTCACAAACCCGATCTTCATGGGCGCTTGAGCCGCTGTCGTCGCTGCATCCGAGGCTTCGCCAGACTGAGACTGAGCTATTGCCGCTGGCATGGCCACAACACTAGCCAAAACAGTCACGAAGGCCATGCGACGCACAAGAGACACACCTAGCGAGCCACCTGCTGTAGCACCAGTTGTGGCACTTGATGAGGCGCAAGCGTCTGAGTGAGCGATGGTTTGCGAACGGCGTACTTCAATCATGTTGTATTACCCACCTATGCTGGTTTGTTGCGTGTGCAAAACTTGTAGTTGCTGCTCGTACTTACATCTTATTCGTACTTCTTGTTCCTGCTTCTTGTTGCTGCTTCTCGTTCCTGCTGCTAGCCACTGGCTTGTGTTGATTCTAAAACGAACGATCTCGCTATCATTGTGCCACTTTTACACCATTAAAAAGTGGTGCCGACCTGAAATTGGAATACCTGTGTGTCGTCGCCGTCTTGGGCATTCAGTGGCTTGGCGTAAACCAATTGGAGCGGCCCGATGGGTGACACCCACGCCAAGCCAACACCCGTAGAGTAACGCAAGTCACCGAAATCAATCGTATCCGACGTGTTGCCTGCCCCTGTTCCATAGACTTGACCAGCGTCCCCAAAAACAAACAACCGTAAAGTCTTGTCGCGACCAGAGCCAGGAACCGGGAAATAAAACTGAACGTTACCTACAACGCGTCTTGAGCCGCCAAGAAAGGTGCCCGTGCGCGGATCTCGAGGACCAAGCGAGTTACCTTCGTAACCTCGAACCGTCCCGATGCCACCGGCATAAACATTTTTGATCACAGGAAATGGTAGGTCATCACCATAAACGTCGCCGTAGTCAAACAATGCGTTGAAAGCTAGCGTGTAGTTTCTACCAATAGGGATAAAGTGCTGGTGCTGGGCACTAAGCATGTAATACTTCAGTGACACCGTTCCGGCCGTTGCACTCAGCCGTGAGAATGAACCTTTGGTGGGGTTTAAAACACTGTCGCGGGTATCTTTGGCCCAGCCAACTGTCAGCAAAGGGGTATTGGTACTGTCACCATAATCATCCACGTACTGCTCATAAGCCAGGGGCGAGTCTTCATAAAGTGCGATTTTGTTGTGTTCAAAATTTACGCCGAGCGTAATACGATCAAACTCGGTAATAGGCACACCGAAGTTCAACCCGGCACCAGCTGATTTAACCTCATAGTTACCAGAGTTACCCAAGCTCGGTGTGACTGTGCGGTAATAAGCCGATGTGGTACGGCTAATACCGTCAAGCGTCCAGTAAGGATCCGTATGGCTAAGCACAAAAGTACGGGTGTCTTGGCTGGTGTTCACACTGAAGTCAAGACCTGTGCCGCTACCAAAAATGTTCTTCTCTGAGATACCCGCACTCAAAATTACGCCGTCAGTCTGACCATAACCAATACCGAGATTAAGCGCTCCAGTCTGACGTTCCTTGACGTTGATGTTCACGTCAACCTGATCGACCGATCCGGGCACAGGTTCGGTACTGACGTCGACTTCCTGAAAGTATCCCAAACGCTCGAGGCGGTCTTTTGACAACTTGATTTCGCCACTGTTGTACCAGGCCGCTTCGAGCTGACGGACTTCACGCCTGGCGACTGAATCACGCGTACGCTCGTTGCCGGTAATTTCCACTTGGCGCACATAGACACGCCGACTTGGATCCACAAAAAACGTCAGATCAACCGTTTGGTTCTCCCGATCAAGAACCGGGTTCGGATTCACGTTGGCAAATGCGTAACCCAAATCACCGAGGTAGTCTTTGATCGCGACCGACGTTTCATTGGACTTTGCCCCAGAAAACATTTCGCCGGCTTTGATCGTCACAAGTTGCTCGATGTCACGGTCAAGACTGAGCAGGTTCCCGGCGAGCTGCACGTTAGAGACGGTGTAAGGCTTGCCCTCTGAGATCGTAAGCGTGATGTAGATATCTTCTCGGTCGGGTGAGATCGTGACTTGAGGTGTTTCCATCGAGAATTCAAGATAACCCCGGTCAAGATAAAACGACCGGATGGTCTCCATATCGGCTTCTAGCTTTTCTCGAGAGTATTTGTCAGTATCCGTGTACCAGGTTAAGTAGCCTGGCGTTGTCAGCTGCATGAGATCGATCAGATCGCCTTCAGAGAAAGCCTCGTTACCGATGATCCGAATTTCACGAATTTTGGCCACCGACCCTTCGAACACATCGAAATTCACGCCTACCCGGTTTCTTGGCAGCGGTGTTGTCGTTGCGGTGATTTCAACACCGTATTTGGATTTGGTCAGATATTGCTGCTTGAGTTCAAACTCGGCACGTTCAAGCATGGCTTGATCAAAAATCCGTCCATCAGCAAACCCGACCTGCGCGAAGGATTCAATAATCTGTTCGTTGTCGAACTCGCGCATCCCAGTAAATGAGATCGACGCAATCACGGGTCGTTCTTGTACCGACACCACCACAACATCGTTGGCGGTAGAAATTTGCACGTCGCTAAAGAAACCTGTGGAATAAAGCTGCCGAATAATATCGGTAGCCATCTCTTGCGTAAATGTGTCGCCAACTCCCACCGGGATATAAGAAAACACCGTGCCGGTCTCGGTCCTCTGGATGCCGTCGACACGAATATCTTTGATCTTAAACGGTGTAAAGGCACTTGCCAAAAGTGGCAAGGACAGCAGTACAACAGCTAGACACAACACCAGAAGACGTTTAAAGGGATTGCCGGTGGGCAATGAGAGCGCTGACTGACTCGCGAGCATAAAAAACCTTCTCCAGTGGTGCGGCGCTGCCCTCGCAATAAAAGACAGTCCCTAAAACGTGGCATTTTAAGCCACAACCACGTCAACTCAAAAGACGTGTGACATCATTAAAAACAGCCAGCGTCATAAGCCCTGCCAGCATAAACAGGCCCAGCCGTTGACCGACCTCCAACCAGCGCGCTGGCGCCGGTTTGCCTCTGACAATCTCAACCACATAAAACAACAAATGACCGCCATCAAGCATCGGTATCGGTAACAAATTCAAAACCCCGATGCTGACGCTGACCAAAGCCAGGAATGCCAGATATGCCGTTAAACCAAGCGCCGCTGTCTGGCCTGCGTAGTCCGCAATCGTGACTGGTCCGCTGATGTTTTTCCAGGAAACGGCACCTGTGACCATGCTGCCAAGCATTTTTAAAGAAAACCAGGCCGTCTCCGCTGTGCGTGAAACGCCTTGCCAAACGCTTTGAATCACGCCGTGCTCAATGGTCACCATGGGTACTTCGTTGGCCAAGCCAGTCCCAATGCGACCGATCGGCTGGCCTTGATCACTGTCAGTGGCCGTTGGCGTAATGGTCACGGCCACCGGCACATCCTGACGTTGAACCACCATGCGCAACGGCTCTCCTGGACTGGCCTGAACCGTTTCAATCAGTGCCCGTGTGTCTGTGACAGGCTGACCGTCGATTGACACAATAACGTCGCCAGCAACAAGACCTGCCGCTTGCGCAGCACTGTCAGGCACCACGCTCGTGATAATCGTTTTACCGGGCTGCAACCGCACGCCCGCTAGCCCTAGCGTGTCGGCCTCCGGATTAGAGCCTGCGCCAGGCAACTGCACGGGTGTAGTCAAAGTGCTGCCTAAGCGGTCGACTGTCAGATTGACCGTGCCGCCTTGAACCATGTCATCGAGCATCTCCCAACGCATCTGGTTCCATGAGGCAACCGGACTGCCGTTAACGGCAAGCACGCGATCTCCACCTTGTAAACCTGCTTGAGCTGCGGCACTGTTAACCGGCGGTTGCCCAAGAACGGCTTCAGGTTCCTGACTACCCATCATACTGAGGGCAGCATAAATCACGGCAGCCAGAATAAAGTTGGCAATCGGACCGGCGCTCACAATAAAGAAGCGGTTCTTGACAGGCTGATTCGCAAATGCCTGTTTCGCTTGCTCTGGTGTGTCGCCAGCTTCAGGCTCGTCTTGCATTTTGACGTATCCACCCAACGGGATGCCCGCGAGCACCCATTCAGTACCGCTGCGGTCGATGCGTTTGAGCAACGGCTTGCCAAATCCGACAGAAAAGCGCAAGACCTTAACGCCACAACGCTTTGCTGCCCAATAGTGGCCGTACTCATGGAAGGTGATGATAATGCCAAGCGCGACGATAAAGGCGATGATAGTAGTGAACATGGCTAGGCAGACCGATGAATAGATAAACCGCTAGTTTGAAGGCAGCTGCGTGCAAATGCTCGCGCGGCCTCATCAACCGCAAGGATATCATCGAGGTTGTTGATGGCAACTTGCGTGGACTGTGCATGCCAATTCAGGGTGGCGTGCACCGAGCGCGCAATATCCAGATACTTGATCTTACCCTGTAAAAATGCGTCGACTGCAACTTCGTTAGCAGCGTTAAGCGTAATACATGCACTTTGACCTTGACGCATGGCCTCATAGGCCAACTCCAAGCATGGATAGCGCTGTGCCTCTACTGGCTCAAACTCAAGTTTTCCGTGCGCAGCCAAATCCAACATATCCACCCCGGATGCCAGCCGTTCGGGAAAGCCAAGTGCATGCGCAATCGGTGTTCGCATGTCGGGGTTTCCAAGCTGGGCCAGAACCGAACCGTCGTTGTATTGCACCATCGAATGCACAATGCTTTGAGGGTGAATCAACACGTCAATCTGCTCAGGGCTCATGGCAAATAGCCAATGCGCCTCAATGACCTCTAAACCCTTATTGAGCATGGTGGCCGAATCGACCGATATCTTTTGCCCCATATCCCAGTTTGGATGCGCACAAGCCTGTTGCGGTGTTACCGAAGGTAAGTCTGTCAATGGCCATTGACGCAAAGGCCCACCAGAGGCCGTTAGAACCAAACGGCTTACGCCCGCTTTATGAACCGAAAGCCCGGTCTGTCTACATACCGGCATGCATTGAAAAATGGCGTTGTGCTCACTGTCGATCGGCAATAACGTGGCGCCATTGTCTTGAACCGCTGCCATCAAGAGCCCGCCGGCAGCAACCAATGACTCCTTGTTCGCCAACAACACACGCTTGCCAGCTTGGGCAGCCGCCAAAACCGCCGGCAGCCCAGCAATGCCGACGATGGCCGCCATGATCGTGTCAACGCCCTCTTCTTTTGCCGTATCAACAAGAGCTTGCGCACCAACGCGAATGTCGGGCAACGGCTGCTCAATGGACCAAGCCTGCCGGAATTTCTGAGCGCTCGCATCATCCGGTACGACCACAGCCTTGGCTGCTGTTTGACGTGCCGCCAGGGCTAGCTCAGCCATGCGGCGATGCCCACTTAAGGCCTGAACCACAAACCGGTCAGGATGGCGCAACACCACGTCTATCGTGCTTTGCCCTATTGAGCCTGTTGCGCCAAGAATCGTGATGGTTTGTAAGGTCATGAATACCAGAAGTCAGAAACAAGCAAATATGCAACGGGCACAACAGCAACCACGGCATCGACTCGATCATAGACACCTCCATGGCCTGGAAGCAAGCCACTAGAGTCTTTGACATTGGCCTGGCGCTTGAGGTAGGACTCAAACAAGTCGCCCATGATTGCCAACACACCTAACAGGATCGAGCCCGCCAATAAGCCTACCCAGCCCCAACCCTCTAAAAGTACTGAAGCGTAACTGTTGTCCACGAACGAAGTGCCTATCATCCACGCCAAGACACCCCCCAAACCGAACAGTGCGCCCTCACGGGTCTTACCTGGACTGATGTTTGGGGCTAACTTATGCTTGCCGAATTGGCGCCCACCAAAATAGGCCAAAATATCTGCAATCCAGATCACCAAAAGTAAAGACAGCAAATACCAGGCACCTGATTGCAACCAAAATAGTGCCAGCGTGCCCCACGTGGCATACAGACACACCGGCGCAAACAGGCTCCAGCCAATCGATCTGGGTTCTTGGTCGATGCGTGCGCTGTAAAGCCGCCATGGAATGACGGTAAGCCAAACCAGTGCGGTCAGGCTGGTTGCCCAATAAAAAAGGATTAACTCAGGCCCTTTAGACCCTTCAGACCCCACGGGCCCAGCAGCATCGATCCAGACCATCGCTTGCCAAAGGCTAGTCAAGCCCAACGCTAGGCCTATCAATACGGCTACAGCAGTCCGATTAGGTGCAGTCAGGCGCAGCCACTCAAAAGCAGTCAGAGCAACAGCGACACTAAAAAACACCAGCAACGGCCACGGATTATCCAGCGAAACATCCACAGCCAGGATCGCCAAAAGCACAACAGCGGTGATAACGCGCTTTAAAAGCATGACTTAGACGTTAGCCATATCTGCAGGGATCTGTGCGCTGGTTCGCCCAAAACGACGTTCGCGCTGCCGATACCATTGAACAGCGGCATCCATGTCTTTGGCATCAAACTCAGGCCAATATTTGGGCGTGAAATAAAGCTCTGTGTAGGCGAGTTGCCAGATCAAAAAGTTTGAAATACGTTGCTCACCGCCAGTGCGGATAAATAGATCTGGTTCTGGTGCCCACGCCATACTAAGGTAAGGAGCCAAGGTCTGCTCGTCGATCTGATCGGGCAGCTGCGCAAGCTCTGGTTTGGCGACCATTAAACGACGAATCGCCTGCAAGATATCCCAACGTCCGCCATAATTGGCCGCAATCGTTAAATGAAACTGCTCGTTTTCTTCAGTGCGTTGTTCTGCGCTGCGAATCATCCCTCGCAGTTTGGGATCGAATGGAGCAGTATCACCGATGACCCGCAACCGGACACCCTGTTGCTTGAGTTCATCCACCTCGCGCTCAAGTGCCTGAACAAACAATCGCATCAACAAACTGACCTCATCGGCCGGTCGACGCCAGTTCTCCGAACTAAAGGCAAACAAGGTGAGATGGCGCGTACCAAGCTCACCAAAGTAGCGGATCACTTGACGAACCGTTTGCACGCCACGCGCGTGACCAGCAGTGCGTGGCAAATGGCGCTGAGTTGCCCAACGTCCGTTGCCATCCATGATGATCGCCACATGGTTCGGTACGGCACTGACTTCGGGCACTCGTTGAGTGGAACTGATAAGCGTCAAATCGGGATCCGGTTGGTGACTAAAAAAGGCTTATTGTGCATTAGACCTTCATGATCTCAGCTTCCTTTTGCACCACGAGCTTGTCGATCTCTGCCACAAATTGATCGGTCAGCTTTTGCACCTGATCTTGGGCTCGGCGTTCGTCATCTTCCGAGATTTCTTTGTCCTTGACCAGCTTTTTAAAACTGTCATTGGCATCACGGCGCAAATTTCGAATAGCCACCTTGGCGTCTTCACCTTCCGATTTAACCACCTTGGTCAGCTCACGACGACGCTCTTCAGTCAATGCTGGCATGGGCACGCGAATAGACTCGCCCATGGCTTGTGGGTTTAGACCGAGGTCGGAGTCACGAATGGCTTTTTCAACTAGAGGAGCCATGGACTTTTCCCAAACCTGGACGGTCAACGTGCGCGCATCGAGCATGTTCACATTGGCCACCTGTGACAGCGGCGCCATGGCGCCGTAGTACTCGACTTCAATATGGTCAAGCAAGCCAGTGTGCGCACGACCCGTGCGAATTTTAGACAGCGTCGATTGGAAGTTTTCAAGCGACTTTTTCATTTTTGATTCGACACTTGATCGAACATCGTTGACAGACATACCGCCTCCAAAACTTATATGTTTGACTTACACATGCACCAGCGTGCCCTCATCCTCGCCACTGACGGCGCGCCCGAGAGCCCCTGGTTTGTTAATTGAAAAAACACGAATCGGTAATTTCTGATCGCGGCACAAGGCAAATGCCGTGGCATCCATGACCTCTAGACGTCTGGCAATGACTTCATCAAAACTGATTCGCCCGTAACGCTGCGCGGCAGGATCCTTATGAGGGTCAGCGCTATAAATCCCATCAACTTTGGTGGCTTTGAGCACGATTTCAGCACCGATTTCGGCACCTCGAAGGGCTGCTGCCGTATCAGTCGTGAAAAATGGGTTGCCCGTGCCTGCAGCGAAGATCACTACTTTACCTTCCTCTAAGTACCGAAGCGCTTTGGGGCGAATATAGGGTTCGACGACCTGTTCGATGTTTAGGGCTGATTGCACCCGGGCGTCGACACCAACATGCTTGAGCGCATCTTGCAAAGCCAACGCATTCATGACCGTAGCCATCATGCCCATATAGTCTGCTGTGGCCCGATCCATGCCTTGGGCACCAGGGGCAACCCCTCTAAAAATGTTACCCCCGCCGATGACCACGGCTAGCTCAACACCGAGCTGCACCACTTCACGAACCTCGTCGGTCATTCGTACGATCGTGCTGCGGTTAATACCGTATGCATCATCGCCCATTAGGGCTTCGCCTGAGAGTTTCAGCAAAACACGTTGATGAAGTGAACCAGACATGAAACGACCCCTGAGCATCGATGGCAAGTAATGAGACAACTGAGAGTTTAGCCGATTACGGTGCGCGGACTTGTCTACGGAATCACTAAAATCGTGTCTGCGTTCTTTCCGGCGTTCGGCTCGAGCACTCAAAAAAAACCGGGTCCGACTATTGCAGCGAAGCAGTCTGGACCCGGCTGCGATTTACGAATCGCTAGAAAGCAATACGACGCTTTAGGCGTTACCAGCTGCAGCTGCAGCCACTTCCGCGGCAAAGTCCGATTCTTTCTTCTCAATACCCTCACCAACGACATACAGCGCAAAGCCGTTGACGGTGGCACTTTTTTCTTTCAACATCTGCGCGACGGTCTGCTTGTCGTTCTTGACGAAGGGCTGTGAGAGCAATGCCACTTCTTTGAGAAACTTCTGCACCGCGCCTTCGACCATTTTTTCCACGATCTCTGCTGGCTTACCGGACTCAGCAGCCTTTTGGCGTGCAACCGAACGTTCTGCTTCTTTATCGG
>Ga0209953_1000312_pt1 | contig 18291 bp, 19 predicted proteins | sample SalPonred_H2O_MG_FD_185713 | JGI IMG/M metagenome (GOLD analysis project Ga0209953, IMG submission 185713) | Salt pond water microbial communities from South San Francisco under conditions of wetland restoration - Salt Pond MetaG... | ecosystem: Environmental > Aquatic > Non-marine Saline and...
TATTCGGCAAGTAGTGACTCAGCGATCTTGTCGGCAATGCCCATGTCGCAAACCACTTCCATGCGGATGGTGCGGTCAGCCTCCCAGGTGCCCTCACGCACGCCACTGTGACCACCACCGCGCACATCAATCACGGTGTAACCCGCGGCTCCAAGCCGCTTGACGTCCTGCACCAGTAAGCGCTCAAGGTTGGCTTCGGCAATGATGACCAATAAGGTCCGTTGGTGCTTATCCATAAATCATCCCCCGGTGACCCATTGGGCCAGCCCAATGTAGAGCGGAATACCAATGACCACATTAAATGGAAACACAATGCCAAGCGCAATCGTAATAGAGAGCCCAGCGTTGGCCGCTGGCACGGCAATACGCATCGCGGTCGGCGCAGCAATGTAACTTGCGCTTGCGGCCAACGTGGCCATGACCGCCACACCGCCGGTTGAGAGATCGAGCAACAATCCCAGTCCGGCACCCAACAATGACAAAACCAGCGGGAAGACAACACCGATGGCCACGACCTGCCAGCCGTAACGTTTGACCTCAGCCAAGCGACCACCGGCCACCAACCCAAGCTCTAAAAGAAAGAGTGCCAACACGCCCTTAAATGGGTCAATGAAAAGCGCTTTGATGGGTTGGGTTCCTGCTTCACCGGCCACTGCACCAATAATCAACCCACCTAACAGCAACAAAACGCTTTTGCCAAACACCACGTCATGCAACAAGCCTCCCCAGTGACCCGCTTTAGGGGTAGATCCATCGCTCGATCCCTGACCGATGCGCGCGAGCAACACGCCGGCAATCAGTCCCGGCGCCTCAAGCACCGCTACCCACAGTGGTGCATGGGCTTCATAAGCGATACCTTCACGCATCAAAGCCGCAGTAACCACAGCAAAGGTCACAACACTGACCGACCCGAAGTGAGCGCCGATCGAGGCACTGTCCGGTGAATTAAAGCGCATGGCACGCAAAACCGGATACAGCAAAAACGGCACCATAAAACCCAGGAGTGCCACGCCCACGACTTGTGGCAAGACCGACAACATCGGCTGCTGAGACAATTCGATGCCACCTTTTAAGCCAATGGCCAGCAACAAATAAATCGACAGCGTCTCGTAGAGCGCTTCTGGCAAGCGCAAATCCGAGCCAACTAGCCGGGCAAAAATACCCAAAATAAAGAAAAATATGACAACGTCAATCATGATTTGCATGACAAGCTAGACACAAGGCCAAAGATTAACCCGAATAGCCTAATTCAGTGAGCCAACAGCGCCAACTGGCTTTGTTCCACAATACCGGCTAGCTGCGCTAGCATCTGTCTATGACTCACTCTGTTGTCTGGTTCAAGCGTGACTTGCGCATCCACGACCACCTGCCCTTGGCACAAGCGGCCAAGCGTGGCGCTGTGACGTGCGTGTATTTCATTGAGCCTGAGCTATGGCGCGCACCCGACGCAGCAACCCAACACTATCAATTCATCATCGAAAGTCTCAGGGATTTGCACAAGCAACTTGGCACAATTGGACTCAAACTCAACCTATTGGTTGGCCCGGCTGCGCAATGTCTTGACCGCATCACACAAACCCAGCCGTTTGACCTGCTTTATTCGCACGAAGAAACCGGTAACGATCTGACCTACGCACGCGACAAAGCGGTGGCCCGTTGGTGTCGTGAGCACGGTGTCATCTGGCAACAGCACCCCCAGTTTGGCGTGCACCGCGGCCCACACAACCGTGACCACTGGAAAGCGGGCTGGCAACGGTTCTGTGGCGCGCCTCAGACGCCCGCACCCGAACGGGTGCAGGCCAGCGCCGTATCGTTGCTCGACACCCCGCCCGCACCAAGCCAATTGGGGTTAACTGAGCCTGACCGCCCAGAGCGCCAGCCTGGTGGCCGCCAATCTGGGTTGCATACCCTGCACGATTTTTTACATGCACGCAGTCAACAGTATCGAGGTGGCATCTCCTCGCCACTTTCTGCACCGACAGCTTGCTCGCGTCTGTCTACCTATTTGACCTATGGCTGCCTGTCGATGCGCGAAGTGTTTCAAAGCACTGAAGCCCACGTGCAGTCACTGCCAGCTGGTCGTAGCCGCCACAAACAAGGCCTGCAGTCGTTTGTCAGCCGGCTTTACTGGCATTGTCATTTCATCCAGAAGCTAGAGGACGAGCCGGCGCTAGAGTTTCGCAACCTGCACCGTGGCTACGATGGGCTACGAGAAAACGATTGGTCGAAGGCTCGGTTTGACGCATTGACCACGGGGCGCACCGGTTGGCCACTCGTTGATGCCTGTGTGGCCATGTTGGCACACACCGGTTGGTTAAATTTCCGCATGCGTGCCATGCTCGTATCAGTTGCCGCCTACCCCCTGTGGTTGCACTGGCACCCAGTGGGACATTGGCTGGCACGCCAGTTTCTAGACTACGAGCCAGGCATCCACTGGAGCCAAATGCAGATGCAATCTGGCACCACCGGCATTAACGTGCCACGCATCTACAACCCCATTAAACAAGCCCGCGATCATGACCCTGACGGATTATTTGTTCGCCAGTGGCTGCCAGCCATGCGGCGTGTGCCTGACATGTGGTTGTTTGAACCGTGGCGCATGCCCCAGAATATTCAAGCCGCCTGTGGCGTCGTGGTTGGTCAAGACATTGCCTGCCCGCTGTGTGATCTCGAGATTGCCACGCGCGAGGCCAAGCACAAGGTGTTCGGGCTGCGTGCCAATCCTGCCGTGCGCGCCGCCAAAGGTGCGATCGTTAAAAAGCACGGTTCGCGCAAACAACTCGATTCCACACCGGCTCGCATGTCATCTGGCGCAACACGCCGTAAGAAGACAGCAGCACCGGCGTCAACCTCTACCCAACTAAGCCTGGATTTATAACCATGCGTGGCGTTAAAAAATCCAACCTTCCCCAGAAAACCTGCCTGACCTGTCAGAAGCCATTTGTTTGGCGTAAAAAGTGGGAAAGCGTCTGGGACGAGGTGAAGTACTGCTCTGAACGCTGCCGCCGTCACCGTCCACAGAAAAGCGCATGACTATCATTTACTGGTTTCGTCAAGACCATCGACTATCAGACAACCCGGCACTTGCCCAAGCGTGCACGATGGCCGAACACAGCCGTGAGCCATTACTTCCTGTCACGCTACTTCCAACTGAGCAGACAACCGACTGGGGGTTCACTCGATTGGGCGCGCACCGCAAGGCCTATGAAGTCCAATCACTGAGCGCGCTAGCAGACAGCCTGCACTCACTTGGCAGTAACCTGTATCAACCTGAGAATCCGGGATGCGAAGGGTTAATTGAACTCGCGCGCCAGGTCAATGTCAGCTGCATCGTCTGCGAATCAATTCACGCGCCCTACGAGCTCGATGAGATTAAAACCATCACGCACGCCGGCATCAAGGTAGAAACCATTGAGCAGTCGGCACTGCTGCCCCACGATAGCCTGCCATTTGAAGTCAGCAACACACCCACCGTGTTCAGTGATTTCCGTCGCCAAGTGGAAAAAGCCAAATCACTGCCGCGCACCCCGCTGGCGCGGCTGGCAAACTTGCCTTCATTGCCCGACGGGCTCACCGGCGCTGTGCCTTACACCGAACAGAATGCTCTGCCGAACCTTGACTCGCGCAGTGCACTTCCCTATCAGCAAGAACCTTGGCAAGGTGGTGAAGCCAGCGGCCAAGCCCATCTGGCACGCTACTTTGCCAGCACCCTACCGGGTCACTACAAGGTAAGCCGCAACGGCTTGATCGGCACGGACTACTCCACCAAGTTCTCACCGTGGTTGGCCACCGGTGCGGTATCAGCGGCGCAGATCTGGCAGGCTTTACAACACCACGAGGCTGACTACGGTGGTAACGACGGCACGTATTGGATCTGGTTTGAGCTGCTGTGGCGTGATCACTTTCGATTGATGATGCAGCGCTTTGGGCATAGGCTGTTTCGATACGCGGGCTTGGCCAAACCACCGCATCAGAAGGTAAACACCCCACCCAAACACAACCAACAGGGCTTTGACCGGTGGCGTCATGGTCTGACTGGTCATGCGTTCGTTGATGCGGGCATGCGTGAGCTCGCGGCCACGGGCTACTTGTCAAACCGCATGCGACAAAACGTCGCTAGCTACCTGATTCACGATCTAGGCTGCGACTGGCGCGCAGGCGCCGCCTGGTTTGAACATTGTTTGGTGGATTTCGATGTACACAGCAATCAGGGCAATTGGGCTTACATTGCTGGCGTAGGCACCGACCCACGCGGTGGCCGCCGCTTTAACCCTGACAAACAGGCACATGATTATGATCGTGATGCCAGCTACCGTAATCTGTGGAGTGATGATTGACTATCTTGCGACTGATCCTCGGTGATCAACTCAATAGCCAGCATAGCTGGTTTAAATCCGTCGAGCCCGACGTGCACTACGTCATGATGGAGGTACGTCAGGAAACGGACTATGTCATGCATCATGCACAAAAGGTCCTGGGTATATTTGCGGCCATGCGAGCCTTTGCCGAGCAGTTGCGCCAGGCCGGGCAAAATATTCATTACCTGGCCATGGATGACACCGCCAATACCCATGACATCCCGACGAACCTGACCCAACTTGCCCACAAAACCGGTGCCACCACGATTGAATACCAAGCACCTGACGAATGGCGCCTCGATGATCAGTTCAGTATGTGGGCCACAGACAGCGGTCTCACCGTCTCGATGGTTGACACCGAACACTTTCTAACCGAACGCTCTGCAGCCGCTGAGATGTTTAAGGGCCGCAAGCGCTGGTTAATGGAGCAGTTCTATCGCACCTTGAGGCAGCAACACGGGGTGCTGATGGACGGCAAGGATCCCGCGGGTGGCCAGTGGAATTTTGATGCGGAGAACCGCAAAGCCTGGAAAGGCCAGCCCCCACCGCCTGCAGACCCACGACCCGTGCACGACCACCGAGAACTCTGGCAAACCATCACAGATGCCGGCGTTAAAACATTTGGCACCCCCCAAGCAGATGCCTTTAGATGGCCGGTGAATCGCGCAGAGGCGTTGGCGCAGCTTGAGCACTTTATGCAACACGTGTTGCCAAACTTTGGTGACTATCAAGATGCCATGCACACCGACGAGCCGTTTTTGTTTCACAGCTTGCTGTCGTTTGCATTGAACACCAAAATGCTAAGCCCAAAGGAGGTGATCGCTGCGGCTGAGCGTGCCTGGCGCGAGGGTCATGCACCGCTGCCAGCCGTTGAAGGCTTTATCCGACAAATCCTGGGCTGGCGTGAGTATGTGCGCGGTGTTTACTGGTCACAGATGCCAGGCTACACCGCGAGCAATGCACTGGCGCACGACACGCCCTTACCCGACTGGTTCTGGGATGGACAAACTCGCATGCAGTGCTTGAGTCAATCCATCGGCCAGTCGCTTGAGCATGCGTACGCCCACCACATTCAGCGACTGATGATCATCGGCAACTTTGCGCTGCTCGCAGGCGTCGACCCACAGGCCGTGCACCGCTGGTACCTCGGGGTCTATATCGATGCATTTGAATGGGTCGAGGCACCCAACACCCTTGGCATGAGTCAGTTTGCCGATGGTGGCTTACTTGCCACCAAGCCTTACGTCTCAAGCGCAGCTTATGTTGGTCGCATGGGCAACTACTGCAAAGGTTGTCACTACAACCCCAAGGAGCGGCTGGGCGAGAAGGCCTGTCCTTTCAATGCCTTGTATTGGGATTTCTTTGACCGTCATGCCAGTCATTTTCAAAAAAATCCACGTATTGGCATGGCATACCGCCAGCTCGCTAAAATGAACCCCACAGACCGCCAAGCCATTCGTGAACAAGCCATCGTCTGGCGCGACAATCTGAATACGCTTTAACTTTATTTGGTATCTGGGAGCAGCCTTATGCAAGATGCACTAAACGTACTCGGTGAGCCCCTTCAGTCCTGTTCGTTTGACCCACTAACCGGGTACTTTCGTGATGGTTGTTGCAACACCGACGACCAAGATCACGGCACGCACGTGGTTTGCGCTCGGATGACCGCCGAGTTTCTGACGTTTTCTGCTGAACGTGGCAATGACTTGATCACAGCGCACCCCGAGTGGCGATTCCCCGGGCTCAAGCCCGGTGACCGCTGGTGTCTATGTGCCACACGTTGGAAAGAGGCCTTACAAGCCGGTGTGGCCCCTCCCGTCGTGCTTGCCGCCACCCACAGCAAAGTGCTTGAGTTCGTCACGCTAGAAGATCTAAAGGCAAACGCGTACACCAGCTAATGCCCTTCTAGCAACTGACGTGCTGCGGCCTGTCCTGGCGCCGTTCATCAAGCGCCGCTCATCAAGCGCAGTATCCGGCGAGCGCCGAGTCGATTTGCTTGGCTAATGCCAAATCCCGCTCGGTGATACCACCTGCATCGTGGGTGGTGAGCGTAATGTTGACCTTGTTGTAGACATTAGACCATTCGGGGTGGTGGTCAGCTTTTTCTGCGAGTAATGCCACCTCAGACATGAAAGCGAACGCTTGCCGAAAGTCGCGAAACGCACAGCTACATGCCAATGACGACGAACCAGCCGTTTGATCTGTCACCCGCCACCGCGGGTCTAGTGCTTGGCAAGCATCGGTTAATGCCTGTCCTGTAATTACTACTGTTTCTTTTGACATGCTTTTCTCCCAGACTCGATGCACAACGTGCGAACGCTGCTAGTGCTATTCATCTCTTACTGATCTGTGCTGATCTGCACTAAACCTCAGGACGTTTGGGGTGTGTCGGGCTCGCTTGAGGGCAATGGTTGCGTGACCGTGCACTCGCTTGGCAGCATGAGCACCACAGCAAAGGTGCAAACCGAGATCAGAGCCATGAACATAAATAGCGAATCAAAGCCCGACGACTTCACAAACGGACCCAGGATCCAGACCGCCAACGCACTGATGCCCAGTGAAACCGCCAGCCTGAAACCAGCGACTCGTGAACGAATGCGGTCATCCACGTAGCGCGTAATCACCACATCAACAAACGGAATTGACCCAAAAATCACCGCCATGCAACCAATGAGCGCGACATACAGCACCCACCCGTGCGACACCGAGGCTAGCAACAAAAACGGAATTTGCAACAACACCACCGTCAGAAACAATGGCTTAATCGCCACTCGGTCAAGCAGGCGTCCCACCACAATTTGTGCCAATGCGCCGATGGCGTAGACCGCGGCCAACAACATACCAAGCGTGGCTGGATCTTCAATGATGCCCTTAAAGCGTTCGATCATCAGTTGGCCATTGCCATTGGTGGTGAAGTTAAACAACATGTTCGATGACACAGCCACCATGGTCAGCACCAGCAACGCTCGCATCAACAGCTTAGGTGGTAACTGCACGCGCGCCTTGATGCGCCCCTTGGCAGGTGCCTCTACTTCTTTGGGGCATAGATACATGAACAAAAAGCCACAGCCCAAGGCGATCAACGAGGGCACCACGAAGGCTGCGCGCCAACCCAACCACTTCACCAAAAACCCCGTAATCAATGCGGCCACCGCAACACCCAGATTGCCTGCTAGGCCATTGATACCAATTGCCATGCCCGGTGTACTTGAACGCTGCACCAACATCGGAATACCCACCGGATGATAGATCGATGCGAATGCACCCATCACGGTCAATGCTGCTGCCATTTGCCAGGCTGAGTTCGAAAAAGCGGCCAGCAGCATTGAGCCGGCCATGCCAAAGAAAAACACCAGCATCATCTGCCGGCGTCCCCACAGGTCGCCTAAACGACCCGCTGGCAAAGCGCCCAGACCAAACAAAATAAAAGCCCCCACACCAAAAGGCATCAGGTCTTCCCAGCGGGTAAAGCCAAAGTCAATAGCAATCACACCGACAGCAGCCGCAAATATCAGCAAGTACATGTGATCGATGGCGTGTCCGGCGTTTAATAGCAACCTAACCCCAAGCGGCCAGTCACGGATGGTTGAGGCGGTGGGCTGGCTTACTTCGCTTGCTTGGCCCGTTTGGCTCGCTGGGGTTGCTGACGTTGTTGTTTTGGCCGGTTGTGCTGTCATGACTTGCTAGAGCTTAAATTAAGCGCGACCTATTACAGAGGCCGTGAGCATCAACTCGTCGAGTAAAGCCATCGATACTTTGCCAGACATACTGTAGGGGTCGAGCTCAGGTTTCTCGGAATACTTCAGAACCACAGACGTGTTGAGCTTCGTTAAATTGACATGTCCCATGGTCCAGCCACCAAAGCGGCGCTCATGAATCTCTTCATAGTGCAGCAACACCACATCACAGTGACGACTGTCACGCAAAATCATGCTGTAAAGCGCATTGATCTCCTGACGGCCACCTTCGATGGCTTGCATGAAGATATCTCCCCCGTAGCACAACACCCCGGTAATACCGTTGTCAAGGTTGTAGGCACGAGCTGACGCCATGATGGACTCTGTCAGTTCCGCGGTTACCTGACCTTCGGCGGCTCGGCTGACATATAAAAGGCGTACCAACATTTTCGTTACTCCTTAGGAATCAAAGACAGGAACTCACGTCGCAGGTTCGAGTCTTTCAAAAAACATCCGCGCATGACCGAATTAATCATGCGACTGTTCATGTCACGCACACCACGCCACGCCATGCAATAGTGCTTGGCGCTCATAACCACAGCCAATCCATCGGGTTGTGTCTTGTCCTGGATGAGATCGGCCAATTGAACCACCGCCTCTTCCTGGATTTGCGGGCGTGCCATGATCCACTCGGCTAGGCGCACATACTTAGACAACCCTATCACATTGGTATGCTCATTAGGCATCACGCCAATCCAAACGTTACCAATGACCGGGCAGAAGTGATGGCTGCATGCACTGCGCACCGTAATCGGCCCAACAATCATCAGTTCGTTCAGGTGCTCAGCGTTAGGGAATTCTGTTGTGGCCGGTGCCGGCACATAACGCCCGCCAAACACCTCTTTAAGGTACATCTTGGCTACGCGCCGTGCGGTGTCGTTGGTGTTGTGGTCGCTCTCGGTATCGATGACTAGGCTATCAAGAACGCCTTTCATCTTGTGTGCAACTTCATCGAGTAGCACCTCGAGCTCGCCAGGCTCGATATAGTCAGCAATGTTGTCATTGGCATGAAACCGGCACTTGGCCTGTTGCAGTCGTTGACGAATCACCATCGACATGGGAGTGCCTGTATCTTGTTCAGCCATGCGTTTCACCCTTTTGCGCCTGTATATAAACTGTTTTTAACCTTAGCGTTTGGATGTTACACGCTAGGCAAGCGCCAAATCCCTATTTTCCCCTAACGTCCTGTGTCTATGATGGCGCTTGCGCGCCATCATAGACACTTTTGCATGAAACACGCCGCCCCAAACGTGGGGTCGAGCGCGTAGTCTTCAAACCCGAAGGCTTCATAGGCGTGCCGGGCTCTTGTGTTGCCCGACAAAACTTCGAGCGTCAGCTTGCAGCAACCTCGTGCCACAGCGATGCTTTGCAACTCGGTCAACAAAGCCTGCCCTGCCCCTTTGCCGCGCCAGTCAGGTAAAACCGCAATATCGTGCACGTTCAGCAAAGGCTGCGCCTTAAAGGTCGAATAGCCCATAAACGCGTTGAGCAAACCAACCGCCTCATCGTCATGCCAGGCCAACAGGTGTACACCACCGGGCCAGTTCGCCAAATCACCCGACAAGCGAGATTTAACGTTATCAGCCAGCCCTTGCCCACCGCCCATGGGGTCGCGCGCATACATGTCAAGCAACCCTATAAACGCGATACGCTCGCGATCCACAGCAAAATCAACCGGCTTAACAACGAACATTAGCTACTCCAAATCATGACCCGACCTGCCTGGCATCTAGAGGCATTCGGTTCTGATATCAGGCTCCGACAGGTCGTCAAACATGCCAAGATTACACTGAAGGGTATCAAGCGTGTTTTAAACGCAAGAACGCGGTCGCGATGTCCACACAGACACTACAAAACAAGCACCGGCAAATCACAACACCAATAACAACGGAGACGTAAATGGATTTAAAACTCAACGGCAAGCACGTACTCATCACGGGCGCCAGCAAAGGCATTGGCTTGGCTTGCGCGCACGCGTTTGCCCAAGAAGGCGCCAGACTCAGTCTGGTGGCTCGTGACTTGGCGACGCTAAACGCCGCCCAAGCCCAACTAAACGAACAGTATGCCGACATTGAAGTCGCCGTCTACAGCGCAAATCTGATTGATGACAAGGCCGCACAAAGCGCACTCGACAAAGCACAAGCCCGGTTTGGTGAAGTCGATGTACTGGTCAACAGTGCCGGCGCTGCCAAACGCACGCCAGCTGCTGAACTCACGCCACAAGCCTGGCGCGATGCGCTAGATGCCAAGTTCTTTACCTACATCAACATGATGAACCCGGTGGCCCAACAAATGGCCAATCGCGGCCAAGGCACGATCGTCAATGTTATCGGTGCGGGCGGTAAAACCGCCTCCCCCATACACTTGCCTGGTGGCAGCGCCAACGCTGCGTTGATGTTAGCCACCGCTGGTATGGCTGCCGCCTTCGGACCGCAAGGCGTGCGCGTAAATGCGGTTAACCCGGGGCAAACATTGACCGAACGGTTAAAAGAGGGGTTAGCAGCCACCTGCAAGCAAGAGGGCATTGACATGGATGAGGCGTTAAAACGCGCCACCGCCCGGGTGCCACTGGGACGACTGGCCGATGCCGAGGAAATCGCGCAAGCCGTGGTGTTTCTGGCATCTGAGCAGGCCAGTTACATCACCGGCGTGAATATCAGCATGGACGGCGGTTCAGCCGCAAGCGTGGTTTAGACCAAGCAGCCAGTCAGGACAAACTAGTCGGCCCAGACGCAGCCAAACCGTTCGCGCAAAGCATCGAGTTGGCTGCGTGCCATGGGCTGCACGTCCCGGTTTGCATCGATCCACAACCGGGCTGTTTGCTCTAACTCTTCGAGTGTGGCCATGGCGCTCGTGAGATCGCGATGCCAGACTTGAGGACCCAGTCGATCACACATCACCGCACGCAGTGTCACACCGCGCTCTGCCATGCCGTGAATACGTTGCGCGACATCGCGCACCACAGACTCGTGACCCGGCACGGCATAACCAATTAACGGCACTGGGCCGACCTTCATCACTTGATAAGGCGTCATCGGCGGCAAAATACTGCCCGCCTTCCACACGCCCAATAAAGTCAACAACACGAGGTGATGCGAATGGGTGTGTATGACAGCATTGGCGTTGGGATCTGCAGTGTAGATCGCCTGATGCAAAGCCACGGTCTTACTAGCCCGCTTGCCAAAGTGCTGTTGTCCTTGTTCGTCTACGGCCGCCAACTTCTTGGCGTCTAAATGACCAAGACAAGTATCGGTCGGGGTAATCAGGTAACCGTCGAACCGATCGGTTTTAACGCGCACGCTGATGTTGCCAGTAGTGCCGTGTACGTAACCTCGGTCCATTAGACTCTTTCCAGTCAGCACCACTTGCTCAGCTGCGAGCATCAAGTCTTCGGGCAAGTCTGGCCAGCTCATACGTCTAAAACCTCAAAGGCACGTGTAAAAAAGTCTACCCCCCCAAAATTGCCGGACTTCAAGCAAACATGTAGGGGAACAACCGTATCGAGGTTTGCCTGCCCATGGCACCACGGCACACCAGGATCAATCTGCGCACCGATGCGCAACTGTTCGATACCCAACGCTTGCACCACTGCACCCGAGGTTTCACCGCCAGCCACCACCAACTGACCAACACCGGCCTGAACCAATGCACGGGCTACTTGTGCCAACCATTGCTCAACCATGTCGCCGGCGGCCATGGCGCCAAGCGTGGCCTGCACATGTGCAAGCTGCTCGGGTGTGGTGGTGGTGTAGACCAGCACGGGTTTGGTGGTCAATGCGTCAAGCGCCTGCTCAATGTAGATATCCAGCTTGCTCAGATCTTGACTCAGCAAAACAGGGTCAAGCGCAATCGCGTGACCGCCTTGCTCAATAAATGCAGCAACTTGTGCCTGCGTGGCCCGCGAGCAACTTCCCGACACAATGGCTTGTTTGCCAGAAGCCGCAGGCAAAACGGCTGCCTCGGCATTTGGCTCAATCCCAAAGTTTGCCGGTAAGCCGATGGCCACGCCCGAACCGCCAGTCACCAACGGCAACTGAGCGCACGCTCGACCGAGCCTGTGCAAGTCCTCATTATTTAATGCATCCACTATGGCAACACCAACACCGTCGCTGCGCAACTGCGCAAACCCGGCTTCGATCGCCTGCGCACTATCCATGCTCGCGCGGTAATCAACCAAACCCACTGCGTGCTGCGTCTGCGGTTTCAACACGCGCACCAAGTTAGGGTCACGCATGGGTGTTAGCGGATGATCCTGCATGCCACTTTCATTAAGCAACACATCACCCACGAACAAATAACCGCGGTAGACCGTGCGCCCTGCATCGGGGAAAGCCGGCGTGGCCACCGTGAAGTCCGTGCCCAACTCAGCCATCAAGGCGTCGATCACGGGTCCAATATTGCCTTGTTCAGTCGAATCAAAGGTCGAGCAGTATTTGAAGTAAATCTGTTTGGCCTCGTGTTGCTTAAGCCACTGCAATGCAGCGAGCGACTGCGCCACCGCTTGATTCGGAGCAATGGTGCGTGACTTTAACGACACGACCACCGCGTCCACACTGGCGTCAAGTGGCGCATCTGGCACACCGACGGTCTGAACCACCCGCATGCCGGCGCGTACAAGATTGTTGGCCAAATCCGTGGCCCCGGTAAAGTCGTCTGCAATACACCCTAGCGCTATTGAAGTCACATCCTGCCTCTTGCCTTTGTGTTGTTGTGAGGTTTGTTCATGGAAGTATGCCTCAGTTGTCGTGAACTTGCATATCGTCCAGACATGCCATCATGACCCATTAGGTGAAATATCGAGCACCACCAACACCACAACGACATAGGGCTTGCCGCTAGGCAAGCCCTATGTCGTTGAATCAGTCGCGTTAGAAGCCACTATTCGCAACTATTCATTTCTACATCCTACTTCTCGAATTTGACCGTCACACCGCTGGCACCGGCATTTAATTGCAGACCTTGCGTGGTGCCTTTCAAACTCATGATGACGTTGTTCTCATTTTTGAGGGTCATGTCACCCATGCCACCGCCCAACGCAACGGAACCGGTCAGGCGCACATAGGTGCCCTCAAACTGAGACAAATCGGTCATGTCATAGACTTGACCTGTCGCTGAGAACTTAGACACGCCAATGTTGGCACCTAAACTAACACCACCCATCTTAAAGGTGTGCTTCTCGCCTTCATACGTCAACACACCGCCACCAGTGCTGCCACCCAAGATGAAGCCAAACTGAGTTTCGTCAATGCTGACTTGGGCAACTGGCTTTTTAGGGGACTCAGCTAACACGGCACCGCCAGCTAGTGTCATTACACCCATGGCTGCCAGTGAACCTGCCAAGCGTTTCATCGAAAGAGCATTCATCTTGTATTTCCTTGTGTTGTGCTTAAAAAGGTCTGCAGTCAAAACGACGCTAGCCACACTCACGTGCGGCTAGCGTCACAGAGGTAGATCGTCGGTTTAAATTGCTATTTATTAAAGTATACGTTAACACCACCGGCGCCCACATTGAACTGAAGCCCTTTGGTTGTGGCTTGCAAGCGCATGATCACGCCTTTGCTGTTTTGCAGCTGCATGCCACCTTGACCACCACCAAGCGCCACCTGGCCACCCGTGGTGACGTAGTTACCCGGGAAGTCTTCAAGCTTTTTGAGGTTATAGACTTCACCGCTGGCCGCAAGCTGTGAAGCACCGAAGTTGGCACCTAGGCTGATACCACCGATTTTGAAGTCGTGCGCCACGCCATCAATGGTCAACACACCGCCACCGACACTGCCACCAATGATGAAACCAAATTGTGTCTGGTCGATGGTGACGATGCCGCTAGGATCAAGTGGTGCCTCTGCGTGAGCCAAACCACCGAGCATAACGCTCGCGCCAATACAAGCCGAGGCCAGCCAAGTTTTTGCTTTCATGATTTTTCCTTTAATGAACGGTACAAGGTCAACGCACTATCACAGTAACCGGCGACCAAGTCAATGCAGTTACGGCCATTTCAGACCACTAATTGCCTTCAAAAACCTTCAGCTGCCTAAAGAGTCGATGAAACGTCATAGAAGGTTCATCTGGTCGTCATGTGCACCGCCATCTGTTACAACATCAGCCAACTGCCACAAACTCACCAAACTTTAGTCGAGAACACTTTATGAGCCTTTTGTTTAAACCAATCACACTTGGACAGACCGAACTATCAAACCGCGTTGTGGTGGCACCCATGTGCCAGTACTCGGCCATTGATGGAAGCGCCACCGACTGGCACATCATGCACTTGGGCAACCTAGCCATGTCTGGTGCGGGACTGGTCATTCTTGAAGCAACGGCTGTAACGCCCGAAGGCCGCATCACACCCGGATGCCTAGGTCTGTATAGCGACGACAATGAAGCCGCGCTCGCACGCGTATTGCCCATGATCCGCGCCGTATCGAACACCAAGCTTTTTATCCAGCTCGGTCATGCCGGACGCAAAGCCGCAAGCGCACGCCCTTGGGAGGGCGGGCAACAATTGCCAGAAGCTGCAACCACTTGGCAAACGGTTGCGCCTAGCGCGCTGGCACACAACGAACACGAAGTGCCGCCCGCCGCACTCGACGAGACTGGCTTGGCGCGTATCAAGCAAGCCTTTGTCGATAGCGCCAAACGCGCGCAACGACTTGGGCTTGACGGCATCGAACTACATGCCGCACATGGTTACCTGTTGCACCAGTTCCTCTCTCCAGTTGCCAACCAACGCACCGACCAATACGGCGGCTCAGCACAGAACCGCATGCGATTTGTGCTCGAGGTCTTTGAAGCTGTGCGTCAAGCAGTTGGCACAGCGATGGCCGTGGGCATCCGGGTCTCTGCTTGCGACTGGGTCGATGGTGGCTGGACGGTTCAAGAAAGCATCGAATTGGCCCAAGCGCTTAAACCGTTGGGCTGCGATTTTATTGACGTTTCAAGCGGCGGGGTCAGTCCAGCCCAACAGATCAAACTCGAGCCAGGCTACCAAGTGCCCATGGCACGTGCGATCAAAGAGGCCACCCATATGCCCACCATGGCCGTGGGGCTCATTACCGAGGCACAGCAAGCTGAGAACATCTTACAAGCGGGTGATGCCGATATGATTGCACTGGCACGCGGCATGCTCTACGACCCGCGCTGGGCCTGGCACGCGGCCGCAGAGTTGGGCTCCACCGTTGACGCACCCCCACAGTACTGGCGTTGTCAGCCTCGTGAGCTCAAGCACTTGTTTAATAGCGCCATCACCGGCCAGCGTTGATGCCTAGTTAGAAAGGACTTGCTACGAGCTCGCTAAATACTTGCCAGTTGGCGTGGACTGGTACCGACTGGCGCGGATTAGTCTCTGAAGTTCTCAAACTGCAACGGCCGCTCGACTTTGGACTCTTTTAACAAAGCGATCGCCGTTTGCAGGTCATCACGCTTTTTACCGGTCACGCGTAACTTGTCACCGTTGATTTGCGTATCAACTTTGAGTTTGGCGCCTTTGATTTCAGCGACAAGCTTCTTGGCAGTGGGTTGATCAATGCCTTGCTGCACGGTGACCGCCTGGCGAGCACCACCGAGGTTCTCAATCGGGTCAGCGGTATCGAGGCATCGAACATCAATGCTGCGCGCACTCACACGTGCGCGCAGGATGTCCCGCATTTGCCCCAACTGAAAGGCGCTCGGTGCGTGCAACGTGATCACGTACTCGTTTAATTCAAACTTGGCGTCTGTACCTTTGAAATCAAACCGGTTAGACAATTCTCGATTGGCTTGATCCACAGCATTGGTCAGTTCGTGCTTGTCGACTTCTGACACAACATCAAATGATGGCATGGTTACACCTCCTTCCTGCGTTCAATCAAAACTAAGACATAGGCTCAGGCGCTTGGCATAGGGCACCGCTCGCTGCGTCTAAGGCACACAAATCATGACAAAACGTTTAACCTGTGCACCATTGATGACTTCACTTTTACCACGATATGCCTGAACTGACCGGCACGCTAACCCAACTCTACACCTACCCAATTAAGTCCTGTGCCGGTGTCGCTGTGTCCCAAGCGCTCGTTACGCCCAACGGACTGGCATTTGACCGGCAATGGATGATTGTTGACGACCAAGGCGAGTTTCAGACCCAACGCCACATTCCGCATCTGGTCTGGATTGAACCTGAAGTTCAGGAGCAGGCACAGACGCTCACCATCTCGGCACCCGAGATGCCCACGCTAACACTGCCGTTGGTCAAAGCAGACGCCCCCAAACTAACGGTTCGGGTCTGGGCCGATCGCCTTGACGCACTAGACATGGGCCAGGCTGCGGCTAAGTGGCTAGACGACTACTTGCAGGTGCCGGGCAAACACTTTCGGCTGGTGCAGTTTGATCGCAACCACACAAGACTGTCAGATGGGTTTTGGTGCGGCGCACAACCAGCACCCGTGCAGTTTGCCGATGGCTTTGCTTTGAACATCTTATCTGAGGCAAGTCTGCGGCATTTCAATGAAAGACGCATGGAAATGGGCCAAGAGCCAGTCGATGCCCGACGCTTTAGACCCAACCTAGTTATTGACGGCCTTGGCACCCACGAGGAAGATCTACTACACACCATGCAATTCAAGGGCAATGGCGCATCGCTGCTACTTGAGTTGGTCAAGCCCTGCCCTCGTTGCCAAATACCTGACGTCAATCCCGATACTGCCGCGCGCGAACCCGAGGTATCGACACTCTTGGCGCGATACCGACAGATGCCAGCCATGGACCACGCGGTCTGTTTTGCGATGAACGCCGTGGTCCGTTCGCAGGCTTCGGTGTCACTACATGTACAAGACACATTTGAAGGTACCTACCGATTTGAAGGCTAAGCCATGAATGCGACACACCCAAACACAGGCTGGCGATCTATGGAATCTATCCGCGCCATCTTGTTGCTGACTGTTTTTTTAATTGCCCTGGTGATAGCGCCTAACGTCATGGCCGTGTCTGATCCGGTCAGTGAGCTGCGTGCACAATTGCATCGACCGGTGCCTGGCGGCGTTGCGGTCGTACCCATCATGCCAGTCAACGCCTCGCAAACACCACCTGTGGTCACACTTGGCGCCAATCGCCTGCTAGTGCTCAAAGACGCGCAGTCTTGGTGGGCAGTCGCTGGCATCGCACTTGACACCGAACCTGGGACCATCACGCTCGATGTGCGCACGCCAGACGAGCGCCGCAGCGTGGCCATCGAGATACAACCCTATGACTACAAAAGTCAGCGCATTACGCTTAAAAACCGGGCCATGGTCTCACCCCCACCAGAGACGCTTAAGCGCATCAAAAGCGAAATCAGCGAACAGCTCGAAGCCTACGATACGTTTAGTGAGGCGATGCCTTCGAACCTGATATTTGACGCACCCGTGAGCGGACGCCTCTCGAGTCCCTTCGGACTAAAACGCTATTTCAACGGCGAACCCCGCAACCCCCACTCAGGACTTGATTTTGCAGCACCGACCGGCACGCCGGTTAAAGCACCCGCTGATGGACAGGTGTTGTTCATTGGAGATCTCTATTTCAATGGCCTGACGATCTTTGTCGATCATGGGCAAGGTGTCATCAGCATGTTCTGCCATTTATCGGAAATCAATCATCTCCCAGGTGATGTGGTGCGTCGTGGTGATGTGGTGGGCGCCGTGGGCAACACAGGCCGCTCAACGGGACCGCATCTGCACTGGAATGTCAGTTTGAATGGCGCGCGCGTCGATCCCGCTTTGTTTTTACGTCGCTAGCGCAGTTGTTTAAACGACGAGTCACTTAAACAGTGACTGGCGCGCCTGCCGCTGATTGGCCACCCACTGCTGCACACCTTCATCGGGCACGCCAACAGCTTCGAGCGTCAGACCAGATAATTGCAGGCTAGCCTCGAGCGTTTCGGGTACCACCGCACAAGCGCCTGCGCGCTTAAGAGCCTTGGCATGGGACTCATCGATGGCCCGAGCGATAACAGGCATTTTGGGATAGCGCTTAAGAATGGCCGCCAACGCGCCAAGCGAGGTCACACTTTGATCCATGGTCAGCACAACAGCGGCTGCATCATCCATGCCCAGGTGATTCAAAATCTCTGGCGACGACACGTCACCGACAAAAATTGCCCGCTTTTGTGCCCATTGCTTAACCACCGCAGCATGGCGCTCAATCACAATCGTGGGCACATCTTGGCTGTCCAAGGCCTGCGCCACAGC
>Ga0209953_1000313_pt1 | contig 18288 bp, 33 predicted proteins | sample SalPonred_H2O_MG_FD_185713 | JGI IMG/M metagenome (GOLD analysis project Ga0209953, IMG submission 185713) | Salt pond water microbial communities from South San Francisco under conditions of wetland restoration - Salt Pond MetaG... | ecosystem: Environmental > Aquatic > Non-marine Saline and...
ATGAAGGCGAACATGATGCAGAGGAAGACTGCCATGTCGTTGCTGAGCTTCATAGATTTTCCACGAGTTCGGGGAAGACAACTCTAGCAACACCAGAAGAAGAAATCAACTTGGCGCAACCAGGACAGGGTCTTCCTGTAATGTAAATAGTTGCACCTGCAAGTTCCTGCCAATCGGCTCTGAGCAGAGCGTTTGACTCTGCGTGAGTCGCCCAGCATAGGTCGTAGTCCCCTTCGCCGTGAACAGCGTTGGGATCGAGGTTGCGGGGGCAGAGTCCTGTAGAGCCACAGGAACGCTCGTCGCCGGAGGGAGTTCCGTTGTAGCCGGTGGAGACGATGCGATGGTCTTTGACGACTATCGCGCCGTGCTGTGCTCGGACGCAGTCGCCGCGCTCTGAGACCGCGTAGGCGATGTTCAGGTAGTACTCATCCCACGAAGGACGAGTATTACGAGAGGAGTGCTCTCCAAGTTTTTGGTCCGACGATTCCATCTGCTACCAGTCCCTTCTTCCTTTGGAAAGATTGCACCGCGCTTCGAGTGTTCGGACCGAATATTCCATCGACCGCGACTCTTCCGAGCTTTTCTTGTAGAAGTCGAACGCTCTGTCCGCGAGTGTAAGGAGTTGTTAGTCTCAGTGTAGGAAGATCGGCTGCCACGTTTTCAAGCAGTGCTTCCCAGGTTCGTGGACCAACGATTCCGTCTGGCTTAAGCCTTCTCGTTGCCTGAAACTGAGTGACCGCGCGTCGTGTGTTAGGGCCGAATACGCCATCGACCTTAATCTTTCCGTGCGCCCTCTTCTCGTTAATGAGCTCCTGAACCTTTGTGACGTAGCTCCCGGTCATCCGAGGACGACGAAGACGGAGCGTTGGAAGCGCTTCGACCTTTGATTTTTCCGGGGCTGTAGGCGCTTCGGCTCTTCCAAGAACCTGAGCAATCCGCTGGGGGGTCAGATGCTTCGCTGCTTCTCTCGTAAGTTCGATGTGCAGGTGGTCGATGTGGGGATTTGTTCCCGTGTACTTTCGACCTCTTGGGGAGCGTGCGGAGTAGATGCGCCGATTCCAGATGATGCACTGAAGACCAAGATCGCCTGCGTGCTTTGCAAGATCCTCAAGGAGACGCGAACCGTCCGCGTGAGCTTTTCTGTTTAGAACCGGAAAACCGACATCGATTGCTCGACCCTCTCCGTGCATTGAAGGAGCCGTCGAACCACGAACCGTTCGGCAATTATAGATGCCAAGATTCTTTGATGCCTGATAGTTCGTCAAGCACCAATTCATCAGGGCTGATGCGCCTGGTTGCGGACCTCCGCTGCAATTCGATGAGGCCGCTTCCCACCTGTGCCAATCATAAGCCATCTGTTATCACCTACTTCATAAGACGGACAAGAGCGTCCGTGTCGAGACGGTAAACCGGAGCACGAGGAACGCCGAGCAGGTATCCCGCCCAGCGGACCCCACGGTCCTCAGCGATGCGAACAACCTCGTAGTAGATAATGCTTAGGACCGCTGCTGACACTGTTGGGTTGAAGTTCGACAAGATGTCGAAGATTGTGACCATGACAACGCCAGCAACGATCGGGATTGCTGTTCTAATGAGTGATGTAAGGTGGTCGCTCACTTCTTCTCCTGTACGTCCGTGATGAGGCGGATCTCACATGCGTCTGTCGTGCAGTATGCCTCGCCCACAGCGTCGGCAGCCATTCCACCATAGATTCCGGAGAAGTCGATGGGGAAGAGCTTCTCGACGTACTTGTCGTACTCCTTCTCCGTAATCTGGCTGTAGGGCATCTGAGGGTAGGTGTCGTTGCCCTGTGGAAGGAACGAGACCGTCTTGAGCTGTCCATCGTACATGTGAAGGACGTTTCCAACGTGCTCGGACTCTGTCTCCTTGTTGAAGGAAATAGTGACCGACACAGAGTTGTCCGACCAGTAACGCTGAGCAGAAGCTGCAAGGGCCATCTTCTCGAAGATTGTCACTTCCTTGTCGGAGCGCCTTGCTTCAGACTTGATAGGGAAGTAGACGACCGACGTAGTGTCCGGTGACTCTGCTGCTGGTTCAACCTTGTAGTTCGCCATCTTGAACAGCGGAAGCATTGGGTCCGTGTTCGCGAAGCGAATGGTGCGGAGGAAGTACTCGCCACCAGGGGTCCAGTGAACTCCGGGGGACTCGCCCGCGAGAATCGAGACGGTTCCCGAAGGCTTCACGGTCGTCGTCTTGATGGACTCGCGGATGCCCAACCACTCTGAGTAGGACTCGTCGTGGCCCTTGACGACCTTGTAGCCAGCGTCCATCCACTCACGCAGGACCGGAAGTCCGTTGTTGTCGGCGAAGTTCGCGACACCAGAGATGGACGTTCCGATTCGACGGTTGCGCTGCATGATCGCGTTGGTCTCTTCCCAGTGAGTCGGGAGGAGCGTGACGGTCTTCGCGTAAAGATATGCGAACTTGAGCGTGCGCTTGAAGTCCTCAAGGGACTCGTGGCGGTTGAGGTACGTCTCGACAAGGGTGCACATCTCGTAGGACTCAAGACTCTGCTCAGCGCAGGGGTTGTATCCAGCGATGCGACGGTCCTTGTTGTTCGGTGGGTCAACGAGTCGTCCATACTGACGCGACACGTCCATCCAGATAACACCGGGCTCTCCGTTGAGAACGATGCCATCTACGATGCGAGATAGGTCAGAGCCGACCCCGACCTCGACAGAGTTGTTAGACATCCAGCCCCATCCGGGGTTCTTTGCGTCGTAGGAGTTCCGCTTGGGGAACTTCTTCTGGTTCTTCAGGTTCAGGAAGTCGTCGTCATCGATGCGTCCGATGAGGAGCTCAGCCGACCGGCGAACATTTCCTGAGACGACGCAGACGCCGATGAGATTTCCGATGTCAGCAATGTCGACGCGCGTGAGCAGTTCACCTGCACGACCCTTGAAGATGCGACGGATGTGGTTGTGAAGCTTGATGAGCGGGTCAGGACCGGCAGCTGTGCCACCGAAGGTCTTGATCGGCTCTCCGAGCGGACGGATGAATGAGTAGTCAAAGTCGTAGGTCGCCTGATTCTCGCGGAGGAATGAGTTGATAAGGAGCGCCGTTGACTCGACCCAGCCTTCGCGAGTGTCGGGGATCTCGTATCTGATGACCTCGTCGGTAGGTGCGTAGATGGTGAAGTTCTTGTCGGCACCCTTGTCATCGAAACCAACGCCAACGCCGAGCATCGACGCTTCCATCAGGAACGCGAAGGGCTTTGCCGGGTTGTGCTTGAGCATGTCGGTAGTTGAGACGAAGGCGCAGTTCTGAAGCGCAGCGGAGTTCAGCTGCTGGTTGACGATGGGAGTTCCCATAACCCAGAGTCCGCGTCCAGGTGGGGTCCACTTGAGGTTGAAGAGGCGGTCGAACGCCTCCTTAGCGCTCGCCTGAGCCTTTGCGTCGTTCCAAGGCAGACGGTTGGTCTTGCAGTGGTCCTTCTGAAGGCTGTACATGCCGTTCACGACACGCTCACACACGTCGACCCACGTCTCCTTCTCACCATCCTCCTTGAGACGGCTGTAGGTGCGGAGGAAAGTGATCTCGCCGACCGAGTTGCCCCCTGCGTCGCGATATCCGAACGGTGCAGTCTTGTCGCGGTAGCCGTCTACGAAGTCGGCGGAGAGGTTAAAAGAGAAAGAAACAGACATTTTGGCTCCAAATGGAATATTTTATGGGAATTACCGTGAATAAACGATTGTAGAAGTTCTAGATGGCAAGCTTTGGATGGTCGGTATACAGACTTACGTCCGGGACGCTGCCTTCCCCTGTTACGAGGGCATAAGCGGTCTCAAGACCGGACAAAAAGTGCTCCGAGCGACCTCTCTCCCTAGAAATGTCAATAAAATCAAGAATTGATGAGCCTAGACGACGAGTGGTTTCATCGTCGAGACCCTCTCTATTGTTTTGCATCATGTGTCCTTAGTCGAGATCGTCGTGAGAACCTACCCACCACCACGTTAAAAGTAAAATCAGAGCGCCAACAGCAAAGAGAATGTTCTCGACGCTCATCCAAGAACCGCCCAGAGTTTTTTGTTGGCTTCCGTCATCGTCGTCACATCGTATGCACCGCCTGACATGACGGCGCTTCGGTGCTGTGAGATTGCGTGGCGAAGTTCATCGAGTTGGTCGAGGAGGAGCTCCGTGACCGGTGACGCTTCTTTCATCTCCTGCTCTTCTTCTTCAAAAATCATGGCTGCCTCCAGTAGTTCCTCTAGGGTTGCGTTTCCCTTTGAGTATTCCTTGACTGTTCTCCTTAGAGAGGTAATTTTCCCTGCTACTCGCCCTGCGTACTCGCTCAAAGTTTCATCTGAGCGGATACAAACATCCTGGTCGAGAATCACCTACTTCTCCTCTTCCTCTTTCCTAAGGAAGTTGATGAACCGCTCTGCTTCAGCGTATTCTCCCTGCCCGATAAGGTAGTCGATCTTCTTTCGGGCTGCGTCCAACTCAAGTTGGCGAACCTCTGAGTCGCTCTTGAGGGAGAGGGAGGGGTGGTCCTTGGAGATGAGTTGGAGGTTCTCGTCGAACATCAGGTGGAGATAGCCCTCTACGGCGAAGTGGTCAGGAGTATTAAGCCCATCCACCTCTGCGAGCCACTTACGGACATCTCCAACCGTAATAACCTTATTATTGTTGTCAAGGAAAACGTAGGTGGTGTTGCTTGAGTAGACCGCGTCCTCCTCGTCAGCCTTGGGGAACTGCTCCTCGTGATGCTCCTTGTCGATGAGGTCAAGCGCCTCCATCGTGGCATCTATGGCAGCTTCCGCAACATCGAGAAGGATCGAGTATTGACTATCCTCACGAGAGGCGTCCCATTCGAGGGGGTTCTCGTCTTTAGAGGTGTATCCGCTCTGATGCATGAGCTTCTCGGCGACATACTCTTTGACAGTTATTTGGTCAGACATCGTGCATCCTTTGTTCGTTTTCGGAGCGTAGCACCTGTCGCCGGAAAAGCAAAACTGCTTTGCCTTTTTTGAGGGCTTTAACTTCGTAAAACTTTTATCAAGTTGGTGTGACCTAATTCTGAGCTTCTCCGGTGGTAAATTTGATGACTTACTTCTTGACAACCTTCGTCGACCATAAAACCATTCGACTAAACAACCATTCAACCCTCTTTTTGCAGAAAGATAAACGGCAGAATTCTTGAGTTCTGGAAGGGGTCTTTTTGCAGGGAGATCAAAACACCTAACAAGAAATTCGTCGAGCGGAGGAGAAAATCGTGTTAGTATTTTTTGGAGGGGATTTAGCATAATAAACCGTTAATACTAACAAGAAAATCTCTGCCGGTCAGTGAAAATCGTGTTAGTAGAACCATTCAACCATTCCATAAATACATAAATGTCAACTATAGTTAGCAATGGTCCGGAACGAAGTCTCATACGCGTAGTAGAAGAATAGTCGACAATTATGAAATTATAAATAGGGTTGAATGGTTGAATGGTTGAATGGTTGACATTCATAAAAATCTTGTGGTAGAATGCAGGGAGATTAAGCCACTTGACGAAGAAGGTCGAATGGTCTATAGTCGAATGGTCGAAAGTCGAATAGTCGAAAGGTTGTCATGTTTGACGCATACGAACTTGGCGTTCTTGCCGGACTGAACTTCTCATCCGTCTTTGCTGCGCTGCTGGTTCTGAAAGCCTTGGAAGCGAGGCGGAAGAGAAAGGCCGTGAGGGTTCTGATGGAAGAGTTGGGAGAGAAGATCGAACTTGAGCAGAACTTCTCTGACATCATCAGAAAGAACTTCAAGGATGACGGAGGACCCGATGAAAGCTGAGGAACTGCTGAAAGAGATGGGCATCGATCCTGACGAAGCCGTCAAGGTTGACCGAGAACTGAGTGCCAAGAAGCGCCGTGACCCCCGAGTCTGCATCTGTGGACATGGGGCGAACAGACACATGGAAGACAACGGAGTCTGGGCATGTGCGCCATCGAGACTTACCTGCACCTGTCAGGGCCTTCGACCTGTGGTTGAGGTCGAGGACACAAGAAAGTTCCTGAGAAAGTCTTCGGGTCCAGGTTCGAAGCACGCTCTTATCCGAGGACTGTCCACGCTTATCGGAGAGGGCAAGCACGCTACCTGGATTGAGACCCCAACTTGCGAGAAGTGTGGCGCAGAGGGTTCGGGTATTGTTCCGGTTCCGTTCTCGTTCACGGGACGAGTTGCCTACTCTGAGAACGAGATGTCAGGAAAGCATGCCTTCCTATGCGAAGACTGCTTGGAGGAAGTACTATGATAAAGAAGATAGAGCAGCGATTGCTTCAGGTCGAGATGTCTGAAGACCAGCGGGCAGTCGTCAAGCGTGTTGTCGAAGAGACGATTGGCGAAGTTGTTGAGAGTCTTGAGGACATGATCAAACGGTGGGAGGAACTCAACCTTGAGGATGACAAGAGTCTTTACACACTCGGCATCCGGAGGTCCGTTGATGTCGTGACAGGTGAGAGCTTCCTCTCGCAACTTCCTGTGTTGGAGGCCGAAGACACTCCAAATGAGTGAACCCAAATCACTTTTTTTGATGGAGTTTTTTGGTCCTCAATAGACCCTTCTGAACCACCGGAAAACGGCACCCTAGAGCACGGTAAAAGCTCTCAGGGTGTCTTTTCTGTTGGACAGGATCTTCCTGCACTTTGGTATGATTGTTTAGAAAAGAGGCGCGTTCTCTCTCCGCGCGCCAAAAATTATCTGTTATTATCAGGAGAAGTGGACGACCGTTCACTTACCCTAGCTAGGAGTAAAAACGATGTACTACGACGCAGACTATTGGAAGGCGACCGGCGAGCGTGCCGGTAAGACGTTCTTCCAGGTTCTTCTCGCGGTTGTCGGAACGGATGCCCTCGGCGCCCTTTCCGCTGACTGGCAGCAGGCACTCGCCGTTGCCGGCATGTCCGCCCTTCTCTCCGTCCTCACATCCCTTGCCGGCGTGAAGTCCGGCCCGACTGGCCCGTCCCTCGTTGGTGAAACCACCAAGCCCGAGACGGTCGTTGTCGAGAAGATCGTCGAGGTCCCCGCCGCGAAGCCGGCACGGAAGAAGCCGGCGGCCAAGAAGACAACCGCCGCGAAGAAGTCAACAACCGCCAAGAAGAAGTGAGGTCGGCGCGGGGTCCGGGTGTAAAAACCTGGGCCCCGCCCACCCACTCGGAGACTCTCAATGTCTGAGATAGAAATTTTTTCACCCGAACCAAAAGAAGAAGAAGACCGAGAACCCGTCCTTGAGACACCGTCGGACATGCGGCCAGACCTCACCGCATTAGGGTTGCAAGAACACGAACGCGGCGTGGTGGAAGATAGCTACGAGAACCGATCCGCCCTCCGCGCAGCACACTTCACCTGGGACCCCGTCTACTCCCAGTCCGGAAACGCGACCGGTCTGATAGCGGCCCGCTCACCGGAACAGAACAAGGAACGACGGTTACTGTCGATCGCACAGAAAAAGCCTCTTCTCGAAGAACCGTCGAACTCGAACTCCGACTACCTAACCGGCCTGGATCTGTTGATCGATGAGGCGGCCTGCAAGATCACACCGCCGTGGGTTATCGGCGCGACCAAGGCCTGGAGAAAAGAGCAGGAAGATGGCGGCCCGAAGTCGGACCGGCGTGCGCCTTCCGCACTCCCACACCGCTGCCGGATGGTGAAGTCTGACGGTATCCGCTGCATGTTGTGGTCAAGTGGACGGTTAAAGGATGACGGCCTGTGTCGCGTCCACTTGCGCTCCGTGCGCAAACCCGGCGAGGACATCGAACGGGCACGCCGCAAGCTCGTCCAAGCCGCACCGTACGCCGTCGACAAGCTCGAAGAGCTCATGGAATCCGCGATCAACGAGCAGGTTGCGCTCAAAGCTTCAACCGAAATCCTCGACCGTGCCGGCGTGAGAGGCGGGACCGAGCTCGATATTGGTGTCGACGTAACCGATAGCCGGCCCGCCCACGTCATCGTCGCAGAGCGGCTCGCCCGTCTCGCCGACGGAGCGAACGCTTTACAGAACCGTTTAGCTCAAATCGGTGACGGATCCCCCGAAACCGATGAAGATCAAGAAACCGAGGACGCAGAGGTTGTCGACGATGAGTGACCAGGATCTCTCAGATATGATAGAGCGGCTCGCCGAGAGGCTCCGCCAGGACATCGGCCTGTCTCGTACCCGTGACGAGCACATCCGTGTGACGGCCCGCGCGAACGAAGCCGCAGAAGTTGCTAACATCTTGAGAGAACGGTTATCTAACCCATAGCATCCTCCGTGATGCTATAGGGTAGATAACCGATTGTCAAGTCGAACGGAGAAGAACGGCGTGGGAAAGCGTAATAACCAGAACATCGACGTAACCGAGGACGGTTGGGACGACCGCGACTGGGAAAAGGTCGCTGATTGCTTCTGGTGCGGCGAGGTCTACAGCATCCGGCGTGCCCGTTGCCCGCAATGCGGGACCGATAACTACTCGTAAAGCGGCCCGCCGAGGACTTCGAGTCCAACTTGTCAACGCCGTTGAGAAGTTGCGTTTAAAAAAACAAATTTCCTTAACCGTTCATAGAACCGTGTAATAGAACCCGTACAGGCTTAAACATAAGTCAGTACGGCAAGGCCGGCCCGGGGAGCTCGGTAGAAGCTCTTTTGCAACCGCGATCGAGTTGCTACATTAAGCGGCCTGGTCAACCGATAGGAACAAACCCGTGAACGCAAAGACGCTAACGAACCGAGAAGTCAACAAAGTCCTGAACGCGATCGATCTCGAGATCCACCGCGCAAATCGCAATGACGGCCTGGTCGCATGGGACGGCGAGACCGGTGTGTATATCGCGATGGATTCCGATGCAGCGGCTCGCCTGAAGAAGCTGCACAAGAAGACGTTCAAGGGATCCGTCCTCGAGATGATGAAGACCGCGATCGAGTGGTACGACTCGTCGAACAGTGACCGATTCATCCAGATCGTCGAGAAGAATCCAGACGGATCAAAGGATCCTGTTTTCAAGACCGCCGTCGAAGCGGCTTGAGGTTTTTACGGGACGGGCGAGCGCCGGAGCTGGAGAGCCGGAGCAGACTGTAAATCTGCCGCTTAAGCTGAGGGGGTTCGAATCCCTCCTCGCCCACCGATTTGACAAGCGGCCTGCCGAGCTCTATGATAACGGCATGTCCACCAAGGAGCTGTTATGCCGTTGACTTACCTGAGGCTTGGCGCCACGAACCGAGCTCTTCGAAACATCGAGCATTCAACACTTGATCTCGACGAAGAAGACAACAAGGATCTTGTTCTTCTGGTTATCGGAGCCGGCGCGATCGTATGGCCGCTCTTCATCTGGTTCACCTACCGTCGACTTTGGGCCGGCCTGCTCGGAGTAGTCGCTGCCGTTGGGGTGACAATGACCTGGGGCTATCCGATGTACTTGGTTGCCGGCGTGCCGATCTCGCTTCTTATGACCGCCATTCTTGCATCCCGGGCTTGACTTTGTCCGCACCGAGTTCTATGATGGCGGCACGCGACAAACGGAGACGGCATGCCAATCGACGTGATGAAAGAAGAGCGGCTCGAGACGGTCGACGACGAGGGATACACCGAGTGCGGTACTTACACCGTAGTCGACTATCTGGATGACGAAGCCGTTGAACGGTGCAATAGCTGCTGGGCACCGGTCATCAGAGACTGAGGCCGGCACGAGCTGGGAGCGGGGCGGCGCGAGAATTCGCGGTGGAAGCGGCCCGCCCCCAGCACCGCCCTCCGTGCCTCGGAAACAGTTCGAGCGGCCTGGACAGAGTACCGCTTGACAACCGGCGCGACCGTGGTGTAAAAACCGGCATGGCCAGAGACAGGATCAAACCGTGCAGACGTTCCTACCGTACGAAGACTTCACCGCAAGTGCAGAAGCTCTTGACTACCGGCGGCTCGGGAAGCAACGGGTCGAGACCTGGCAGATCCTGAGGGCCCTGGCCGGCGAGACCAAAGGATGGGGGAACCACCCGGCGAGCCGTATGTGGCGCGGGTACGAAGCCGGCCTGGTTGAGTACGGTGTCGTAATGTGCCGTGAGTGGATCCGGCGCGGGTACAAGGACACGATGCTTCAACGGTTCGTCGACATGCGGTCCGGCAAGACCGTGCGCATGCCGGCCTGGATCGGAGAACGTGAGTTCCACCGATCACACCAGAGCAACCTGATCCGGAAGGATCGCGACTTCTACGAACCGCTCTTCCCTGGAGTCCCGTCGGATCTCGAATATGTCTGGCCGATCTCCGTGTAAAAACCGGAGTGATTCGGGACTTGACAAGAGTCCGATGCTTCCTCTATGATGGCCATGGCCAACCAAGGAGGAGCTACATGAGCCAGATAGACACTGCCGACATCGCTAAGTGCGACGCATGCGGCGCGTTCGGAATCTTCGACGATGAGGTCCACTTCTTCGATCTTCCGGATGGCGTCGACGTGAACCTGTGCCTGGACTGCGGGCCAGAAGAGAACTACGCGGAACTTGCGCCAGACGCGTGAGACCTGTATCATAGAGGGCACACCCAACAAGGAGGGAAGCATGGCTGAGGTAACGAGTGGAAAGAACCTGACTGTTCTCGTCCTGAACGAGTTGGAGGCTGAGGCCCTCGCGGCATTGGTCGCTGACTACATGGAGTTCCATGAGGATGGTCGCATCGAGGATGGAGACGAGGACCCCTCGTCTGTTCTCTCGGAACTTCACGACGCTCTGAACTAGTGGTGCGCGCAGAGCGCACACTTTGTCAATGAGACTTGACGAACCTAGGACTGTTCGCTTATCATAGACCTCGCAAGGCAGCACACCCAACACCCAACCTAGACAAGGGAGTAGACAGATGGACCCAGTGACCAAGGACGTTCAGGGTACGGCTCTGTACCTTGAGTACACCAATGCCAGCAACGCAACGCTGATGATGCTCCTCACGCCCGATGGGTTCGCTGAGGACGGCAATCAGGTGGAAGCGTCGCTCTACCGTCGCATCGTGACCTCCTACGCGCCGAAGCGTCAGTGGAGGAACACCTTTCTGAGGCGCATCGACCTTGCTCGCGCACTGCCGAAGGGCGATGACTTTCGTCGCCAGCGCCTCGCGGAGGAGCGACTTATCTACGTCAAGGGTTTGTTTGAGCAGGTGACCAACCAAGGCTGGTCGCTCGTCAAGCAGCCGATTATCGTTGAGGTTAGCAAGCGCGACCTCACCGACATCGCCAAGCGCAAGACACCTAGCAAGGTTATTTACCGTATCAACCAGTCGCGGAAGGCTCTTGACTTTCCGACTGTTACGACCTGAACACCCACACCCAACCAACGACACAAGGGAGTAGACCAATGACTGTGAGTATGCCAACTGACCCGAGTCTGACCGACACGTTTGCGCCTAAGATGGGGGCGAACGTGTGGAACGACATCATCGACACTGTGACGCAGCGAGTGAACGAGGACGGCGCAATCCGTCTGAGCGCTGGCGTGCTTCCGCAGGGTCGCTACACCGCTCGCACTGCCAACGCTGGCGCTACTCGCGCTGCTAAGAAGGTCAAGGCAGAGGCGGTTGAGGTGGAGTCGCTGGAAGGTTCGGAGAGTTACGTCCGACCGAACGGCGACACCTACTACGCACGCAAGTGGGGAGAGCACTCCGACGTGCTCGCACTCCGACGTGCTCGCGAGGCGACCACCACCGCTCTCACTGAGGGCAATGGTTCGCCACTGTTCACGCTGCTCTACGGCGCACCTGGCTGCGGTAAGACCGCGCTGGTTGAGGCTGCGTTTGAGGACGTGTTCACCCTGATGGGTACCGGCGACACTGAGGTTGCCGACCTCGTTGGCGGTTACGTTCAGACTCCGAGCGGTGGCTTTGAGTGGGTCGATGGTGACCTCATCAAGGCTGCTGAGACCGGCGGTGTCTACTTCATCGACGAGATTGGTCTCATCGACCCGAAGGTGCTCTCCGTGGTCTACGGACTGATGGACGGTCGTCGTGAGATTACGGTCACGGCGAACCCTGAGCGTGGCACGGTGAAGGCGCACGACTCGTTCTACGTCGTCGCTGCCACCAACCCGAACGCTCCAGGGGTCCGACTCTCTGAGGCGCTGCTCTCGCGGTTCACCATTCAGACGGAGATGGGTACGGACTGGACGCTGGCGATGCGCCTGAGCGTTCCGACCACGCTCGTCACTGCTGCGAGGAACCTCGCTAAGAAGCAGTCCACCAACGAGATTTCTTGGTCGCCACAGATGCGCGAGTTGCTTGCCTTCCGCGACATCGCGACGACCTTCGGAACCTCGTTCGCCATTAGCAACCTCCTCGCTGCTGCGCCGGAGATTGACCGTCCGGTGGTCGCCGACGTGCTGACGCGCGCCTACGGTGAGGAGTGCCGACCTGCTCGCATCTGAGGTCACTCCCTTCCTCGCTGCGAGCATCGGGGGAGGGGCGATCCCTGGGTGTGGTCGCCCCTCTCCACCCCGATTTGACGAACACCCACGCTATGCTCTATGATGCTCTCGGACACAGAGCAGTACCAACCAACGACACGGAAGGAACACACGATGGGACACATCAAGTTCACAGAGCACCGCTCCGGTCTCCGCGACCCTGAGTGGCTGCCAGTCGGTCGCGCAATCGGTCAGATTGTGAACGAGTGGGCTGGTCGCCACGACATCATTGCCTACGTTGGCGAGGGTGCTGGCAATGGTTCGCCTGCTTGCTTTATCCCTCCGCTCGCCGAGGTTGAGGTGGACGTTGAGCGAGCCTTCGGGAAGGGCGCTACTGCCGAGAAGGTTGGCGACCTCACGACGCGCACCAAGCAGTACGAGTACGCAAGCGCGATGGGGTCCATCATTCACGAAGCGTTTCACGCTCGCTACTCACAGTACGACCTTGCGGAGGCTGCGAAGCACCTGAACAGTCAGGAGCACCACGCGCTGCTGCTGCTGGAGGAGGGCAGGATTGAGGCGCAGGGAGTAGCTAACTTTCCTCGCGCTCTCCCCTTCGTCAGCACCTCTGCGATGACGCTCGTTATCGCCGACTCTGAGGAGCAACTGAACGCTGAGGGCATCACTGCCACCGACCACGCAGCGACGCTGGTCGCGCTGGTTCACGCTCGCGTGGACGCTGGCATCCTCACTGAGGAGGACACCAAGGGAGTCCGCGACATCGTGGACGCTTACTTCAGCGAGGACGTGCTTGCTCGCCTTCGTGACGTTGCGCGTCGTGCTCAGGAGCACGTTGCCCACGCCTACCCTGAGCCTCTGTACGAACTCGCTCGCGAGTGGGTCCGCATCCTGAACGAGGTCAAGGAGGAGCGCGGTGAGGACTCAGGCGATGGTGAGGGCGCTGCCAAGGAGATGGAGGCGCTAGGCAAGGCACTCGCTGAGGCGATGGGTGAGGCGAAGGCTCGCTCATCACTGACCAGTCAGGACGCGCTTGACGAGCAGGAGGAGCGCGAGGAGTGGGACGAGCAGAGCAAGGAGCGAGCGAAGGAGGCGAAGGAGCGAGCGAAGGATGAGGAGCGCTCCAAGGAGGTCTTTGGTTCCGGCACCGGACCTAGCCCGACCTCGCGCACCTCGTCGCGTCTTGTGGAGCAGCGTGCTCCGCGTTCGGATGAGCGCATCGCTGCGGTCACCATCGCCAACCTGTTGGAGCGTGCCAAGTACCGCGACCGCTCTGAGGTTGAGATTGCGAGCGTGACTCCACCAGGGCGACTGCGGACGCGAGCAATGGTTCAGGGCGCTGCGATGAAGGCTCGCGGTGTTCAGACTCAGGTGGAGCCGTGGCGACGCACGGCACGCAAGCACACCGACGACCCGACGCTGAACGTCGGCATCCTCGTAGACATCAGTGGTTCGATGAGCGAGGCGATGGAGCCTATGGCGACGACCGCGTGGGTGATGAGCGAGGCGGTCCGTCGCGTTCAGGGTCGCGCTGCGATGGTCTACTACGGCAACGACGTGTTCGCCACGCTGAAGCCTGGTGAGCACCTTTCGGAGGTGAACGTCTACAACGCACCGGACGGCACGGAGAAGTTTGCCGATGCGTTCAGGGCGGTCGATGCTGGACTGAACCTCACGAACGGAACCGGCGCGCGTCTGCTGGTCGTCGTGAGCGATGCCCACTACGTCCCCGACGAGACGGCGAAGGCTCAGGACGCGGTGGCGCGTTGCGCTCGCAACGGCGTGGCTGTGCTGTGGCTGCCGTTCACGTCCTTCACCGGATACGCCCAGCGCATCGTCGGCACGAACGGTCGCATCGTCGGCGACACGATGGACCCGACGACCGCTGCCACCGAGATTGGTCGCGCTGCTGCGGACGCGCTGACGCGCATCGGCAAGGCAGCCTGACCGCCAAGCCTCTCACCGTGGGGAGCGTCCCTTCCGTCGCTGTGTCCACCCCACGGTGAGAGCCCCGTTGGTCCTCGCCCCGATCCCGAGAGGTCGGGGCAGGACCGGCGAGGCACCGGCTTGACAAGCGGCGAGCGGTGTGCAATAATAGACTCCGCAAGCAACCGACAAGGGAGGCAAGGTATGACCGACCGATACATCGTCACGGTGGAGTTTGAGGTCTTCGCGGACAGCACGTCTAATGCGGTGCGTCAGTACTTCATCGGCAAGGACCGGTTCCTCACCGTTCGCGGCGTGAAGCAGGAGAGCGACCCGAACGCGGACCCGAGCATCTACCAGCACGAGCAGTCCTTCTACGATGGTGACGGCGAGCCCGCCGTGACCGCTGACTTCCGACCCGCAGCCTGAGGAGGGTGGAGATGATGACCGACTTCGACTTCGGAACGATGACCGTCAACGGACGGCCCGCCTCCGAGTACGGATTCTTCGTGACCGGTCCTGATATTGACCCGCTCATCGAGGATGCTGCGTTCTACTGCGAGGGGACAGGTAGCGCCCACGTCGCGGACGTTTCGCTTGGTGACCGCCAGGTATCCATCTACTGCGATGGAACGATGCGGGTGATGAGCCTGTCCGAGCCCTACGAGCGATACAACTACAACGGTGCCTTGATCGATGCTGGTTTCCGTAACGATGCTGAACTGTTCGAAGCCGAGCAGCGTCGCGACATTGAGTTCATCAACAACCCGTGGTTCGACCTCTACGATGAAGAGGGCGAGCATCTAGACCGCATCACGCATACATACAGCGATGCGCTCAACGAAGCGATGTTCATCCTACTTGACGAGCCGAGCGCATGATGCTATGATGAACAGGTAAGGCAAACGACAACCAACGACACCAACGACAAAGGGGAACATCATGGGTGACCGCGCAGTATTCGGCTTCCGAGCCTACGAAGACGAGCCGCTTGTCTTCCTGTACTCGCATTGGGGCGGGGCCTCACAGGAGTCTGACCTCCGAGAGGCGCTGCTCTTCGCGACCCCGCGCCATAACGATGGTTCGTACGGCATGCGTATGATGCTGACGCACCTGACGCGTGACGCTGGCGAAGGCGACACGGGCTACGGCATCTCCGCTGGGACGAGCAGGACTTCGGTTGCGGGAGACTACGATTTCATGTACATCGTGGACTTCCCGACCCGCAAGGTTCAGATGGTCTACAGCACGGACTTGACGAACGTCATCAGCGAGGCGGGCTTCGATGAGTTCATCCGGAACCCGTTCGCTCTGTCCTCCGACCGACTGCTAGAGGTCTGGTGAAACTCGGACTTGCGGAGAGCGTCGGCAAGTGATATGATGCTCTCCGCAAGCCCGACACCGACAACAAGGGGAAACGATGAAGGACTACCACGACTGGGCAGCCTACTACCGCCCGCACCGAAATCACCTCGCCGAGCACGCTTCGTTCGACGGCGTGATGTTCGAGACCTACGGCGAGGAACTCGCATACGTTCGTGCGTTCGACTACAACCGCGTGTGGACGTTCATCTCCGACGCGGACGGCGACCGCATCGAGCACGGTATGCGTGTGGTCGACCGGCTCGGATACTTCATCACGGACGAGCCGTGGGTTGACGGCGAGGAGTGGGAGTGGTGCGACCTCTCGCTCGCTTGACAACGAAGAAGCAGCCTGATACGTTACCGACGGCAAGAAGACAAAAGGGGAAAGCATGAACCGCTACGTCATCCGAGTCGACTACACCGTCGACGCTGAGACCGAAGAAGAAGCGCTTAAGCAGTACATCGCAGGCAACGCTATGTATGACTCCGTATACGAAATCGACATCGAGGAGTCCTTCGTTGAGGACGAGGAGGATGAGGCATGAGCGAGGGCAAGAAGGTGTTCGACATGTACGTCCGCTTCTCCGTAAAAGCGGATAGCGCAGATGATGCGTACGACCGATGGGACGCCGGCGAGGCTTCGTTCCAGGAGTTCGAAGACATCGTCGAGGTCATCCAGTAATCTAAGCTTCTCGCGAGAGCGAGTAAAAACTTGGGCGGGGGTTGACTCCTTCGTTACCCCCTTGGCGAAGTCGAGTCCCCCCGTCCAAGCAACTTGCGTTGATGCGGTCAGCCTGCTACAATAGTCTGGCACGACCAACCAACAACAAAGGGGTACCAAATGCCGAACTACGACAACATCTACGACCGCCTCGAAGACGGAAAGAACGCGGAGGGTTCGGTCTTCGACGACATCTCTGAGATGGGCATGGACGAGATGATGGATTACTTCGCGGACCTTGACCCCGCTGAGTTCCTCTGACCAAACCTTCGGCATCGCCCCCGCCTCGTGCGGGGGCTTTGTCGTTCTCGGGTCTCTGTAAAAACCTCGGGTTGATCCTGGGTTGATCCTGTTCTTGCTTGCGGGTGCGGTCGACTTGACAAGCGTCGGAGCCTCGTGCTATGATAGACAGACAAGGAGGGAACACCATGGACACACTGAAGCGAAGCAAGGACCGCAAGGTCACGAACCTCGTCACGCCGAACGGCAAGGGCGTTAGCATCGCGAACACCTTCGGACTTCCGGCAGGGCGTGCGTTCTCGTGCCCCGGCGCTACCAGCGTCTGCGAGAGCGTCTGCTACGCCGGGAAACTTGAGAAGGTCTACAAGGGCGTTCGGCAGGTTCTCGAACACAACTGGAACCTTCTGAAGGACGCGGACGAGGACCGCGCGTACGAACTCATCGCGGCGATGGTTGCGGACTTCGTCAAGGACTGCGACCGACGCGGCGCGGAGAAACTGTTCCGCATCCACTGGGACGGCGACTTCTTCTCGGTTCCCTACACCCGAGCGTGGGAGCGCGTTATCCGCGAGAACGACGCGGTCTCGTTCTGGGTCTACACCCGAACGGATTGGGCGGCTCGCATGCTGCAAGGCATCGAGAACCTCTCGCTCTACTTCTCCACCGACTCCGAGAACGCTCCGGTTGGCGAGGCTCTGCGCGAGGACGGTATCCGGCTCGCCTTCCTTGCGGACAACTTCCAAGCCGGACAGGCTCGGATGAAGGAACTGACCGGCAAGCCGGGGGCACGGTGCCCCGAGAACACCGGACAGGTTCCGCTGATTAGCACCGAAGGCTCGGCGTGCGTCTCGTGCGGACTCTGCGTCTACAACAAGGCGGACATCGTATTCTCGGCGAGCAAGAAGTAGCCGGGTCGACTTGACAACGGCGAGGACTCTATGATAGTCTCGCCGTATCGAAAGGGGAAACAATGGAGCATCACTTCGTAATCAAGTACGACACCGAGACCGGCGCGTTCTCCATCGACGCGGATACTGCCGGCGCGGTGTTCGCCGATGGAGTCATCTACGACCGCGACGCGGGAGAGTGGAGGCTTGACGATTACGAGGACGGATACGCGGAGACCGCCGCCGTCCTTGCGGACCTACTGACGCAGCCTGGTAACTACGAACCGAGAGAGGGAAACCGATGAACCGATACCACGAGATGCTGAAGCCGCTTGTCGGTAAAAAGATTGTGGACATCCGTCCGTTCGTGCGGGAGGAACTTGACCACTTCTATTGGATGGGCGAGGACGAGCACTACGCGGTTGTCGTCTCGTTCGACGATGGAACGCAGCTAGTCCCTATGCGAGACCCCGAAGGAAACGGAGCAGGGTTCCTGGAAGTCATCGCCGCCGAGTGACTTGCGGATGTCGTAGCAACCTGATACGATAACGAGGCAAGACACCAACTAGACAAGGGGAATGAGATGCCCAACTGGGTGAGCAACAACCTTACCGTTATCGGCAACAAGGCTGACCTTGACAAGTTCGTCGAGCAGGTTGGTCGCACCTACACGCGGAAGGTCACGCGGCTGGAGAAGTCCGAAGAAGGCTTCGTGACGATTACCGAGGATGCCGAGTGGAAGGGCGACTTCTGCCTATGGAACATCCACGCACCGGAC
>Ga0209953_1000315_pt1 | contig 18244 bp, 16 predicted proteins | sample SalPonred_H2O_MG_FD_185713 | JGI IMG/M metagenome (GOLD analysis project Ga0209953, IMG submission 185713) | Salt pond water microbial communities from South San Francisco under conditions of wetland restoration - Salt Pond MetaG... | ecosystem: Environmental > Aquatic > Non-marine Saline and...
AAACGTGCGTTTTGCAGTATTTCAACGGTCCGCTATAATGCGGACCGTTGTCACTAAAAGTCTGTCGGTTTAGATCACGACTTTAGTTTCAGTTTCGTGGGTGCTTAGCTCAGCTGGTAGAGCGGCGCCCTTACAAGGCGTAGGTCAGCGGTTCGAACCCGTTAGCACCCACCACGAGACCACCCTTCCCAAATTTTCCAAATTTCCCAAAGCGCGAATTCCTAGACTGACTGGTCACTGCTGTTAGCGGCATTAGGTCAATAGTCCGTCGCGCATTGCTGACTGATTGATTTGTGTGAGCTCCTCATCAATGGCATGGACCAAGGCACTGTCTAGTTGATCTTCGGAGCTTATGAGCGTTTCGATTTGTTGCGCAATATCTCTAAGCTTTAAAGCCCCAATTTGACTTGCACCCGCTTGTAGTTGGTTTAGCTGACTGCGTGCGCCATCTAGATCACTTCCATCAATCAACTTCAATAAGCTTTCCACGGTGTTTGCGTTTTCCTGCACAAACACACGAAGCAGGCGTACAAACAAATCGGCATTTTGACCCACGGTCTGAAGGGCGTGGTTACGATCAATGCCGGCAATGTGTGGAAACAGCCGCCACGGTGTTGCTTCAATCTGCAACGCCAGACATTCAACGAGTTGCTCTTGTCGCAATGGCTTTTCTAGTAAGGCGTTGGCGTCAGCCTCTCTAATTTCCTGGCGCTGCGTACCGACCAAGTCAGCGGTCATGGCGATAATAGGCAGATCTTTGAGCGTGCTGTCTTCACGGATGGCGCGGGTGCACTCAATTCCATTCATGTTGGGCATCTGAATGTCCATGAGAACCGCATCAAACCCTTTGGCAGTGTCTTTCAATAGATCTAGGGCTTGCTGGCCGTCAGCTGCGCTGTGGCAGGTGATCGACAAGGGTGCCAGCATTTCTGCAATTAGGAACTGAATGGCTGTGCTGTCATCGACCACGAGTAGTTGCGCACCCTTGAGATGGGCCTGACTGTGTGCCGCACTTGAGCTTTGGCGTTGTGGTAGGTCGTCAGGCGGGCTTGCGAGCAGTAACGGCAGTTCCAACCAAAACGTTGTGCCGATTTGGGGTTTGGTGTTCAAACCAATTTGTCCGCCCATGGCGTGGATAATGCGTTTGCTAATGGCTAGTCCTAGCCCTGTGCCACCGAGTTGGCGCAGTGACTCGTTTTCTATTTGTTTGTAGGGTTCAAATATTAATGACTCAAGGGCTTTGGGTATGCCGATACCGGTGTCGCTGACTTCGATGCGAATCCAAGAAGGATCTTCAGCTTTGTCCAAACACCTCATTTTGACACCAACGCTGCCTTTCTCGGTGAACTTAATGGCGTTGCCAATGAGGTTAGATAGGACTTGTTCCAGACGAAATGCGTCAGCTTGCCGCCAAACCGGGCAGTTCGCTTGCACATCAAACGACAGTGACACCCCTTTGTCTTGGGCCAGTTTGGCAAACATACCTTGGCACTTGCCAATCAGCTCGTGAAGGTCGAATCGGTAAGATTGCAAGTTGAGCTCACCGGCCTCGATTTTGGAGTGGTCTAGTACATCATTGACAATGCGCAACAGCAATTGATTGACGTTTTCTAGTCGATTGACCAAATCGCGACTGCGTGCGCTGAGTTCGTCTTGAGCCAGTAGTTCCGTTATGCCCAGTATGCTGGTTAGCGGGGTACGTATTTCATGGCTCATCATGGCCAGAAACTGTGATTGTTCCTGTTCTTGTTTTTCTGCCTTGACTTTGGCGTCTAGCAGCGCGCGTTGTGATTGCCTCAGCGCCGTGACGTCAACTAAGGTGGCGATGGCGGTGTCTTGCAAAGAAATGGCCGAGACGATGAAGTCGTGCTGTATGCCGCTGCGACACTGAATAGAGACCTCGACCGGATCGGCTGGTTCATGGGTGTTGCGATGCGCATTAATCATCGCCTCGATAGCCTGACTGACACGCTTTGCTGTGTCAGCGTCTTGGCAGGTATGACCAAACAGGCTAAGCAAGCTATATGCTTCCGTAGTGCTGTAGCCAAGTGCATCTAAAAAACTGGCATTGGTAAAGGTAATCAGATGTTCATCGGCAGACTCAAACACGACCAGCGGAACCGGTAGGTGTTCGAGGATGAGGCTCAGTTCAGACTCTCGGGTTGCCAGTGCGGCCGCAGTCGACGTGAGCTTTGATTCGCGCTCAGCAATGGCCTGAGACATCGTCGCAATGTGCCGATTAATCTCCATGAGTTCAGTTGGCATGCCACGCTTGGGTGCGTCTAGATCCGTCATGGGTTCACCGGCTTCGATGCGTCGAATCCGTGTCACGATTTGGCTCAAAGGCTCAAGCACTTTGCCATCGAGTTTGCGATGCTTGATTAACACAATAAGCAGTAGACCCGTTAAAAACACCGCCAGCGCAATGAGCATGGTGTTGCGCTGTTGGTCCAGTAATCGGGTTGGTACCAAGACGGCCAAATAAGCACCAAGCGCTGGCGAGTCACTGATGACTGGGACCCAGCTTTGGTGGTCTAACGTGATTGGCTCGCTTGGATACATGTCAGGATTCAATGCCGTCATGTCCAGCCGCGGTAACATCAGTTCTGGACGGCCTGAGACCATGACCACACCTTTATCGGTGGTCAGCAGCAAGACATTACCGGTGATGCGAGAGTACTGGTTAATGAAGTTTTGTATGTAGGACAAATTCAAGCGACCCAGCACGATTTGTGTCCCGGTTCGGTAGGCGACGTAAATGCTTGGGGCACCATCTTCATAGCCAGCAACAATCGACGAAACGCGTGCGACGTTGCTACTTTGCAGCAACTGCCGCCAGACAGGACCGGCGCTAAAGACATAGCCCTCGAACAGACGGCTTTGCGGCTTTGCTTTGTAGATCGTGTTGATGCGTCCTTGGTCATCGAGCGCATACAAATCTGAGAACGTATCAAAGCCTCGCTCGGCCAGGATACGTTTTTGTGCTGCTGGCATTTTGGCAAAAAGACTCAGTTGCTCCTGCGCGTGCAACAGCTCAGAATCAATAAATACACCCGCGTTGGACGCATCGGCAATACTGTTTTTGAGGAACTGTTCTTCTAGCCCGTCGTAGACCACCCAAGCCGCGGCAATGATAACGGCTGTGATCATTGCCATGGCAGCCAGATCGAGTCGCAAGCTCTGGGTTTTTAAGGTCTTAGACTGGCGCATGGTGTGTCAGCCTCGTCTACGGAGTGAACCTGAGCTCTGTGCCCAAGTCTTCGATCGGGTGTAAGCGTTGTGTACTGTCACCATAGGCATCGATCTCAATGGTGCCTAGGCTGGTTTGCAGCTCGGGTTGTGACAGCAGATACTGTTTGACGGCTTCGGGCGTGGTGTGGCCAGCGGCAAATGCCTGTTCTAACAGTTCGAGCCCTTGACGCACCATGAGCGCCATGGCCATGGGCTGATAACCATATCGTTTGGTGAAGCGCTGCAAATAATCCTCAATGGCCGGATCTTGTGCTTTGCCAGGGTGGTGGCCAAGTAGCACCATGCGATCCAAGGCAGGCCCGGCTGTTTCATAAATGGCATTACTGCGCGCCCATGGTGTGAGCACAATCGGCGCGTCGGGGTGGTACTGATGAAACAGTTGGACCATGTTACCCATGCTGGCTTGGAAATCACCTCCAAGCACATAGAGTGCATCAAATGGTTCAGACATCAAACGTTGGAATCTTGTTGGGCTGAAGCTTTCAAACAGGAGTTTTTCATGGGTGATTTGCCAGTGGCCACGTTCTTCTAACGCACCGATGAAATAGTCGAATGCCGGATCGGTGTACTCGTTATTGGCGCTGTCTTGTAGAACCAACAGTCGTTTTCCAGGCAGGGAGTCGATGTATTGCGCAATGGCCTGTTGTTCGGCTTGCGCATCGGCAATGATGCGAATGATGTAGTCATCTTTGCCCGTGGTGCTGGGGTTTGTTGATGAGGTGTTAATCAGCAAGGCCGAAGGCGTCTTAAACAAGTGGGTGCTTGCCAGTAACGTGGAAGAGGGTTGGGTTGTGACAAAGAACTCGACGCCCTCATCCATGGCGGATTCAAAGCGTTCGGGTGAGCGCTTGGGATCAAAGTCGTAATACAGCTCTTTGATCTGCATACGACTGTCAGGGTTCTCTTCAAAATACAAGCGCGCGGCATCCATGTCGCTTGGGTCAAAAATGCGTTTATTCACGATGGGCGCATCGACAGCGACGGTGATTTTTTGGGGGGTTAAGGACGTTATTGCCCAATAAACAGTTCCTGACAGACCGACAGCAAGTAATAACAGTCCAATTGTGGTGCGTATTTTCATTAGCCTTGTTAGCCAGTTCTTGTTTTGACTGTCGCCCACTGTCGCCAGCCCTAAGGTTTCAGTCGCTTAGCCCCGTCTCAGAAGGTCCTTAAGAGTAGGTACTTTCAATGCCATCTGGCTATCCTATTTTCATGTTATTTCGGCCGTTCTCGGGCTTGTGTGGAACTTAGAAGAGCCTTTTCACGAGCTGTTGCTGCTTGTGGCAAAATGCACCGACTCCACTTAGCGTTGCATTTATGTCCGAGATTTCATTTACACCCCGTCAAGCCGATGACGTCCGGCTTCGCATACAAAGCCAATTAGCCGGCGAACTATCGATCAAGCCCCAGCAAGTTGCCACCACCATGCAGTTAATGACTGATGGGGCCACGGTGCCGTTCATCGCGCGTTACCGCAAAGAAGCCACAGGCGGTTTGGACGACACGGTTTTAAGACAACTCGAAGTGCGACTGCTTTACCTGCAGGAACTTGAGGCTCGGCGCGATGTGGTCACGGGCTCCATTGCCGAACAGGGCAAGCTCACCGAGACACTGCTGCAGGCCATTAACGAGGCGGATACCAAGCAACGGTTAGAAGATTTGTACGCCCCGTTTAAGCCCAAGCGTCGCACCCGTGCACAGATCGCACGTGAGGCGGGCTTGCAGCCGCTGGCAGACTTGTTGTTGTCAGACGTCACTAGCGTGCCACAAGAGGCGGCTGCGGCGTTCGTAGACGCCGACAAAGGGGTCGCCGATGTCAAGGCGGCGCTAGACGGTGCACGCGACATATTGGCTGAGCAGTTTGCTGAGAACGCTGACTTGGTGGCGAGTCTACGCGCGCATTTGATGCGTCACGGTCTGTTGTATGCCAAAGTTGTTGAAGGCAAAGAGCAAGAGGGTGCCAATTTCAGGGACTGGTTTGATTTCAACGAGTCGGTAGCGACGATTCCCTCGCACCGCATGTTGGCTTTGTTGCGTGGTCGCCAACAAGGCGTGCTCGACCTTCGCATTGGATTGGATGTCGAGCAAGAGGCCATGGTGCCTCATCCGTGTACACAGCGCATTGCCGAGTTTCTTGGCTTTGGCCAAGCGGTATTTGGTGCCCAAGCCAGTGCGCGCGAGCAGTGGCTGGCTGAAGCCTGCCGTTGGTGCTGGCGTGTGAAATTGCTGATGTTTTTTGAGATGGAAATCATTGGGGTATTGCGTGAACGTGCAGAAACCCAAGCCATTGACGTATTTGCCAAGAACTTGAAGGACTTGTTGTTATCTCCCCCGGCCGGCGCCAAAGCGGTCATGGGTTTAGACCCCGGGATTCGCACGGGCGTTAAAGTCGCGGTTATCGACAAGACTGGCAAAGTGGTCGACACCGCCACCATCTACCCATTTGAGCCGCGCCGAGATATCGAGGGTAGTTTGCGCACCTTGGCTGAATTGGCCAAACGCCATCACATTGAGCTAGTGGCCATTGGCAATGGCACGGCCTCGCGCGAAACGGACAAATTGGTGGCCGCACTGTGTCAGGCACATCCCGAACTCAACTTGAGTCGGGTTACTGTCTCAGAAGCGGGTGCATCGGTGTATTCAGCATCTGAGCTCGCCGCATTGGAGTTTCCCGATCTGGACGTGAGCCTGCGAGGCGCCGTTTCGATTGCCAGGCGCTTGCAAGACCCCTTGGCTGAGCTCGTTAAGATCGAACCCAAGTCTATCGGCGTTGGGCAGTATCAGCACGACGTTAATCAGCGTCAGCTTGCCACCTCTTTGACTGCGGTCATCGAAGATTGTGTGAATGCGGTGGGTGTTGATGTCAACACCGCCTCGGCGGCCTTATTGGCAAATGTCTCAGGTCTTAATTCGGGACTAGCCAAAAACATCGTCAGCTATCGAGACATCCACGGGCGATTTGGTTCACGCCAAGATCTGATGGCGGTGCCACGCTTTGGTGAAAAGGCGTTTGAACAGGCGGCGGGGTTTTTACGTATTAGTGACGGACAGAATCCGCTTGACGCATCTGCTGTGCATCCGGAAGCTTATCCGGTCGTAGAACGAATTTTAAAGCAGATACAAGCCGACATTAAAACTTTGATGGGCAACCGTCAGGCGCTTGCTGGCGTGTCTGCTTCACAGTTTACCGATGAGCGTTTTGGGTTACCGACGGTAAAAGATATTTTGTCGGAACTAGAAAAACCGGGCCGGGATCCGCGCCCAGCATTTGAGCCGGTGCAGTTTGATGACAGCATTCAAACCATGAATGATCTCAAGCCGGGGCAGGTGCTAGATGGCATCGTTACCAACGTGGCCAATTTCGGGGCGTTTGTTGATATTGGTGTGCATCAGGACGGTTTGGTGCACATCTCGGCACTGTCATCACAGTTTGTCAAAGACCCGCGCGATGTGGTTCGCACCGGACAAGCCGTCAAAGTTAAGGTGCTAGAGGTTGATATGGCACGCAAACGCATCGCGTTGAGCATGCGTCTAGACGATGAACCAGGTGAACGTTCATCATCGACTGCGCCAGCATCGAGATCAAAGGCGCCCCGTAAAACCGATGACCCTCAAAAAGCACCGGCTGGTGCCATGGCAGAGGCATTTGCCAAGCTGCGTGGGTAGTGGGTAGGTTTTAAAGTGCTTAGTGGTTACTATGGGCTAGAGACCGGAGCAGTAGAAAAAAGCCCGATACGCACAACATTGCGTATCGGGCTTTTTAATCGGGCTTTTTAGAGGCTCTTTAACCAGAAACAACCAAGCCTAGGCAAGGGGCTCTAATCGCTTTAAACGCGTCCTTTCTTGGCCTCGATGCGCAGTCTGAGCGCATTGAGTTTGATAAACCCTGCTGCATCGGCTTGGTCGTAAGCCCCGCCGTCATCATCGAATGTGGCGATCGTTTGATCAAACAGGGTATCAGCACTGTCGCGTGCCACTGTGTAGACATTGCCTTTGTAGAGTTTAAGTCGCACGGTGCCGTTGACGTGTTGTTGGGTATAGTCGATCAGGGTTTGCAGTGCCTTGCGCTCGGGCGACCACCAATAGCCGTTATAGATGAGCGCTGCATAGCGTGGCATCAGGTCGTCTTTCAGGTGAGCAACTTCGCGATCGAGCGTGATCGATTCAATGGCACGGTGGCCTTTCAACAAAATGGTGCCGCCCGGGGTTTCATAGCAGCCACGAGATTTCATGCCCACGTAACGGTTTTCTACTAGGTCCAGACGACCAACACCATGCTTGCCACCGATTTCGTTCAGACGTGCAAGCAAGGCGGCTGGCGAGAGTTTCTCGCCGTTGATGCTCACAGGGTCACCGTGAACGTACTCAATATCAAGATATTCGGCCTCATCAGGCGCTTGCTCGGGTGCGACTGTCCAGCGCCACATCGACTCTTCAGCCTCGGCGTTGGGGTCCTCTAGGTGGCGGCCTTCGTAACTGATGTGCAACAAGTTGGCGTCCATGGAGTAGGGCGCGCCGCCTTGCTTGTGCTTCATATCAACCGGGATGCCAGCGGCTTCGGCATAAGCGAGCAGCTTTTGACGTGACAACAGATCCCACTCACGCCAAGGTGAGATGACTTTAATACCGGGCTCAAGCGCGTAATAGCCAAGCTCAAACCGAACCTGGTCATTGCCTTTACCGGTGGCGCCGTGCGAGACAGTATCGGCACCGACCGATCGGGCGATCTCGATTTGTCGCTTGGCAATCAAAGGACGTGCAATTGAGGTGCCAAGCAGGTATTCGCCTTCGTAAATCGTGTTGCAGCGAAACATGGGAAATACAAAGTCGCGCACAAACTCTTCGCGCAAATCATCAATAAAGATATGCTCTGGCTTGATCCCGAACTGCATGGCCTTGGCACGTGCTGGTTCGAGCTCTTCGCCTTGGCCGATATCAGCTGTAAATGTGACAACCTCACATTGGTAGGTGTCTTGCAGCCACTTCAAAATCACCGAGGTGTCGAGACCGCCTGAATAGGCCAGTACTACTTTATTGACGTTGCTCATGTATTGCCTTCAATGGTTTGCTGATTGAATGTCTTGCTCTATGCCCGTAGAACCTAATCTGACCTCGTTTGAGGTTGTTTGAAGCGCGCACCAGACATGAAGCTAACTAAGATTTTAACGTGTTCGGCTCTCAGGCGTTGTCATGGTTTGGTCAGTGTTCCCAACTGCTGGGCAGGCAGCTTGCGTCAAGTATGCGATGCGTTTGATTTAGTTGTGCACCGTGCCCAACAACAAGAACTCCATGAGCGCCTTTTGTGCGTGCATGCGGTTTTCGGCTTCGTCCCAGACAACGCTTTGAGGACCGTCGATCACCGCGGCGGTGACTTCCTCACCGCGGTGTGCCGGCAAGCAATGCATGAACAGTGCATCGGGTTTGGCGCGTGCCATCATGTCCTCATCGACGCACCAATGGGCAAAGGCTGCTTTACGTACTTCGTTCTCAGCCTCATACCCCATGCTTGTCCAAACATCGGTGGTAATGAGATCTGCACCTTCGCAGGCTTGGTGCGGGTCAGCAAATGACTCGTAAACAGATGGGTCAGCATCTGTTAGGCGGCTGGGCTCGAGTTGATAGCCTTCAGGGGCACTGAAATGCAATTTAAAGCCCAAGCGCTCGGCCGCTTGAATCCAGGTATAGGCCATGTTGTTCGCATCACCAATCCAGGTTACGACTTTGCCCTCGATGCTCTGACGATGTTCGAGGTAAGTAAAGACATCGGCCAGGATCTGGCAGGGGTGATATTCATTGGTCAAGCCGTTGATAACAGGCACGCGGGAGTAGGCCGAGAACTGCTCAATACGACTTTGCTCAAACGTGCGAATCATAACCAAATCGACCATGCGCGAGACAACACGGGCTGTATCTTCGATGGGTTCGGCGCGTCCGAGTTGCGAGTCATTGGTGGTCAGGTGAATGACCGCACCACCCATTTGATACATACCGGCTTCAAATGACACGCGGGTGCGCGTACTGGCTTTTTCAAAGACCATCGCCAAGGTTCGGTCGTTCAAGGGCTGATGCGGCTCATAGCGTTTGAACTTGTCTTTGATGATGCGTGCGCGTTCAAGCACGTATAAGAGCTCTTGGCGCGAGAAGTCAGCCAACTGCAAAAAGTGTCTTAATGGCGGGCGGCTGGTGTCGGTTGCATCAGTCATGGGGCGTATCCTGTTTGCTTATGTAAGGTCTACTTGCTTTGCAAGAATTGCTTGATCAAGGTAACGATGCCATCAACCAGTTCGAATGCTTCATCTTGTGTAATCACCAGTGGAGGGAGTAGGCGCACCACTTTGTCACGCGTGACGTTAATCAGCAGTCCTGCCTCCATGGCCTGGCGCACCAGATCCGGGCAAGGCCGGTTTAGTTCAATGCCGATCATCAGACCACGACCGCGAACCTCTGATACACCGTCAACGCCGTCTAGTGCGGCATGTAGCCGATCGAACATCGCTTGCCCGACATTACTGGCGTGCGCCAGCAGATCGTCTTGCTCTAGGGTGTCGAGCACCGCAAGCGCGGCCGCACATACCAGGGGCGAGCCACCAAAGGTGGTGCCGTGATGGCCAGGTTTCAATAGACCTGCGGCTGGGCCTCGGGCGGCGACTGCGCCAATCGGCACACCGCCACCCAAGCCTTTGGCCAATGTCACAACGTCTGGCAACACCTCAGCCCACTGATGGGCAAGCCATTTGCCAGTGCGACCGATGCCCGATTGCACTTCATCAATCATGAGTAGCCAATTGTTGTCATCGCACAATTGACGTAACGCTTTTAGGTAAGCGAGGTCAGAAGGCCGGATACCGCCTTCACCTTGCAGGACTTCCACCAAAATAGCGACCACGTCCGGGCATGACTTGCCGGCTTGTTCAACAGCCTCAAGGCTGTTGTAGGTCACCTGCAGAAAACCGTCTGGTAACGGCCCAAACCCTTGCCGCGCTTTTTCGCTGCCGGTGGCAGCCAGTGTGCCTAACGTGCGGCCATGCCAGGCCGAGTCCATGGTGATGATAGTCGGCAGCTTTACGCCTTTCATGTGCCCGTACAGTCGTGCGAGTTTAATGGCGCCTTCGTTGGCTTCAGCACCACTATTGACAAAAAATACCTCTGACATGCCCGAGATGGCCGTGATGCGCTCGGCGAGCTCGGCTTGCAAGGGGATGTTGTAGATATTTGAAGTGTGGATGACTTTGGCAGCCTGATCGGCGATGGCTTTTACGAGCGCCGGATGGCCGTGACCAAGACATGAGACACCAATGCCCGCCAATCCGTCTAGATAGCGCTTACCCTCTGTGTCCCACAACCACACACCTTCACCACGTTCAAACGCAACGGGCAGTCGACCATAAATAGGGGATAGGGCAGAAGTCATGACGAGTTTCTCTATGTGTGGGCAGTGGGTAAGCCAAAGCAACTAGCATGATGCAATGGGTAAACCCTAATCATATACAATCGCAACCATGCCTGTGCGAATCGGCACTGTACTGGGTGCCGATTCTCCGTTGAGATGTCTGAATGAGTGATTCCCCGATATATTTCGTCATCCTAGGACAAACCCTGCAAGGTCAGCGGTTTCGTCCAAGCGATTGGGCTGAGCGCCTAGCAGGCGTGATGGCGCCGTACCGTCCACCGGGCGCTGGCGCCGGGCCGCTAACGTATTCACCGTACGTTGTGCCCCGCGTTATTGACGGGGTGAAATGCGTGGTTGTCGATGAGCGTTTGCGTGATATCGAGCCACTGGCGTGGAAATTCGTTCATGATTTCGCCACTGACAATCTTTTGCAAACGCTGCAAGACATTCATGATGTCGCTACGGGTGTTACCAGCGCCTTGCCACCAAAGAAAGCCTGAAGATTAGCGGTCACTACCTCAAACATCGCTTCGCGTGTTTCGCGCGTGGCGCTACCGACATGAGGCATGAGCACCACGTTGTCCATTCGCTTTAACTCGTTGGGCACCGCTGGCTCATTCTCAAACACATCGAGGCCTGCGCCACCGAGTTCGCCGCTTTGCAGCAATTGCACCATCGCTGCTTCGTCAATGACAGGGCCGCGAGCGATGTTGATGATGTAGCCATTGGGGCCAAGCGCGGCTAACACCTCGCGGTCAACGAGCTTTTTAGTGCTCGCGCCGCCCACAGTCGCCACCACCAAAAAATCAGCCCATTGGGCCAGCCCAGCCAGCGAGTCCATGTAGGTATATGGCACATCGGTGCGTGCTGAGCGATTGTGATAAGCCACTTGCATATCAAACCCGTGCCCACGCTTGGCAATCGCCATGCCGATGCGGCCCAAGCCGATAATCCCGAGTTTTTTGCCGCTTACGCGCGTGCCTAAGGGCATCACGCCGTCGTGGTTTTCCCATCGGTTTTCGCGTACGAACCGGTCGCCAAGTGGAATGTGGCGTGCGCACGCAATCATCAGCCCCCAAGCTTCGTCTGCCACGCAATCATTGAGAACCTCTGGCGTATTGGTTACAGCGATAGAGCGTTTAGCCGCGGCATCAATATCGATGGTGTCGTAACCCACACCCCAGTTACAGATGAGCTTCAGTTTGGGCAGTGCCTCCATGACCTCGGCTTTACAACCGTGTATGGCCGATGTAACCACCACCTCAGCATCAGCGGCATTACGTAATGTTTGTGATACGTCGTCAGAATCCCATAGGGTGATGACGTCAAAGTGTTCCTTGAGGTACTCATCAGCACCAGGCGACCCGCCAAGGGATCCGATTTGCAGGATTTTAGGTTTGCTCACGATAGGAAGCTCCACGGCATTCAGAAGTCAATCCACGATGCTAGGCTCACGCGCAGGTTTAGGCAAGTGGGGTAAGCTCGTGTGGCGGATACGTCTGGCGGGTGCGTTTAAGGAGAACAGCGAGCAGACGCCTCGTTTGGATCGGGATGCAAGCCGTTGAACTTCGGCCTATCGCCTAGCCATCAATGCGAAAAAGCACAAAAAAAAGCGCAAAAAAACAGACCTAAATAGGTCTGTTTTTCAGAAAGCCGGAAATCAGCTGTATCCAATACTCGCCACGAGAGACAGCGTTAATGACAGAGTTAATGACAGAATTAACATTCGCTATGTCTGCTAGGCTGACACTGCTAGGCTGCCACTTGGAGCTTGTGCCAGAGACCCCTCGAGCTGCAAGCCACAAGCGCGATAGGCATTAAACCTAGCGCTTTAACCCAGCGCTTTAACGGCAGCTGACAGGCGGCTCTTTTGACGAGCGGCTTTGTTTTTGTGGATGATCTTTTTGTCAGCCACGCTGTCGATCACACTCATGGTCTTGCGAAACGCGTCATTAGCAGCTTCTTTGTCGCCAGTGGCCACAGCAGCGCGAACACGCTTGATGGAGGTGCGCAGCATGGAGCGCAGGCTTGAGTTGTGCAGGTTGCGTGCAACAGCTTGGCGTGCACGTTTTCTGGCTTGGGCGGTATTGGCCATTTGTAGATTGCTATCCTGTAATTCGAAATTTATGACGGAATTTATAACGGAATTTCCGAATAATCCGTGATTCTAGCATGTACGTGAAGCGTCTGGCTAGCACTTCTTGCTACTACTTCCTGCTACCACTGCTTGCTTATCAACCATGCCGGAGCGCTAGGTCGTATAGCCAATTTGAGCTTAATGCTGTGGTGCACGCCGAAAGTCGCCAACTCGCATCCCTAAAACCCAAAGGGTCGCCAGATAGCTCGCCATCGCTGTTGACAGGCTCAATGCTAACCAGCCGGCGCGTTGCCATATACTGAGCTCGGCAGACGTCCAGTCAAGGTCACCGGCCATAAAAATCAGTGCAGCGGCCATCACTGCCAATCCTAAGCCAAGTTTGCCTATAAACGGTAGCCACCCGGGTTGGGGTCGATACAGGTTGCGGCGACGTAGTCCAATATAGAGCGCCAAAGCATTGATGCAGGCGCCTAGCCCGATGGCTAGCGCCAAACCCGCATGAGCCAGTGAAGGTACCAGAATCAGGTTAAGGAGCTGCGTCAGAATCAGCACCATCACCGCTATTTTGACAGGGGTCTTGATGTCTTGTTTGCCATAAAAGCCTGGCGCCAGAATCTTGACCAGCAACAGCCCTAAAAGTCCAACGGCGTAGGCCATAACAGCCAATTGGGTCTGGTAAACATCGTTGGCATCAAATGCACCGTATTGAAACAGGGTTGCGACCAGACCATCAGCCAACACGATCATGGTCAGCGCCGCCGGCAGCCCCATCAAAAAGACCAGCCGCATGCCCCAGCCAAGTAGCCGGCTGTACTCGTCATGGGCTTGGTCGGCATGCGCTTTTGATAAGGTCGGTAACAGCACGGTGCCAAGCGCCACACCAATGAGTGCTGTTGGAAACTCCATGAGTCGGTCAGCAAAAGACAGCCAAGTGACGCTACCCGGTGTGAGCCATGTCGCGATATTGGTGTTAATCAGAATCGAGATTTGCGCCACCGATACGCCTAGCGTGGCCGGTACCATTTGGCGCATGACGCGTCTGACGGTGCTGTCAGCAAACGCTTGCTTGGGGTTCGTAAGCCTTGGTCTAAGCCCGAGACGGCCAATCGCCCACCATTGAACAGCGAGTTGCGCTATGCCGCCAATCATCACACCCAAAGCCAGCGCGTAGATGGGTTGGCTGACATGGCCCGATAACCAAATACTCGAGCCAATCATGGCGAGGTTTAGCAAGACCGGTGTGACCGCAGGAATGGCAAAGCGCTTCCAGGTGTTGAGCACACCTGAAGCAAAAGACACCAGTGACATGCAGATGATGTAAGGAAACATCACGCGCGTCATCCAAACCGCGGCATCAAACTCTGTGGCTCGATCGGCCGTGCCCATGCCGCTGGCAATTGCTAGAACAACGAGCGGTGCGCCGATTACGCCAACGAGCGTGATGAGGCTGAGCACAGAAAACAGCGCCATGGCCACTCGATCAACCGTCTGACGCACAGCCGCTTGGTCTTCGCTGGTTTGCTTGACTTGGGCCAAGATGGGAACAAAGGCTTGTGTGAAAGCGCCTTCGGCAAACAGGCGACGCAATAGATTGGGTATCCTAAATGCCACCCAAAATGCATCGGTTAAAGCGCTCGCACCAAAGGTGCGAGCAATGATGATGTCTCGAGCCAGGCCGGTGATACGTGACAGCAGCGTTAAGCTGCTGACGGTGGCCGCGGCTCTAAACAGACTCATTTCGGTGGCATACGGATAGCGCCATCGAGGCGAATGGTTTCACCGTTAATCATATCGTTGGTCACTACCTGATGCACCAGCTTGGCATAGTCTTCTGGGCGGCCAAGGCGCGACGGGAAGGGGATGCTGGCAGCCAATGAGTCTTGAACGTTTTGTGGCATACCAAAGATCATCGGCGTACCAAAAATGCCAGGTGCAATGGTCACGCAACGAATGCCTTGTGAGGCCATGTCACGCGCAATCGGCAATGTCATTCCCACCACGGCAGCTTTCGAGGCGGCATAGGCGGCTTGGCCGATCTGTCCGTCATAAGCCGCTACCGAGGCGGTGTTGATCAAGACGCCACGTTCGCCAGTGTCCAGAGGCTGGTTTTGTTGCATGGCCGCGGCCGCAAGGCGAATCATGTTAAAGCTGCCCACGGTGTTAACCATCAGGGCTTTTTGAAAGAGCTCCAGCGGGTGAGGGCCATTTTTACCGACGGTTTTGGCCGCTGGTGCGATCCCTGCGCAGTTGATAAGGCCATAGAGCGAACCCAACTTAACGGCGGCTTCTACAACGGCGGTGGCATCGGCTTCCTGGGTCACGTCGCAGTGAATATAGACTTGACCAAGTTCATTGGCCAACGCCTGACCCATTTCATCTTGCACATCAGCCATCACGACTTTTGCGCCGTGTTCAACCAGCATACGCACGGTACCGGCGCCTAGACCGGAGGCCGCGCCCGTGACAATAAAAACGTTATTTGCAATTTGCATGATTCAGTCATCCTTGAAGTCGAGAGTAGACCAGCCCAATATGGGCTTGAAATCTTACTGACGACAGTTGACACTAAGGTTGCAAGGCGTCAAGGATACGCTGGCGTATGTCCTTGAGGTCTCCAACACCATTGATTTTTCGGTATCGAGCCGCGCTCGCATCCGATTCTGCCCAGCTGGCATAGTAATCCACCAGCGGACGTGTCTGTTCACGATAAACCGACAAGCGATGACGCACTGTCTCTTCCTTATCGTCGTCGCGTTGCACCAGCGGTTCACCGGTGTTGTCATCGATACCATCAACCTTGGGTGGGTTGAACTTCACGTGGTAGGAACGCCCGCTTGCTGGGTGCACGCGACGCCCGCTCATGCGCTCGATGATTTCCTCTTCTGGCACATCAATCTCAAGCACGTAGTCGAGTGCCACGTTGGCGCTCTTAAGGGCGTCGGCTTGCGGGATCGTGCGCGGGAAACCGTCAAAGAGGTAGCCGTTTTGACAGTCAGGTTGCGTCAAGCGATCTTGCACCAGGCCAATAATCAAATCATCGGAAACCAAACCACCAGACTCCATGATGCTTTTGGCTTGCAAGCCAAGCGGTGTTCCGGCTTTCACGGCAGCACGAAGCATGTCGCCAGTCGAGATTTGCGGAATACCGAAATGCTCAGTGATGAATGTGGCTTGTGTGCCTTTGCCTGCACCTGGCGGGCCGAGCAAAATAAGTCGCATGTCCAAGTCCTGTTGTTCGTCTTTATTTAAGTGGTTCGATTATGCCGCATCCAGACGATGCTGAGACAAGCAATCTATACGCACTATCCCTTAATAATCGGTTGACCTAGGGCCAGACGGGCGGCCTCTAAGTCCTGTGCTGAGTCAATGCCAGCGGCGTGGGCCAGCGTTGTCACCAACACCTGAATTTTGAAGCCATGTTCAAGTACTCGCAACTGCTCGAGCATTTCAGCCCTTTCTAGTAAGCCTTGTGTCAGCTGTGGGAAAGTGTGGAGAAAGCTCGCGCGATAGGCGTAGACTCCGATGTGGTGCAGCGTTTTTAGTTCGGGCACGGCTTCGGACGCGGGTTCACGCCGATTAGGAATGGGCGCACGAGAAAAATAAAGCGCGCGCCCGGCATTGTCACAAACGACCTTCACCACGTTGGGATTGTCAGCTTGGTGTGGTGGCTTTAATGCGGTGGCTGCTGTTGCCATCGCAACGTCTGGGTTGTGCTCAAGGCAGGCAGCAAGTTCATTAATCAGTGCAGGCTCGATTAAGGGCTCATCGCCTTGGACGTTAACCACCACTGTGTTCTCACTAAGATCGAGCAGGCGAGCTGCCTGAGCCAATCGATCGGTGCCACTGGCGAGCTCAACGTCTGTCATCACGGTTTCGTAGCCGTGTGCGTTTAGTGTTTGGGCGATCTCGGCATGGTCGGTGGCCACCACCACGCGACTAGCGTTTGACTGACAAGCGCGTTCAGCGGTTCGCACAATCAGCGGTTTGCCGGCCAAGTCAGCCAGCATCTTGCCAGGTAGCCGCGTCGAGGCCCAGCGGGCTGGAATGATCACAACAAAAGCCATGCTTGTCTCGTCTGGGTGGGCGCTATTTAGACAGGCGAGCTAGTCGCTTCAGTGTCCAACGGTTTGGCTTCGGACTCAAGCATCACGGGAATGCCGTCATCGATGGGGAACACCAACTTGTCCGGTCGACAAACTAGGCCGGTTTTGTCGGCATTCATTTGCAGTCGGCCTTTGCAGATGGGGCACACCAAGATGTCGAGCAATTTGTGGTCCATTTTTCATCCTAGACGTTTGATCCCGGCTTTTGCAAGCTGGCTTTTCAGGAACGTTGCCATGTCATCGCTCCCCCATTTGGTCGTTGTTTGGGCAACCCAAATACGTTGATCTTGAATCGAAGGCAATTTAATGGCGTCCTTTTCAGTCATCAGTATAGTGCCTGCCGTTTGTCGATCAAGCCAGTCTGGGCTAATGGACTTGTGATCAGCAAGTGCAAACTTCGCATCGAGATCAATGCCAAGCTCGTCAATGCTCTGAAAAAACCGGTCAGGTACGCCAATAGCAGCCACAGCCACCACCGGTGATTTAAGGGCGAGTGAATTCTTTAGTTCGTCAGCCGAAACGACTTGGCCGCTTGCCGCGTGTCGCCATTGCGTCAGCGCAACAGAAAATAAGAGTGTGGTGGGGGCGGCTCGCTGCTTGGCTGTCTCTGCACTTGTCTCTGGGTTTGTCTCGGCATTTACCTTGATAAGCTGTTTGCACCGTTGCACAACGAGATCAACCTCAGACGCGCGCGCCGGCGGCTCACGCAAGGGCCCGGCAGGTAACACCCAGCCATTGCCCACGCCGCGTTCATCTTGCACGAGGATTTCAAAGTCGCGCGCCAAGCCATGATGTTGCAAGCCATCGTCACTTAGGATGATGTCTACTTCAGGGTATTGCTGCAGCAACTGCTCGGCAGCCAGCGCCCGGTTGCCGTGAACGCTCACGGGCATGCCGGTTTTAAGGGCAATGAGCGCTGGTTCGTCGCCATAGGCTTGCCAGTCAAGATCTGATCCTTGGCCTGTGACGGGCAGGGCGGTTTGATGGCGCCCATACCCGCGACTGACTAGGCCGGGCGTGTAGCCAAGTTCCTGCAGGACTTGCGCCAAACCACAGGTCACCGGTGTTTTACCGGTGCCACCGACGTAGATGTTGCCCACCACCACGACGGGAACGGGCGCACGATAGGGCGTTTTGCTACCCGTTCGGTAGGCATTGCGTGCCCTGTTGGCGAAGTATTGATAAACGTTGGCCAATGGCCAATTGGCATAGGCCCAGATGCCACGATGTTGCCACTGTCGAGCGATCCAGTCGTGAAGCGGCTGCGCCATTGCCATGCAGCTTAGTCGGTGACCTGGGCAGCGAAACCCAGCTTGTCGATGCCGGCTTGCCGGGCGGCCTGCATGGCTGTGACTACCGATTGATGGGTGGCATTGGCATCAGCCCGGATGATGACCGATA
>Ga0209953_1000316_pt1 | contig 18217 bp, 11 predicted proteins | sample SalPonred_H2O_MG_FD_185713 | JGI IMG/M metagenome (GOLD analysis project Ga0209953, IMG submission 185713) | Salt pond water microbial communities from South San Francisco under conditions of wetland restoration - Salt Pond MetaG... | ecosystem: Environmental > Aquatic > Non-marine Saline and...
GGTTTGCCATGGTGGATAAGGCGTATTCAGCGAGTCGGTAGTCGACAAGCGGCGTTCGACCCTCCACAGAGTGGGCCATAGTGAGTCGATCCATTTGCGCGAGGCCATTCGACTTCAGGTAGGTCTCGATCATTCCTAGACCAAATAGTGACCAGTATTGGGAAGAAGCAACGCGGGGGTATTCGAGCACTCCGTCCATAGCGTGACCAGGAAGGAGTTCCTTGATTCTGTGCCGCACCGTGCTGTGTCCCACTTGGAGGCTGTAGAGCGGAACTCGGGATTCCTCACTCGATTTGTGCAGGGCTTGCCGAATAATCCGGTTTGTGCGCGTCCCGCCCAGATCATCCCACCATTTAGCGAGTGAACTTGGATTCAGTGGGATGGCATCAAGGGGGTTCGAGGCGCGATCCAACACAAGTCGGCAGGCGTGCTGCGCGAGTCGGAGCACCCACGGGTAACCCCAAAAGAGTTCGTCGCCACCTTGACCGTTCAGAAGAACCGGAAAGCCAAGTTCCCTTGCAGTCGCGGCCAAAGCGTCGTAGCCGGGTCCAGCAATATCGGAAATCGGTTCATCTCGGCGCTGACAGACTCCTGCGAAGCCCTCGGCAACGGTTCCGGTGCTGAGCTCGACCTTGTGAAAGGGAAGGTGCAATTCTCGGGCTAGGTCCCTGGCCATATCGCTCTCGTCGTGAGGTGAGTCCTGCGTATAGCCGACAGAGATGGCGTGGATATCGCCCCTTGACTGGTGGGCAAGAGATGCGACGAGTGAGGAGTCGACACCACCGGACAAGGCAACGGCGACCGGCACGTCACTGCGAACGTTGAGCTTGATGGCTTCCCGAATGTGACCCTCGAGTAGGTCCGTCGATGGCGCTTGGTCTCCCAGGAAACTTATAGGATTCCAGTACTCGATGAGTTCAGTCGTACCGTCGCTGATGTTGATACAAAGATGATGTCCAGCGGGGACGCGGTGAACATCGGAGAGGATGGTCGCAGGTTCCGGTACATAACCGAATGTCAAGTAATTCGGAATCTGACCTTCATCGATGTTCGGCGGCATGATTCCGGCCCGGACGAGCGCTGACATTTCACTGCTGAACCAGAGGGCACCCTTGGTGAAGCTATAGAAGAGAGGCTTTTCTCCGAGTCGGTCGCGCGTGAGAAGGAGGGTGTTTCGCTGAGTATCGAGCAGGCTTATGGCGAACATCCCGCGTAAGAAAGTGACAAACTCCGCGCCGTATTCCTGGTACAGGTGTGGGATGACCTCCAAATCCGAGTGACTGCGTAGCCGAACTCCGGAAGATTGGAGTCGGTCAGCGAGTTCGGGTGCGTTGTAGACCTCCCCGTTGGCCAGAATCGAGATCGATCCATCATTCGACCGAAAGGGGGGCCAGCCGTTCTCGACGTCAATGATGCTCAGGCGATGCATGCCCGCGAGTACCCCGGAATGTTCCAGTAGACCAAAACCATCGGGGCCACGATGGACGAGTTGTGAGGACAAGCGTTCGAATGCGGCTCGATCGACGTCGGAGACGCCACCGGGGCGCACGACGCCGAAGATCCCGCACATAGCGGCTAGTCTGAAGCATCGGTGACGACGTGTGTGACTGGGCAGGCCCAGGTGTCGGTCGCTAAGTCCGCTGTCGGTTCGGTGTTGGAGGCTGGATGTTGTCGGTGTGGGTCAGACACCACCTTCATCAGACGCCCGTTTCCCGAGGGCTGCGAAGAGTCCCAGGAGCGAGGGCGCTAGCCGAGCGTTGGTGGCTCTTCTCTCAAGGATCCGCACTCAAATCGGCCCTGTCCTCCATCAAGCCGCCTATTGGGGTCGAGTCAGATATGCAGAGAGAAATCGACCTTCCGACCATTCTCGAGATTGAGGCGCGCGAACCGACAACTGTCGAGCAAGGCGATGCGTTCAGTTCCTCCATGTCGGTCTGGTGCGACACGTCGAAATTTCAATCATTGGGCTATCAAGATGTCTATGCGAGGGTGGTTTCCCACCTTGTGGACGCCTCCCCTCGTGTCTTGGAGGTTGGCATAGGCGTCAACGACCCAAGTTCTCCAAGCGGGATGGAACCGTCTCATCAACCAGGCGCTTCCTTGGTTGGGTGGGCTCGGTTTTTTCCCGGTTCTGAGGTTCACGGTGCCGATATTGACCGAAGGGTTCTGATCGACACCGACCTGTACTCAACCCATTGGGTCGATCAACGCGATGGCGAATCCCTTGCGAGTTTGGTGCGTACCGTGGGTGCGCCCATGGACTTGGTCGTTGATGACGGTCTGCATACTCCCGAGGCGAATGGGCTCACTGTCGCGGAGCTTCTTCCGTACCTATCGCGCCAGGGCATCCTTGTCGTCGAGGACATCCTCCCCGAATACGACGTATTGTGGTCCCAGGCGTATCGGTGGCTCCCACCACACTACGGCGTGCTCTTCTACCCTGGAAAAATCCTCCGTGGTGACCGCGATGAGGGTGTTGCTGTTTTCTGGCGTCACCAGTGACACTGCTGGATCGTCGAAATGTGGGAACTTAGGGCTGAAGTCACATGAAAGTTGCGGTGGTGCACAGTTTCTACTCCTCAGATCAACCCAGCGGTGAGAATCGGGTGGTCGAGGATCAAGCAAGCCTGCTACGTGAGGCCGGCCATGACGTGAGGCTTATAGCTCGACATACGGACAGTGAGTCGCTCACAGCGGGATATGCGCTGCGTAGCGCGTTTCGGGTTGCGACCGGGTGGGGAAACAGTCCGCTTCAGCAAATCCGGGAGTTCGAACCGGATATCGTCCATGTCCACAACCTCTTCCCCAATTTCGGTACGAGTTGGATTGCGCGATGGGACGGTCCTGTTGTGGTCTCACTACACAACTATCGGCCTTTTTGCTCCAATGGCCTGCTTTATAGAGATGGTCGGATTTGCGTTGACTGCGTGGAAAGCGGGGATAACGCTGGGATTCGACATGGTTGCTACCACGATTCCCGAACTGCCACGGTTCCAGTGGCAATTGGCCGTCGGGTGGACAGGAGAAACGTCTTGGCGGCTGCCAGCACAGTTGTCACAACCTCGGAAGGAGCGGATGAAATTGTGGCACCTTTGCTGGGTCCGGATATCCCGACAACATTGATTCCCAATTTTGGCCCGGGTCAGGCTCAGGCACCTTTGCCCGCCAGCAAGCGGTCTGGGTGGCTTGCGATGGGGCGCTTCAGCCCGGAAAAGGGCTTCGTGGAGTTAATCGAAGAATGGCCGGAGCGTGAGCACTTAACTGTCATCGGTGATGGGGAATTACGAGAATCGGTGTTGCAGACAGCGACACTTAAAGGGGTGGAAGTAGAGGGGTCACTCTCCATCAATGAATTGCGTACGAGGATTCCCGTCTTTCGGGGCCTGATTTTCCCCTCACGCTGGCTGGAGGTAGCGCCTCAGGTGGTGGTCGAAGCGATGCGGGTTGGCCTGCCGGTTATTGCTTATGAGGAGAACGTCGTCGCATCTCTAGTGCGCTCCAGCGGGGCTGGCGCCCTTTACCGAGATGCAGCATCCTTGGCTTCTTGCGTTGCCTTGATAACCGATCAACTGGATGAGTTCAGCGAACGAGCGTCTCAGCATTACCAGGCGAACTGGACCCCTTCTGCCTGGTTGGCGAGCATGATCGGGCTGTACCAGCGCTTGCTGACCAGGCCGGGTCAGCTGTGAAGAGGTTGCTTATCCTGCAGCCCTATATCCCCGAGTACCGGGTGGCCTTCTTCTACGACCTACGAGGTGCTCTCCAAGACAAAGGATTCGAACTTGTCCTAGCTGCTGGTCGGGCGCAGGGTCACCTGGAGCAGAGAGGAGATGATCGCACGGAGTCGACCGCTGATGTGCTGCTCAACTCCCGATCTATCGGTGTGGGTGGCAAGTCATTCCGGATTAGGAATGTGCGCTCTGTTCTCCATAAGGTGCAGCCCGATCTGGTGGTTGCTGAGCAAGCGATCAAAAATGCCGACGTCTACTCGCTCTTGATGCGTCAAGTGGTGAAGGGGACTCCACGTTTCGGGCTATGGGGCCAGGGGCGCGCCTTTTCCAGACCTCAGGGAAAAGCGGGGAGTCTTCTGAAGCAGTGGGTCACCCGCCGAAGTGACTGGTTCTTCGCATATACGCAGGAGGGTGCTGATTATGTAGTGCGGTATGGAGTACCGCCTAATCGCGTAACCCTTCTCAACAACACGATTGACACGGAGCAACTTCGCCTTGAGCTTGACAATGTGAGCGAGGCTGAAATTGACGACTTCCGACAACGGCATGCACTAATTCCGGGGCAGACCGCACTTTTCCTGGGGGGCGTCGACGCTACGAAAGGTATCCAATTTCTTCTGGATGCTGCGGAGGAGGTTGCCAAACAAGTCCCGGGATTCCGACTTGTCATCGCGGGGTCTGGCTCGAGTAGTGACCTTGTCCGGCGGCGCCAGCAGGAGGGCGCGCCCATCGTGTTCGTCGGCAGGCTAGACGGGCCCGGGAAAGCGGTCGCTTTGCGATCAGTCGATGTCATGATGATTCCGGAATGGGTGGGACTCGTGGCTGTGGACTCGCTGGTTGCAGGTTGTCCCATCATTACAACGCATCATTCGTCGCATTCACCGGAATTCTCTTACCTAATTGATCAGTCAAACTCCTTCCTATTCGCCCATCAGGAAAACGCATACGCTGATGGACTAGTTCGAGTCATGAGAGACAGCAAATTGCTGTCAGCGGTGGCGCAACAAGCGGTGCGGGATTCGTGGAGTTATACGCTTGCAGGAATGGTTGAGAGTTTCTCTCAGGGGGTTGAAGACTGGTGGACATCATCAGTCCTTCAGTCAAAACTGTGAGCAATTCTTAGGGCACTGCTCGGAACCCGTCTTCAAGGCTCGGACCTCGGCGTTCCACTCCTGAACCTGAGCCCGGAAGCAGACACAAGGGGAACTCCGCCCAGCAATTTCCATCTTGAGTTGGATAGGTCACAGGAGTTCCATCGGCAAGGGTTCCGTCTGTCGTTATCGGGCGTGTGGGTGGTGTCAAAGCGACGGTTAAGGAGATGGGTCCTGATCTGAGTTCGACTGGCTCTCGTGCGGCGCCTCGGGGGAAGATGCGCGAGTTGAGGACCTGGGTGAGCAGTAGAAGAACCAGAAGCACTACTCCGATGATCCGTGCTGTCCAATATGGGTAGGCGCCTGTAGAAAGAAGAACGCTCGTCGGGATGGCAGCCATCCCAAGAATGCCAAGCCAGCCGAAGCGAACGTCCGGTGCAGTCACAAACCAGATGATTGCGACCGCCAATGTTGGAATGAGGCCCAAAGCGATTGGTTTCCATGAACGCTTCCACGCGATCCTTCCCTTGCGCCATAGAAGTGGTGCAAGGCTCGCAGCAAGCATCCACCGGCCGACAGCCATTTCGCGTGATCCCCATACGGACTGAAGCCAGGGTCCGATCCACGATCCGTCTTGGGCGCTCAGCCCATCGGTGCCGGGGGCCCTTGCGTACCAGGTGATCCAGTTCCGAACCGAAGTTGGATCTGGTGCACGCCAGTCAACGGTCACAGGGGCATAGGTCAATGGGTAAAGAAGCCATCCGCTCAGGAAGAAGTCTCGGATCAGCATCACAGCCAAGAAAATCACCGAGACTAAGAGTGATCTGCCTATAACGTTCCAGACCCTACGGAGAAACTCAGGCGTCGCTCCTTGCTGACGCAGCAACAGGGCGACAAAGACTAATAGCGTGCTTGCGAAGAGCACCCAGCCGATAGGCCGCAGCGTCCCTGCGAAGGCGGCAAGCACGAGCGCCATGGCGGCCGATGTGTGACTCGTCCGACGGGCCAGGTAATCAATTAAGTAGGCCGTTGAGCCGATCCCCGCGATGAGCACCACGAGGTCTTGCGCTGGGCTAGGTATCCAGCGGCCTGAGTCGGTGAACACCATTGCCGCAACGAAGGCTCCACCAAGAACCGTGAACCAGTCACCTGGAAGCGGGCCTGCCGTGCGTGGAACGCCAACGCGCAACACGATGCTCCAAAACAGGACTGTGATAAACAGCCCCGTGACGAGTCGGAAGCCAAAGCCTTCCCAAAGCCCCGAGCCCAGGAGCCCGGCAAGCGGCCACAGCGTTGAATTAAACCCAAATCGACTATGGAGGTTAGCGAGACCGGGCGGCAAACCGTATTCGTGTGCGTAAAGAATGGCGCCAATGCGGTAAAGACCTGCGTCCGCATCCATGGGCTCCGCGAGCGCGAAATTGGCAGAAAGCCCGAGCCCTAGTGCGAATAGTCCGATGAGTGCCAACGCGGGCCACCGACGAATGGTCAGTGACGCAGTGAGGGCTTCGACTGCACGAGTTCTGAGCGCCCATCCAATTCGTGCCGCATTTCCAATTCCTATAATGAAGAGAAGCCCAAAGGTGATGGCGCTAAAGAAACTTCCCAAAGGGAGCCATATCTGGATTGCGCTGGCAAGCACTGCGATGAACGCGAGTCCGATCCATGCGCTGGTCTCAAGGCGTCCCCGGATGGTCCATCGCGACGAGACTGCGAACGAGACGAGGTGACCGATGCCAACAAGTGCAACAAGCCACACCAGCCACGTAGCAATAACTAGTGCGATGCCCACGTTCCGAGGCTACTTTCCTGCTTGAGTTCCTAGTAGTTTCCCCGCGCTGGCAAGTCGCGCAATTGCCCTAGGTCTCGCCAGCATTCGATTTCCATTCCTTCGGGGTTCTCGAGATCGGAAACCATGCCTGGCAAGGGAGCAGGACCGATCTCCCACGCCAGCGCGCGTGCAGCCATGCCCGTGGTCATGGTCAGGACCGCCCCCACTGTTGTCAACACAACAATGCCCAGCACGGCCGTCATGACAGGCGTTTCCGTTTGCCACGAGCGACCCGACAGCCATGAACCGATGCTTACTGAGCCGACCAGAATTCCGAAAAAGCTGAGAAGCCACACGAGGATAAAGTGCCAGTACCCCTCGTAAGCAAAGAGTTCCGTAAATCTGCTCACCATGCTGGCTATCAGGCCAGTGCCGAGAAGTGATAAGCCAAGGGATATTCCCCGAAAAGGTGCGAATCCGTGACCGAGGCGCGCGAGCAGCCACCCGATAACTACTCCGGCCGCACCTACGAGGAGAGTCCCTGAGTGTGCGAAGGATTGAAACCATGTGAAGACAGCCCACGGCAGGGTGCCGTTGACAAGTTCCCCGATAGCACGTAACGAAGTGGGGGCTGCGGCTCCAAGGATCTCACTACGTGACTGTGTGCCAGGTGCGAAATGAGATGCGAGACCTCCCATAAGCGTGCCCACCAGCAGCAAGAGACTTGCTAACCGTTGTTGGGGTCGCACACTAGATGACGCGATCCATGTGTAGGCAAGGTAGAGGACACCTACCACCGCGACTGTCCCTACAAGTGCAGCGCCACCAAATCCAATCACTAAGCCGAGCGGCAAAAATGCCCACGCCCACCGTGGGTTTGATGCGACTTGAATCCAGAGAAGGAGAAAAACGGTCAGTACCCACGCCGTCTGGAAAACATAGGTTCCGTTCAATGTTTGCCAATGGGTCAGCCCGTTCGCCATCCATCGCGTAATGCCATCTGCCCCTTGCGATACGGGGAGCCACAAGAAGGCCCACCACGCCACTGCAATTGCAGGAATCCAGACAAGAGTTCGAAGGAGTGACTTTCGGCTTCTATTCAGACTGGAGCTCCATAGCACCGTTGATCCTGCTACTCCAACGGCCAGCGCAGCAAGTATGAAGGGAATTGCGGATGCTACGGAGAATGACATATTCCTGAGGGGCCAACCCACGAATGCCATTGCGCCGAAGAGGAAAGCGGAGTAACCCGAAATTTCCTCGAACCAGTAGACCAGACCGCCGATGACTCCACGATCCACGTCAACGGCGAAGCAGTAGTCATCAGCGCCAGGACGCAGGAGGCGGCTGGCCCACGCGACATAAACGAAAATCATGAGGCCAGTAAGCCCAGCAGTAATAGCTCCTAGCCGCCATACCCGCTCTTGGTGCTTGACGTGTTCGTTATCTGCCTTCATCGCGTACTTAGATCCCCGCTCATCGACTCAAGTCTATTGCATTCGTTTTGGTTCAAGAATTGATAGGTTTCGCGTGCATAGAAAAACTGATTCGGTTCGTACACATTCGCGATTGCTGGTTACGTACTCTAGGACTTCTCTAGCGGATGAGTTTTCCTGAGACACGATTTCGTATTCAGCCGAAATAAGAACGATGTCGGTATCTTGTACACACTCTCTGAGAGAGTTGAAGATTTCTGGTGGAGTAAATGGGTATTGATGAAAGACGCTACAGCCGAGTCGAACACCAGGTCGCAACTCTCTGATGAATCCCCGATCATCGTTAGTACCAAGCCGAGCAAAGGCAAATGAAGGCATGGGGACTTCGTTCAGCACAGTAGCCTCGATCGGGATCTCACCTGTTTGCACTCGTGCTTCGACGAAGTGGCGCTCAGCGTTGGACCATGTGTTCGCGAAACTTAAGCTGGATTGAACGACTGCAAAGATCAAACTAGCCACGGTCACACCAATAGCGCCGACCGACCAGCCGAACATGTTAGATGCCATTGAAACGATCAATACACCCCACATAATTAGGGGAAGAGTGAAGGCTTGAGCATGATGAGGCCATGAGTAGGTAACGCTGAGAATTCCCATTACACCGACAGCCGCCGCAAAGGTGAGAATGCTGGCAGTAAGGATGTGCAGGGAGCGCGTTCGGCGAGCAATGAGAAACCCCAGCGTTAGCGACACAACTCCTGCAACGGCCAGCAACCACGTCGCTGATTGCCACCCGGCCAACACTTCCCACAGGCGGACGAAGGGGTGAGCGGGCTGAGCCCGGTAGGTAGCAAGATCCTGTGAGTAGCGCACGTTCTTGAAGAGTGCGTCGACCCAAGGCATGAGCCAGCCCAGGTATGCGAGAAGACCAAGCCCAACAGCGAGACCGCCCACGAAGGAAGCAATTGATGCAGCAATAGTGCGTCGATATGGCGGAATGGCAAGCAGCCCCACAAGGCCCAGGAGTGCAACGGGAAGAATCACCAATTTGGTAAGCGCAAGTATCGCCAGCACGGCACCAGTAAGCGCCCAGCGTCTCCAAACCACCAGACCCCAGGCCGTCAACGTGAGGGCAGTACCTGGAGTGTTTGTGTATCCCGGAACGTAGGCAGTGAGATATATCGCCAGCGGCGTAATGATGAGGCCGGAGATCAGTGCGCCAAACGAGCCGCTGACGCGTGCCGCTAGTAGGGCGGCACCCAGCGCAGCCAGGGGTATCCAGAACCAATCGAGAACGAAAGGCAGTTCAGGATGCACGAGCGAGCTAAGGGTCATGAAGCCGTAGAAGAAAGGGTCCTTGTTATCCCAGATGCCGGTGTACAGGTTCAGACCTTGACTGAGGCCGGCGGACACCGAGAGAAAGATCCCCCCATCCCATTGCCTCCTGAGCACGGCACTTTGAAAAATCACAAGCCAAATTGGAGCCGCAACTAGAACAATGACAAACTGGGCCAAGAACCGTGGCAGTCGGCCTTTTGAACTTGATGGAAGCGACGAATCGCGAACACCCACCATCGGATTCGCCACGGGGCGATTGTAGAGGGGGTGAGTAGTTTGCCGGTTAGGCTGAGAGGTCCTGGAGCATGAAGGGGAAACTTGTGACGGATACACCTGTTCTGTCCGTAGTGGTTCCTCTATTCAATGAGGTAGAGGGCATACAGATCTTCGCCCAGGGCCTACGAAGTGTTCTTGATGGCATGGAGATCACCTACGAGGTCATTTTCGTTGATGACGCTTCGACGGATCAGACGTCTACCGCCGTCACTGCACTCTCTTGGAGCAATGCTCGTGTGGCCATTCTTGCCAGGAACGTTGGCCACCAGGCGGCCATTGATGCCGGGCTCAAGATGGCTCATGGCGAATTCATTCTGACCATGGATGGTGATGGCCAGCATCCCGTGGGATTAATACCCGACTTGATGCGAGCTGCAATCGACTACAAAGTCGACATTGTCTATACAGTTCAGTTAAATAGAAAGAACGATCCGCTCGGCAAGCGGTTATCCGCGCTTGCTTATTACCGGATCATGCGTTGGCTTACTGGTGTTCCTCTTAAAGACAGTCAAGCTGACTTCAGGCTGATGCGCTCAAGGGTACTGGTGGCAATTGACAGTGTGCCCGGCGATCGCGTTCTACGCCTATTGCTCCCGTCCGTCGGATTCACTTCAACAACCATCACTTACGAAGTACATGATCGGATCGCTGGAAAGGGCCGCTTTGGATTGAGGCGACAAATGGCGATAGCGAGCCAAAGCCTCATGAGCTTCTCTGCGAAGCCGCTGAGGTTGGTCGCGTCTATAGGTTTTGCCCTTTCGCTTCTCTCGGTCATCTGGTTTGCTTTTGTTCTCGTTACCTATGCGAGTCAGCGTACGATTGTCGGCTGGACATCAGTTATGACGGCTGTGCTTTTGGTTGGTGGCCTGACGTTGCTTAGTTTGTCGGTTGTGGGTGCCTACGTGGCCCGCATACACGACATGATGAAGAAGCATCCGCGATACTTCGTTTCACGGATTGAGCACTCGGATCAGTCTCTGCCTCCACCAACTACATAGCTCGAGCATCTACACGAAAAGACAGGTCGTTCGAGCAGCCTTGAACAGGTGACGGATCGGTGTTGATGAAGATGCAAACATCTGCCAACTCTCTTGAAAGACCTGCAATCGGCAAAAGCCCTCTTTCGCGATTACCCACTTCGGAAAGTCCTTTCACAGCGGGAGCGCTGAGCGGGTCGGAGACATCTACGTGAACTCGTGCCGACGGTATTGAGCGGAGAATCCCTGTGGTTAATGCGAATACTGGCTCGTAGTCGATGTCGTGATGAACCATGATTAGGAAAGACGGTGATTCTGTCATTGGAGCCGCATCCAGGGCTGCACTAACTTCCTGCACGTATAGGAGTGTCGCCGCTGCGTTTGCCTCAGATTCCGTGCGCAAGGTTGTTATTGACTCTGGAATGTCAATTGTCGCACTGATAATCGTAACGAGAGAGGCTGCTGAAGCGACATAGCCCGCTAGACGCAGTCTGCCTTCGGATCTAATTCCTACAGCGACTCCAATTGGAAAGACTGCAAGAAGAGCAATGTTCTTCAGACTTTCAAAAACTATCCAATAACGAGGAAGTGAGTACTCGCCTCCGTAAACAACTCCATCAAGAATCAACCAGGTCAAACATATGAGAATGAGCGTAGCGATGAAGAGAGCGCTTAGTTGACTCGTTGTGCCGGGCATCCAAAAGAGAAGCAGCGTCACGAAGAGCAACAAAACCAACACTGGCGCCCAATAGAGAAGGTAGGTTGAGTAGATCGCTTCCAATGCAGAAGATGCGCGTGATGTACCGATCTCCTGTCCATAAACATCACTCTGATTTGTCGTGAGACGAGGAGTCACACCAGCCAGAAGAAAGCCAAGTGGGGCTAAACCCAGCGCTCCCCAAACGATGTTGTATCGGCTTCGCAATGGTTGAAGGGAGCGGTAGATGCCCACCGCCACAGTCGCAAGCGCCAAGGGAGCGAAATTTTCCTTGGAGAGAATGGCGAGTGAGGTACCGAGAAGCGCAGGCAGCCACCATTCCTTTCCGTTCCCGAGAGCGAGGTGTGTGAGCGCAAGTGCGGCAACAGATGTGCCAAGAAGGGCCCACAGCTCAGAAGGTCCCAAGCGGGTGACGATGCCGCTCCACGAGGGCATCGAAGCAAAGAGCAACGCACCTAGGCCTGCATAGATGGATGTGAGGATCAACTTGCGAGTGTTCATGGGTGAGCCCAACGCAACTCTCAGCCACATGGACGTGACGTAGCCTAGTGTTGCCGCAGTTGCGATATAGGCGACCAAACTCACTAGGTACCAGGCAGTCGGATTATTTCCGGCGATTACTGATAAGCCGACGCGGATCGCGTAGTAGGCCGGCCTAAAGCGGGTTGTCTCCCCGAATGATCCGACTTCCGTCTCTCCGAAAAGCGTAGGGAGGTAATCGAAAACTGACAGGCGTGCACCACCGTCAAGCCAACTAAGTGGTTCGTGATCATCAATTGGGCCGAAGCGGGCCCGAAAGTTTGGTGCAAGGGATATGACCGCTGTCACCGTTGCTGCGCTGAAGGCCGCAAAGGCAGGAAAAACCCTCATGATCCAGGGTTGCTTGAACGTCGTTGACTTGTAGAGATCCGGTGGTCTGTCCGTGGTGCCGGCGCTGCCTTGAGCGCCGGCAGTCTTGGGCAAGGGCACGAAGTAAGGTTAACGAGCATGCTTATGCGACTTTTAGTGGCTTGGGCTCTGGCCTTCAAGATCAGTTTCAGGTGGCACTCCTGCGCCGGTAGGCGACATGCCACATACCTATGTAGCAGTAGCGCTCTTTCAGCGGTTGGCTAATTCCTACGGTCGCTTGACGGTTGTGAATCTCGAATCCGTGCAAGCGTGCATATGTGTTCAAAGGGGATCGCTTTATGAGTTTATGTGCCGGCTGGATTCCCATGTCCAACTACCTACACTGCGACGGGTTCACTTCGGCGAGGATGACCTCTTCATTCTCGAAAACTGAGCTAGCAAATGGTTCCCAACTAACGTTGTCCGTTCGATCTTTATCGATCCACAGCCATCGGGCGTCAGAGTCACAGAGAAATATCGCCGTTGACTGAGTAGGTGCGTTGATGAAGTCCCACACCTGGCTTTCTCGAGCTAGGAGCTCATCGCGCACCCAGGAAGGTCCGTAGTCGTATTGGTAAGTGATGGCGCTGACGTAAGTAGGTAAATGGGAAACACCAGGCACGAAAGCATCAAGCGTCAGGTTGGTGATGAGTATGTCCTGCGGCTGGGCTAGCTCGCGCAGCCGGGCCGCTGCCTGCATTTTTTGCCCTGTCCAGTCATCGGTATTGACGATGTCGATGGCGGCTGGGTTGTCCTCGTTGATGACGTCGAACCATTCATTACGGGTGCCGTTGTTCAGCACGCCGATCTGATCAGAGCCAGTACCAAGAAGGCGGCCGGGAATCGCAGTGAACACAAGCACGATGGCCATGCCCGAGATGATGAGTGCAGGGCGGAGTGTTCTCTTGGTACTCAGGGCAAGAAGAACTCCTAAGGCGAGAGCTGCTACCCAAGCGATGATTGGTCCCAGCCAACGAAGTGTTGAAACAAATGTGTTCCCGCCGGAAGCTCCGGTGCTCCACAGCAATGAAACCGCGAAAAAGATGATCGCTGCGGCAATAGTTGCGGTGGTCAGTAGCTGGCGAGTGGACAGCTTGCTTTGTGCGCTGATGCTTTTCGCTGCAAGGCCCACGCCCACAGCCGAAGTGACCGCGAGCGGGCCGCTGGCGCTCACGCTGAACCACAGCTCGTTGAAGCTGTTAAAAGCGATCAAAGCCCCGATGCTGCTGGCGATCATGCCCACGGAGATCCACGTCTCCGGCCGCCAACGCCAGGCCTTCTCCAACAGTAGTTGGAAGATGCCGGCCCATCTGGGGGTGATCGCCAAAATCAGGATGACTGTTCCAATCAGCACCCCGCGTGGGCCATCGAGTGGGTTGAGGCCTTGCTGGCTGGCCGATTTGTCCAAAAGCGATCCGATGGTTAAGCCGCCTCCGCCGGTGGCGCCGGCCAGGAAGAGCAGGAAAGCGGCGGCGATAGGCACGGCGGTGATCAGCGCGATGGTTAAGCCGCGCGATGGGGTTAGGGATTTGCGCAGGGTGAGGACTAGTGCGGCCAGGAGCACGCCGGCTAGTGCTGGGGCGGCAGCGCTCACCTTTCCCAGGGTTATCGCTACAGCCAAGAGGGCCACGATGGCCAGGGTTCCGGGGGTGATGGCCTTTTCAAATAGTTGAATCACGGCAACCGTGAAGCCCAGCAACCACAAAACCGACATGGCTTGGGAAGGCGAGTCCAGGGTCAGCACACCGCCGAAGACCGCTCCCACAAAGCCGCTGATGGTTAGCAGGGCGCCGGCGAGAAACGGTGTCCAGCTGCTCGTGGAAAGGCGCCGAGTCCAGGCGATCACGATGGCGGCGCTACCGAGTAGTGCGATGAGCGGCAGCACGCGGGTGATTCCGACGAAGGGCGCGGCACCGGAGATCACGGACAGTTGGCCGGCCCAGGCGTAACTCAACCAGTGGTAGTAGACAACGCCATCGGACATGAAGGGGCTTTCGAAAGCACCGAAGCGGGCGAGGGAGTTAGCCAGCGCTTCAAAGAAGGCCATATCCGGGTGGTAGCCGAGCCAGGATTCTGTCCAGGTGAGTGGGTAACTGCGCAATGCGTAGAGAAATACGGCAGTCCCGACGAATACTGTTGCCAGGAAGGATGAAACCTCCCAGCGGTTACCGAATGTTGAAGTTTCAGCGGTTGTGGTTCGACGGATGATGGCGATGGAGACGGCAACCGCACTGGGAACGAGACTTCCCCAGGGGCCGACTCCCACAGAGGCAGTGATCAAGCCAGCTGTGGCGGCCATCGCGGTTCCGATGGAAAGGCCCATGCCGAGCATTTCCAGGTGGGTTGATTGGGGGCGGATGGCACGCCAGATGAGTAAGCCGCCGAGCGATTGCCAGGCGACCAACAGGGTTAGGAGCAGTGATGTGGTCAGCGGAACGCCGCTGACCCACAGCAGCACGGTTAAGAACGCTGCTAGGCCAATTCCGTATGCAATCCAGGGGCGCATTGCGGACTTCGGGTTTGCCACCGCCACGCTCACGCGCCCAGCGTAGGCGGGGCATTATTGAGCGCCCTCCATCGGACTGGATGCCTCCTAGAACGTGGGAAGCCCCCGCGGCCGCTTGTGTCTTGGGTGCAACGGTTGGCGATTGGCCCACACGTGAGGACCCGGCGAGGAAGACACCAGTGCAGGCGGTGGGGCCCAAGGATCGTGAGAAGGTACCGAGGTGCGAACCGTGTCTGCTAAGGGAGGAGCGGGTCAATCGTTGCGCCTCATGCCGGATCGGATGACCGAGGAAATGCCCGGCAGGCTGGTTGAATGGGACTCCACCATCCCGTATAGCGGACGCGATCGAGGGTAGGGAGCCAGTGCACGCCTTTTTCCTCGTCGCCTACCTAGTGCTGCCGCTGATCGCCTGGTGGCGCTCGCGCTCGCTGGCCTGGACGGTGATCTACACCGTTGGGTCGGTCTCGGTTCTCGGCGTTGGCATCAACTTCGTGATCGACCACATCACACCGGTCACCTGGTTGATCCTGCAAATGACGATGCTGGTGGCGCTGGCGATCCCTGCGGTCTTGGCCTTTGTGCTGCCCGCGCGGGGCGATGCGCCGCGCCGCCGGCAGGTGATCGCAACTCTTGCGCCCGTTGCCTTGTTGACAGCGTTCTTCGCAGTGATGACCACGTGGTGGACGCAGGTTCCTGCGTTCCAGACACCGGTCAGTTTCCTGATGGGTCATGCCCTTGCCGAAGACAACGCCAAATGGCTGGACTTCGCTGCGCTGATGGCGACCGGCAACCCAATCGAACAGGCAGTGCCACTTGGTGGCCCCTTGCAACTTTTCCTTGTTGCGATCTCCACGTTGATGGCTGTCGTGTCACAAATCGTGTACGGCGGGATCAACCAGGTGATGGTCGCGGCCAACACTGCAATCTACGGACAATTCGCGCTTGTCGCGTTGGCACCACTGGCGTTGGCTCCGCTGGCGGAAGCCCGCATCCCGCGGCGAATGGCAGCCGGTGGCTTCACCCGAATCCCTGCACCATTCGGGTGGGCGGGTGCCTTGATTCTGACTGCGGCCGTGCTGATGGCCACCGCCTATGGGCACCTGACCTGGCAGTTCGTGGCACTCGTGGTCACCTTATGGATCACCACATACCTCGTGGATTCGCCGATCCCCCGTGCTCGTTTGCTTACATCGCTGGCTGTTGCTGCTGGGATGACCGTGTGGGTACCGATGAACGCGATAGCGGCGGTACTGATCATCGGATGGCTTGTTGTGCTCCTTGGCCGCGGGTTGCGGGAAAGCCGCTGGGATCCGATCGGGCTGGCCTTGCTAGTGGTGGTGGCGATCGCCATCTGGCAGCCGATGCGGTCGAGTATTGCCTTCCTAACCGAATCGTCATTCTCGGCTATGGGTGCTGCAGGAGGATTATCGGCTTCGGTGATTCCACGCCAACCGGTATTCGCGATCTTTGATTCCACGCTTTTCGCTGCCGGTGGCGGCGTGGAGGAAACCGGCCCTTTGCTTGCTCTGTTGGCCGTGGTGGGTGCCATTGGCGCGGCGATTCTGTGGGATCGGCGCTCCTCTGGCCTAGAGACTTACAGCCGCCTGCTGCCCGTTGGTCTGCTTGTCGCCTTCTTGGTGGCTTTGCAGGTGCTGGATCAGTGGACAACTGGCTCCGCTCCCCACTACGGATCGAACAAGTTCGCCTTTTTGGTGGCGGTGACCGTGGCAGCCGGGTGTATCCCGGTGGCGCTCATGTTGGCCTCGCCTGGGGCTGGTGGCATGACCGCTGCGCGCTGGGTGGGAGTTGGGTCGGTGGTGGTCGTGCTCGTCCTGGACTCGTTGCTGGTGCGTTCGGTGGCAGCAGCACGGCCAGAGCAATGGTCACCGCCGATCCCATTCGATAATCCGCGCAGCTATTGGTGGCCGGCAGATGTGGATGGCACGGCTGATCAACCGATTTCGGCGAACCCGGTCGGCTGCGTGTATTTGCCTGCTGGGGCGAAGGCTCCGTCGGGGATCTTGGAGTCCGGATTGTCTGACCCGCAGCGGGTTTACTCGTGCACGCGGCTGCTCGCCGGGCTCGCCGGTGAAGACGCAGGCGCCCAGCCAATGGTCGATTGGCTGCGCCGCGAATGGCTGACCAATGAGCGCGCGTGGGAGGGCGTTTACGGCTACCTATCCGAAATGCCAGATGCGGTCCTGGATCGACCGGTGATCTTGCTAGACGATGGCAGCAACGTCACTGGTCTGGAATCGATGCGATCGCTACTGGGCCGGTTCCCCGCGGATGCTTGGTCGCGCCCCTAGCGGTGCGGTTCGTGATCAGGCGCTCAATGTGGCATCGGCATGGCGCTGACGGATATCAAGGAACACCCGCTTCATCCCAGCCGGCAGCGATGTGAGCTCCAGCCGCTGGGTGAAGGCATCCGCATCGGGGGTGAGCCGTAGATCGCGTGCCTGAGCCCGGGCGCTGTCGTGCACCCCCGATGCGATCGGGATGCGCACCCGCGTGATGTCGTTCATCAAAGCGATCACATGGCCCAGAGTGACCGGCTGCCCGCTAGCGACCACCCGGATGCTGGAAGTTGCGCACGCCTGAGATTGCTGCGCCCAATGGAGTGCGCGAATGGCTGCATCGTCGGCGTAGAGGTAGTCGCGCATGGTGTCCAAGGGAACGAACATCGTGATCGGTTCTCGGGTAACTGCTGCAAGTGCGAGCCGAGAAATCACCCCTTGCAATTTACGCAGATCTTGGCCCGGTCCATACAGGTTGCTCACCCGGGCGGTGACCACGGGGACTTCGGGTGCGAGTTCGCTGGCGATGAGTTCTTGTGCGCGCTTGAGGTGGCCGTAGGTGCCCAGCGGTGCAACCGAAGAATCACTGGTGAACGGCGCCGGGGTGGAGCCGGCGTAGATGCCACCTGCTGAGGAAGTCAACAAGAACACCCCGCGACCAGGTGGAGGGTTGTTGCGCAGATGCTGGATGAATTTGGTGAAGAACTCCAGTTCCTGATCGGTGTCGGCTGGCGTGCTGGCGGTGGTGACGTGCCCGGCGGCCCAGGCGATACACCAGTTGTCTGCTGCTTGGTGGGAGAAATCGTCCAGCGTTTGGGTGAGTGCGGTAAGGGCCGCCGTTGGATCCGACCACGGGATCGCCGGGCCGGTGAAGCAGTGTTCGCTTGCGCGCACGAGGGCCGAGCCGAAGAGCCCCCCGGCGCCGATCACCCAGGTGAGCATCGGTTAGGTGCGCGGTTCGTCGATCGTGCGGGAATCGAATGTTGCCTTCGGATCGCGCACCACCAGGTAGAGGGGTTTGCCCAAACTCATGTTGGTGGCCGCACCCACGTATTGGGCGATGATGCCCAAACTCAGCAGGATCGCTCCGCCGATCAGCATCAAGGCGATGAATGTGGATGCCCACCCCGCGATCACGAGTTCTCCGATGATGCGCTGATAGATGACCCAAACGCTCACCGCGGCGCC